>Ga0265798_10002834_pt1 | contig 25198 bp, 25 predicted proteins | sample P3T30metagenome_FD_192430 | JGI IMG/M metagenome (GOLD analysis project Ga0265798, IMG submission 192430) | Plant litter microbial communities from East Loma Ridge, Irvine, California - P3 T30 | ecosystem: Environmental > Terrestrial > Plant litter > Unclassified | place: USA: California...
TTGCAAACCTGTTATTAATGGGCTACTACTTTGCATTCGTTTGCATGTCGGGCGCATTCTTCCTAGCCTTACAATATGTTGCACAGGCCGGTTGGTCTGCATCGATTCTTCGTGTGCCTCAGGCGATGGCAAGAACACTGCCCTTTGCTGCTGTTGTACTGGTGCTGATTATTGGTGCCGGTCTATACACCCACAACCTGTATCACCACTGGAATGCACCAGGCCTAACTGATCCAAGCTCTGAGCATTACGATAAATTAATTGCTGGTAAATCGGACTTCTTGAATGTACCGTTCTTTATGTTTCGTGAGGTTTTTTTCCTTGCCATTTACAGTTTCTTTGCAGTAATGATTGCTAGGAACTCCGTGAATGAAGACTTAGAGGGTGGGTTAAACTACTATAACAAGAACTTTAAATATGCTGTAGTGTTTCTAGCTCTTTATGGGTTTACTACTCCAATTTTTGCTTTTGATACCATCATGTCTATTGAGGCACACTGGTTTTCTACGATGTTTGGTTGGTATAACTTCGCTTCTATGTGGGTTTCTTGCTTATCAATCATTGCTGTAATTCTGATTCTTCTTAAAAAATCAGGTCACATGCCATGGGTGAACAATAGTCACCTGCACAACCTTGGACAGTTTATCTTCGGTTTCTCGATCTTCTGGACTTATACCTGGTTCTGTCAGTTCTTACTTATCTACTATGCAAACATGCCGGAAGAGACCGTTTACTTCTACAAACGGCTTGAATACTATAAATTTTGGTTCTACCTAAACTTGCTTTTAAACTTCCTTGCACCAGTGTTCTTGTTAATGGACAGAGACAACAAGCGAAGTGAAAACGTACTTCTAATTGTTTCGATCATCATTATTTGTGGCCACTGGGTGGATTTATATCAGATGATTATGCCTGGAGCAGTAGAAAGCCACAATGGTTTCGGATTTATTGAAGTAGGTATAGCAGCTGGTTTTATTGGATTGTTTACCTTTGCAGTATTAAGCGCTTTAAGCAAGCAGCCGTTGATCGCTAAGAACCACCCGTTCTTAGAGGAGAGTTTGAATCATCATTTGTAAGGTGTTCATTTTAAGAATAAATATATTATAGTACTTGAAGTACAACATACTACTTTTAAGAAAATGAGTCTAAAAAATTTAATAAGTAAAAAGACATTTGCGGGTCTGGCGGTTATGTTAACTGCATTTGTAAATACCACCAGTGTATTTGCACAGGAAGCCGCCGCTGCTGCTGCAACTACGGCCAAAACTGTGGACATGGGGCCTATTTATAAGTCTACGTTATTCTATGTCCTGCTATTCTTGTTGCTATGCTTATTTGTAGCTATAGTTGGAAAGGCACTACGTGTTTATGAATTGACCCGTACTGCACAAGATAAACCTGAAGGCATTAACTGGGATACGGTGAATGCCGTACTGTTCCTTTTATTCCTGATTGTAGGTCTATATGGCGTATATTGGGAATACACCGTACATGGAAAGATGATCCTCCCAGAGGCTGCTTCAGTAGATGGTGCGGAGATCGATAAGATGTTTAATATTACTTTGATCATCACGACCATCGTTTTCATCGGTACACACATCCTACTATTTCTTTTTTCTTTCTTTTACAAGTACAACGCAAACAGAAGAGCTTACTTCTACCCACATAACAATACGATTGAAAAAATCTGGACGATTATTCCAGCTTTGGTATTGTCTGTATTGGTGGTAATGGGTTTCATTACCTGGAGAACAATCTTCTACAAGGTTGTGGATCCAAACAACAAGCCTCTAAATATTGAGGTTACCGCACAACAGTTTGCCTGGTATGTACGTTACCCTGGAGCTGATGGTGTTGTGGGTTTGAAAAACTACAAAATGGTTACTGGTTTGAACACATTAGGTATTGATTTCAAGGACAAAAACAACCTTGATGATCAGAATGCTGAAGAGATCGTAATTCCAGTAAACAAACCAGTTCGTTTTGCAATCAACTCTAAAGACGTAATCCACGGTTTTTATATGCCACACTTCCGTGTTCAGATTCTAGCGAATCCGGGTATGATGACTTATTTCGAGTTTACACCAACCATCACCACTACGGATATGCAGGCGAAAGTTAATGATCCTGCATTCAAATATTTATTGCTTTGCTCCCAAATTTGCGGTTCCGGACACTACAACATGCAACGTACCGTTAGGGTTGTTAGTCAGGAAGAATATGATGAGTGGATTACTCAACAGCCTACTTACATTAACAACGACTTAAGAAAGCAATTTAACTTGCCTGTAATTGCTGAGCCTGCGACTCCTGCACCAGCTCCGGCACCGACCCCTGGTCCTGGTCCGGATTCTCTTGGAACTGACAGTGGTGCTGTTAGAAAAACTGATTTGGCCAAATTAAATTAACATACTGGATAGTAATATTATGTCAACGATAACTTTACACGATACGCATAAACATGATGGTCATGATGCTCACGGGCATGAACATCACAAAGAAACATTCTTAACAAAGTATGTTTTTAGTCAGGATCACAAGATGATCGCCAAGCAGTTTTTGATCACTGGTATCATCATGGCTGTAATTGCGATGATGCTGTCTATTCTTTTCCGTCTGCAGTTAGCATGGCCTGACCAAAGCTTTCCGCTTCTGGAAACGTTTTTAGGAAAATGGGCTGAGGGGGGCCGTATTAAGCCCGAGTTTTATCTCGCCCTGGTTACCATACATGGTACCATCATGGTATTCTTTGTATTAACGGCGGGATTATCTGGTACCTTCAGTAACTTACTGATTCCTTTACAACTTGGTGCACGTGATATGGCATCTCCACTGATGAACATGTTGTCTTACTGGTTGTTCTTAGGTGCTTGTTTGGTGATGATGGGCTCATTCTTCGTGCAAACTGGTCCGGCAAGTGCTGGATGGACGATTTATCCGCCACTATCTGCATTACCTAAAACCATCTCTGGATCGGGTACTGGTATGACCATGTGGTTGATCAGTATGGTTATGTTCGTTGCATCACAGCTAATCGGTGGTATCAACTATGTAAGTACCATCTTAAACATGCGTACTAAAGGTATGGACCTTTGGAAAATGCCATTAACCATCTGGGCTTTATTCTTAACCGCTGTGTTGGGTATCTTGTCTTTCCCAGTATTGGTAGCGGGTGTTGTATTATTGATCTTCGACAGAAGCTTCGGTACAAGTTTCTACCTTTCTGATATTGTTATTGGTTCTCAGGTATTACCTAACGAAGGTGGATCTCCGATTCTTTGGCAACACTTATTCTGGTTCCTTGGTCACCCAGAGGTTTACATCGTAATTATGCCTGCTTTGGGTATCTCTTCTGAAGTTATCGCTGTAAACTCCAGAAAACCAATTTTCGGTTACCATGCGATGGTTTACTCTTTAATCGGTATCATGGTATTATCGTTCATTGTATGGGGTCACCACATGTTCGTAACCGGTATGAACCCGCTACTTGGTGGTGTGTTTATGATCACAACTTTAATTATCGCCGTTCCTTCTGCGATTAAGACCTTCAACTACCTGGCGACGTTATGGAGAGGTAACATCCGTTTCACTCCTGCGATGTTGTTCGCAATTGGTATGGTTTCTTTCTTTATCTCTGGCGGTTTAACCGGTATCTTCTTAGGAAATGCTTCTTTGGATATTAACCTTCACAATACTTACTTCGTAGTTGCCCACTTCCACTTGGTAATGGGTTCTGCCGCGATCTTTGGTATGCTTGCGGGTGTTTACCACTGGTTCCCTAAGATGTTTGGAAGATTGATGAACCCTAAATTGGCGTTCCTTCACTTCTGGATTACTTTCGCTTGTGCTTACCTGGTATTCTTCCCATTACACTTCTTAGGACTTGATGGTGTTCCACGCCGTTACTATGCATTCACTGAATTCGAGTTTATGCAAAAATGGGTTACTGTGAACGTATTGGTTACTTGGGCTGCCATTGTTGCTGCATTGGCACAAGTTGCATTCCTGTTCAACTTCTTCTACTCGATCTTCAAAGGAAAACGTACTACACAAAACCCTTGGAGTGCAAATACTTTAGAATGGACTACTCCGGTTGAGCACTTACACGGTAACTGGCCAGGAGAGATCCCAACTGTTTACCGTTGGCCATACGACTACAGTAAGCCAGGTGCTGAGGAAGATTTCATTCCACAGACAGTACCTTTCTCTCAAACCATGAGCTCTAACGTACCGCACGATTTTGACGGTAATGCAGAAGCAGAGCGTATCCAGGAAGAATGGATGGCAAAGCAAGAGAAAGCTGAGCGCGAAAAAGTTGACTAACACAAAATAGTCTTTGAAACATATTATTGGGGTATCTGCTTGAGTCTATACTCATACGGATACCTCAATTTTTTTAAACCCACTTCAAGCATGATTTCAAAATCTGAACGAAGATTTGTCAGGCTAAACCGCTTCACGATTATATTTACACTGTTGCTGATTCTGGCAGGAGGGATTGTTAGAAGTACCGGCTCCGGAATGGGCTGCCCCGACTGGCCAAAATGTTTTGGGCAGTATATACCACCAACATCTATTGACCAGCTGCCTCTAGGCTATGAACATCATTACATTGAGGAAAGGGTAAAAAAGAATGAACGTTTTGCCCGTTCACTGGAGAAGCTTGGGAAGGTTGAACTGGCGAAGAAAATTCGGGAGGACAAGACCCTGGTTCAACCGGAATCATTCAATGCTTCTAAGACCTGGACCGAATACATTAATCGTCTTACGGGTGCTTCAACAGGCTTTTTGCTGATTGCAATCGCTGCATACTCTTTCATCTACAGGAAGACGGCCAGTAGAATTGTAGTGCTTAGTATCATTAACCTGATTGTTGTTGTTTTTCAGGCCTGGTTAGGTTCTATTGTTGTTTCTACAAATCTTCTTGCCTGGGTGGTTACCGTCCATATGTTGCTGGCTCTGGTCTTACTGGCAATCTTGGTGTATACTTATGATTATGCGAATCAGCGTTTGAAAGCCCCTGTAGTCGTTATTTCTAAAGTCGGCTGGCTTAAGGTTTTGATCTTTGTGGCAATAGCGGTTAACGTTTATCAGATCGTACTTGGCACTGAAGTTAGGGAACAGATCGATTTTATTTCCAAAAGTTTAGGTTATCAAAACCGTCCGGTGTGGGTGAGTAAGGTTGGAAGTCTTTTTGACAACCATCGCAGCCTGGGCATTCTTGTTTCGGTGCTTTGCGTTCTGATTTACAAGTTCGTGATGGACAAATTTGGAGGGAAGGTAACCGCAATAAAAGTTAGCAATTCAATTATAATTGTTTTGCTTGTTCAAATGGTAACTGGCTTTTTATTGTCTAACTTTGCGCTGCCGCCGTTCGCTCAGGCTATGCACATTTTGTTTTCAACAACATTATTCACTTTACAATACTACTTGTATCTGCTTGTTTACCGGGCTAATACTTACAATCAATAACATTACAGACATTGAAACAATTCTTCGCAGATTTCTCAAAACTAATTAAGCTTCGACTGACTTTCCTTGTTGTTTTTTCAGCTTCGGTCACCTTTCTGATGGGCTCTAAAATGCAGGTTGCAAGAGGAGAGATTGATGGTATTGCCTGGGGGAACTGGTTGATCCTGATCGTGGGTGGTTTCTTTGTTACTGGCGCAGCAAACTGTTTTAACGAGATTATTGAGAAGGATCTGGATAAGCTGATGACGCGTACCAAAGACCGTCCAATGCCTGCAGGCAGGATGACAACAGGGCAGGGGTTGGTTTCAGGCTTGCTTATGGGGATGTTTGGTACCTGGTTACTTGGTAAATTGAATCTGGAGACAGGCTTACTTTCCGTATTCTCTATCCTGCTTTATGCATTTGCTTATACGCCAATGAAGCGGAAGTCGCCCATTGCTGTGTTTATTGGTGCCATTCCCGGTGCATTACCACCGCTGATCGGGTACCTTGCGGCGCTTGGGCATGCAACGAACTTCCTTCCGATCGACTATCAGGTTGCAGTAATTCTATTTCTTGTTCAGTTCGTATGGCAGTTTCCACATTTCTGGGCAATTGCATGGGTGCTGGACGATGACTATAAGAAAGCAGGCTTCCGTTTACTTCCAACAACAAAACGTGATAAGATCAGCGCGTTCATTACACTACTAAGTACCATCATTTTAATTCCGGTAAGTCTTATGCCTACCTTCTACGGTTTTGGCGGAATTTATGTGGCGATTATCTCGGTTGCTATCGGACTTTGGTTTACATATACCGCAGTTAAGTTGTTTTTAAAACAAGACCTGGAGAGTGCAAGAAAGGTCATGTTTGCTTCGTTTATCTATTTGCCGGTGGCACAGCTGGCGCTTTTGTTTGATTTCATAATAAAATAATACATGGTACAATCACTTAATCATCAGGAGGCAAATTCCAATTATAAAGCTAAGAAGTTTATAATCTGGCTATTTGTCGTTTCGTCGACCATCATGTTTGCAGGTTGGACGAGTTATTACATTGTGTTCGCGGCTTCTAAGTCTAAAGGACATGGTTTAGTATTGCCAGACATGTTTCTTTACAGCACGGCAGTACTTTTAATTAGCAGCATTTGCCTTTTCCTAGCTGCACGCGCACTTAGGAATGGTCAGGTTAGTACGCAGAAAACATTCCTCTGGGCAACGCTGTTACTTGGGGTAGTTTTTGGCTATCTACAGGTGGAGGCTTGGGTAAGCCTATATCAGAGTGGTGCATTTTTGGTGAATAATAATGCTGCGATTTCCTTGATCTATATTGTGTCCGGGATTCACTTGCTGCATATTCTTGCAGGATTATTATTGATTTTGAGTACACTTCTAGGCGCTTACGGGAAGATTTCTATCGAACGGTTACAGTTCAGAATGGAGGTCTCTTCCATATTCTGGCATTTTATAGATATATTATGGATATATCTGTATGTTTTTTTACTTTTGAACAGTTAGACTTTTTAACAAACTATTACAAACTTTAAAATGGATTCATTATCACAATTAGATCAGGTAAAAACTACTCCGTGGAGCGGTGGCCGTTCACCGTGGTCAGTAGAGTACGGCAAAATAATGATGTGGTTTTTCTTACTATCAGATGCCTTTACTTTCTCCGCATTATTAGTGTACTATGGTGCTCAACGTTTCTCAAAATTTACCTGGCCTGATCCTGATTTGGTTTTCCAGTCTATCCCTGGTTTAACAGATAGCGGCGCGCCATTGGTATTCGTGGGTATCATGACCTTCATTTTGATCATGAGCTCTGTGACGATGGTATTAGCAGTGGAAGCAGGTCACCGAAACTCTAAAAAGGAAGTTATTGGTTGGATGATAGCTACGGTAATTGGCGGATTTATGTTCCTGGGCTGCCAGGCATTAGAATGGTCACACTTGTTCCATGAAGGTTTTGGCTGGGGAGAAATTCCTGCTGCTGAACATTTAGAGCATTTCTTCAGCGGTGAAGTATCCACGGTAGCTACGCAACAGTTTGCTAACCTCTTTTTTACCATCACTGGTTTCCATGGTTTCCACGTTTTTACCGGTGTTGTACTTAACGTGATCATCCTTTGCATGACTATTGCTGGTGTATTTGAAAGACGCGGCCATTACCTTATGGTTGAGAAAGTTGGTTTATACTGGCACTTTGTTGACCTTGTTTGGGTATTCGTATTTACATTCTTCTATCTAATCTAATTTATAAAACATTATGTCCGAACACATACATACAACTGATGGCCATGCTCATGGCGAGCATGAGGGTCTAACCAAGAAAAAGATTTGGCAGGTATTCGGGATCTTATTATTGATCACCGTAATCGAGTTCTTTATCGCCCTTTGGGTACTGCCTCACGGCTATATGTCCCACATGGTTGGTAACATTATCTACATCGGCCTTACCTTGTTAAAAGCATTTTATATCGTTGCCTATTTCATGCACCTTAAGTATGAGAAATTAGGGCTTCAGATGTCGTTAACTGTAACATTTATTTTTATTATCTATTTCATTGTGCTCTTGTTAATTGAAGGAGGTTACCTACAGTTGCATATGCCATTTCAATAATGAAATTATTCCCGATAAAAAAGATCTTAATCCTGGTAACCATATTAGCGGTACCAGGATTTTTGTATTATTTACTACAGGATAAAGGTAAAAATCGCTATAAACCTTTGCCGTTCTTCGGCCCTAAAATGGTTGCAAATACCTTTCATAGTGTCCGTGGTAAAGAGATTCCTGATACCATTTATCATCAGGTACAGAATTACCAATTGCAAAATCAAGCAGGAGATTCCATTAGCCTGGATGCATATAAAGGAAAAGTAGTTATTCTGAGCTTATTCCATACCACAGGTAATACCTACGGTGTCGACTTTACCAATAAGGCCGTGAAGGCCTATCTGGCGAATTATGGAGACAACGAAATCCTGAGGTTCGTAAGTGTTAGTATCGATCCAACATATGATCGGCCAGCACTGCTTAAAGACTACGCACAAAATATCGGTGCTAAAGCCGGTAAATGGGATCTGCTAACCGGTGATAGTACAAAGGTGTTTGATATGCTGAACAAGCAACTCTTTGTAGATGCCCACAAGGTTATGGAAAATGGTAAGCCAAAGTTTATCTACAGCAACATGTTTGTGCTACTAGACACACAACGCCGCATTCGCGGTTATTACGAAGCTACTAATCAGCTTGCCTTATCTAAACTCGACGACGAGATTCGGGTGCTCATTACGGAGGAGCTCCGTAACATGAATGACGGCAGATAATCTCTCTAACATAAAACAATGAATTTAACTGATAAACTATTTTTAAGGCTGGTATGGATTGTAACAGCTGTTGTGCTCATCGTTGTAATCGCGTTAAAGCTTGTACCGCCACCAACCACAGTTCCTTCTTTCCTGTATGTCTTGCCGCACCTAATTGGAGGCATTAACGCTACTTGTGCTGTGCTGTTAGTGTTGTCTTTAATCTTCATTCGTCGTAAGAATGTACAGGCCCATAAGATCACCAACATCATAACTTTCATGCTTTCCGCAGTTTTCCTGATCTTTTATATTCTATTTCACCTTTACGTAAAGGACACCAAGTTTGGTGATGTAGATCATGACGGTTTATTGTCTGCGTCAGAAGCCGCAGCTGTTGGTGGGCTGCGTTATGTGTACTACTTCATTCTGCTCACCCATATTCTGCTTGCGATCGTAGTTTTGCCATTAATCCTGGTGAGCTTTTTTAGAGGCTTAAATATGCAAATTGAGAAGCACCGTAAAATTGTTAGATGGTCATACCCGGTATGGTTATATGTTGCAGTATCTGGCGTTTTGGTTTACCTGATGATTTCACCATATTACAATTTTTAATTTCCTCAATCGTTTAGTACGTATATTTGTTATGATCAATAGCCAGGCCTACTGGTTCTTGACCTTCAGACCAACGCCATATACATCAAGCCTACCGTTATGAAAAAAGCTTTGCTGCTCATCCTTCTCGTTTTTAGCTTGACTGCTGTAAATACTCCAGTGAGTACTGCTCAGTGTGCCATGTGCGCTATCAATGCCGACCAGGGCGCTGAGAATGGGAATACACAGACCAAGGGAATCAATGCCGGTGTACTCAGCCTATTAGCTGCGCCTTTCCTCTTGATGGGTGGAATCGGCATCTTGTGGTACCGCAAATACAAAGAGCCACGCACCAGCAACCCATTATGATCCGACCGGAGACGCTTAATTTTTTAAAGGAGTTAATTGATAATAACGACCGGAATTGGTTTGCTGCGCACAAGGATGAATATGAAGTTGCGAAAGCAGATGTACTCAATTTCATCAGCTTGTTGATACCTTTGCTTGCCATGGTTGATCCAGCATTCCCGACTGATAGTCCGCCGAAGAAACATCTGCTTCGCATCTACCGTGACATCCGCTTTAGTAAAGACAAGAGACCTTATAAAAACAACTTTGGAATCTATTTTTCCGTATTCGGCAAGAATGGAAACGAGCCTGGTTATTACCTCAATTTGGCTCCTGGTAACTGCTTTTTCGCCGCAGGCTACTGGATGCCGGGCGCCGAAGATCTGAAGAAAATTCGTGAAGAGATTGACTACAATCAAGATGAGTTTCTAGATATCATCAATAACGAACAATTCAAATTGCTCTTCAAGCTTGACGAGAGTGATACGCTAAAGAAGGCTCCTAAGGGTTATCCCACGGATCACCCCCTGATCGAGGTGCTTAAGCTAAAAAGCCTCACGGCGATATACCCACTGGCTGATAAAGACTTCTTCAAAGCAGATATCACTGAAAAAATACATGAAGCCTTTAAGCAAATCTATCCATTTATGTTATTTTTGAGAACCGCTATTGCAAACTAATAACTGCATAGAAGCAGTTTGCAGGTCCTGGTATAATTTCATTGTTAAATCGGGATTTAGGCGGAACCCATTTATTAACCGCCGCAAGGCATAATCACATCCAATGAGAAAAATCAGTACGCTTTTAGCCGTTCTATTATTTTGTAGCGCATTTGTTTCCTGTAAGATGATGTCCATAAAGGAATACAAACGACTACTTGCCAGACAGGATTCCTTGAATACAGGCCTTTCCGGTGCACAGCAAAGCAATGAGAGTCTTGAAAACCGAATTTCAAAGTTGCGTAAAGATACAGCAGATCTAAATGGTAAGTTAGGCGATCTAAGAGCGAAATACGATGAGGTAGATGCAAATTACAGCAAGCTGCGCAGTAACAGCTCAACAGAGATTAGCAAGCTGTCTGCGGACCTTAAAAAGCGTGAGCAGCGCTTGAAGGAAGTGGAAGAAGTACTACGTAAACGGGATGAAGCCACCAACCAGCTCAAAGAAAAATTGCAGCAAGCCTTACTTGGCTTCACCAAAAGCGGCTTGACGGTAGAGATCAAAAACGGAAAAGTATATGTATCACTTACTGATAAGTTATTATTCCCTTCAGGTAGTATCATCATCGATGAAAAAGGTCGTCAGGCACTAACCCAACTGGCTGCTGTTTTAAAAGAACAGCCGGAGATCAATATCGCAGTAGAAGGGCACACAGACACTCAGAAAGTGAACAATCTGGGACAGATCAAAGATAATTGGGATCTAAGCGTATTAAGATCTACATCTGTAGTTCGGTTCCTTACTGAAACTGGTAAGGTAGAGAGTGTAAGGATGACTGCGACTGGCAAAGGAGAATTCCAACCTTTGGAGAGTAACGCATCTGCAGAGGGTAGAAGCAGAAACCGCCGTATCGAGATCGTACTTTCGCCGAAATTGGATGAACTATACGATCTAATTAAGCAATAATAACGCTAAGCTTTCCAAACGGCAAGTGACACTAAATAAAAAAAGGTGAACCAATCGGTTCACCTTTTTTTATAATCTAACCCACATATTCCATCAACGTTTGGAAAGAAACGTGGCGGTCTTTAAACCTGATATTCAATTCCTCCTGCATGGCGGGAGCATGTTCGAGTTTGTAACTTTCATAGTCAGCCTTGCTGTCCAGTACGAACTGTAGGCAGTAGGTTACCCCTTCGTTCGGGGAATCTACAACCTTCAGCAAGCGGTTGGAAACGAACTTGCCGGTAGCCATAATCGCCGGTATATGGACCTCCTGGGTCCAGGCGAGCCATTCGTTAGCTGCAGCCTCTTCAAGTATGATGGTGATGTTATATAGTAGCATACACAAAGATAAAATTATAAGTACAGATATAAGCTTGCAGAATTTTATCCTGACTGATGCCGATGGTCATGGTATTTTAATTGTTACGCTAAACGCGATTTAAGTTGATGGAAATATCCTTATTTTGAAAAATACCGGGCAAACACAGCAGGTAACAATGTTGGTGTATAACAGCAACGGATAATGGTGTTCCGTACTTTTGAACTATTAATGAAGCCTAGACTTATACTTTATATATGCCTGTTATTTCCACTGCTGTTTGCTTGCAAGCAACAGTCTGGGAAACTAATTCCTGTAAATGATTTCTTCAAGTCGCAGGAACGGGTAGCATTTGCCATCTCCCCGGATGGTAAAAACCTGTCCTACCTGAAGCTCATCGACAAAAAACAAGAACTTTTCATCGAAAGCCTGGAAGATGGCACCGCTACACAGATCACCCACCTGGATGATCATGTTATTGGATACTACTCTTGGGTGAGCGACAATGAACTGATCTATTACAAGGAAACCCAAGACAACAACAAACAGTCCTCAGTCTTTATCATTGATAAAACCGGCGGCAATGAACGACAACTTAATGAAAATGAGAAAAGCCGCCTCCGGGTACTGAAGGATCAGCTGATCGATAACAAGTATCTGCTCGTATCATCAAATAAACGGGATTCAACCGTGTTTGATGTTTACCGCCTAAACGTACGTGACGGTAAGATGGAAATGGCAGTTAAAAACCCCGGAAACATTACCGATTGGATCACAGATGCGAGAGGCCAACTGCGGTTAGCCATTTCTAGCGATGGCGTAAATGAAACCCTGCTTTATCGTGAGCATGAGCGTCAGCCATTTTCGGCGATTCAGACCAACAGTTTCACCACGACCATTACGCCCATCTCTTTCTCCGAAACGCAGCCAGACGTGATCTATGCAATATCCAACGTTAACCGGGATAAAAATGCCCTGGTAGAACTCAACTGTAAGACCGGGAAGGAGTCCAAGGTGCTCTTCGCTAATGATACGCTTAATGTTGTAGATGCTCAATATTCCAGAAGAAAAAAGGGGATGGGTTTTGTCGTTTGTGAGACCTGGAAAAAAGAGAAGTTCTATCTCGATGATACCGTGAAACAGTTTTACAGTAAGCTCGACAAGTTGTTGCCAGGTACAGAATACCGGATCTTCGACCGTGATAAAAATGAAAACTTGTTCATTGTAAGAACCTTTACCGACAAAAATCCAGGCTCGTATTATCTGTATTTTGCCAACAAAGGACAAATTAAAAAGCTGAGCGACTTTAATGCTTCACTGAAAGAACAGGATCTGGCAGAAATGAAGCCAATTTCTTATACCTCCAGAGATGGTCTTAAAATTAATGGGTACTTAACTTTACCGATAAACCAGCCTGCTAGTGACCTACCGGTCGTGGTACTGCCACACAACGGTCCCGGCGCCCGCAACACCTGGGGCTACAATCCCGAAGTACAATTGCTGGCCAATAGAGGTTATGCTGTTTTCCAGATTAACTATCGTGGCTCTTCAGGGTACGGAAAGGCATTTATGACCGCAGGCTACAAGCAATGGGGTGGAAAGATCAATAACGACATCAATGATGGTGTAAAATGGCTCATCGAGCAAGGTATCGCGGACGCCAAACGGATAGCCATATACGGCACCGGCTTAGGTGGTTATATCGCGCTAAACAGCATCTTCGCCAGTCCGGGTATGTATGCCTGTGCGGCCTCAAATTCTGGGGTCATTAACCTTTTCAGTTACTTGAAGTCGGTACCACCATACCTTAAATCCAATCTACAGATGTATTATACCATCGTCGGCAATCCCGTTACCGATGTAGAATACCTGCGCCAGGTATCACCGGTATTCCATGCAGAGAAATTCAATGTGCCGGTGTTCATCGCACAAAGCACCAATGACCCCAGGGTAAACTCCGGGGAAGTAGAGCAATTTGTGAAAGAACTGAAGAAGCGCAAGGTTGACATCACCTATCTTGAAAAAGGTGGCGAAACATCACCCATTGGAAATGAACAGAGCAGGCAGCAATTGTACCTTGCCCTAGAACAATTTCTTGATATCAACCTGAAAAAGAAATAGCTTAGCGGGTAAATGACTGCAGATAAGAATAGCGGCTACCGCAAGAACTTCTCATTGATCATAACTTTTCTTATTCTGATCTCTGTTTTCTTCGTACTGTCCCTGTTTCTCGCGTACAACTTCAGTAAGAAGTTTATCGAAAATGAGTTTGTCTCCGAGAAAGTCAACGTGCTCGAAGCCAGTATCAAGCCTTATAACGAGTTCTTCCAAAATAAACTGCCTGAAATATCTTACTATAACGGCTACCTCGATTCTGCAACCACATCCCGGTTTGTAGATACACTACTGCTGCAATACCCCTTTGTTTCCCGTGTAATTTTTTACGATACTGAAGTCTCTACTACATTGGTGCGCGACGGGCTCAACACGGGGCATTTTGCGATGGGACCAAAGTATATCTATCAATTCGGGAGCCTTGTCCCGATGGATTCCGTAAAGTTGTTCTCCAGAAATGACGGTCTATCCGTCATGCGGGGCGATGAATTTAACACCTTAAGCATCAAACTGATCAACTACATTGAGAACCTGGATACGGCAAGGGCACCAACGGCCGATGAGCTCTTCAGTAATTTTAGTGTAGTGCGATCCAATAAGATCACCTACCTGAACATCCCCAGATTTGAAGATCTAAAGGTTTATAAGCAGATGATGCAGCGTAAGCTATCAACCTCGCCAGTTTACCAGCAGGATATGCTTACCTTTTATTTGGATCCAAGTAAGATCAAGATCATCAATTCCAATCCAAAGCTCTACCAGAACATCCGGATTGAACCAGTAACCTACGATCCGCTGGACACCTCTTCGCAGTTCGTCACGACTGAGATTACCCTTCCGGGGCCATTTTCAGACTACAAGCTATACTTCATCTCGGCCCAGAGCTTCGTCGATAAAGCCATATTCCGGTACTTCCTGCCCATTGCAATCGTGCTGATGATTTTCTACGGCGTACTGGTACTGGTTGGCTTCCTGATCTACCGGAACCTGAACATCAACCAGAAGATGTACAAGCTGCAGTACGATTTCGTGAACAACCTCACCCATGAGTTTAAAACACCCGTGAGCGTAATTAAAATAGCTGGAAATAACATTAGGAGTGCCGCAGCGTTAACCGAGAAGGAGCAGAAGATGTATGGACGCATTCTGGATGAAGAAGCCGATAAGCTTAATGGTTTGATGAATAAGCTGCTTGCCTTTACGCAGATCGAAAACAAGGCCATTCAACTGCATCAGGAGAAGGTGAATATTGTTGACTTCATCGAGAGTACCATTGAATCGCACTGTCTTAAACACCCTGACTTCCATTTTACCTACGAAGTGAGTGGCTTTAAGAACTTTACCACCGACCCGGTGTTATTAGGAAGTCTGTTCGACAACCTTGCAGAGAATGCTTACAAATACTCTTCTCCAGACCAGAAGTACCTGCACATCAGTGCCAGACAGATAAAAGGTAAGATTGTGCTGCGCTTTACAGATAAGGGAATAGGTATTCCCGCTCCAGAAATAAATAATATCTTTAAAAAGTTTTACCGCGTGCAGAACCAATATAACCAAAATGGGAGTGTGGGACTAGGACTTGCTTTCTGCAAGGAGCTCGTGGTTTTCATGAAAGGCGAGATCAGCGTTAAAAGCAAGGTCAATAAGGGTACAGAGTTTAAAATTATACTACCATATAACGAATAATAAGATGTCTAAAGGGGTTAAAATATTAATTGTTGAAGATGATGAAAACCTGCGTTTCTTAGTTGTTCACCGCTTAAAAGCTGAAGGCTATGAAGTGCTGGAGGTTGGTGACGGTGAAAATGCAGAAAGGACCATTCTTACAGATAAACCGGATATTGTATTGTTAGATTGGATGCTTCCCGGCAAGCAAGGCTCTGAAGTATGCGAAAGCGTACGTCAGCAAGGCTACGAGGGCCTCATCATCATGATGACCGCCAAAGCACAGGATGTAGACAAAATTGATGCTTACAACTTCGGCGTTTCCGATTACGTAAGTAAACCGTTCAATATGGATGTACTGGTTGCCATGCTGGAAAGCAAGGTGAAGTTCCTGATCAATAATGATCGTTCAGAGATCCACCGCTTTGGTGATATGGAGCATCATCCAAACATTCATACACTATATCGTCAGGGTAAAAAGATCGAGTTGACCATCCTGGAGAACAGGATCTTGTTATATTTCCTTCGGAACCCTAACAAGGTGATTAATCGTGATGCGCTAATGCTGGAAGTGTGGGGCTACAATTCTGATGTAAATACCCGTACCCTGGATATGCACATTGTAAGACTGCGGAAGAAGATTGAGCTGAATCCGGATAATCCGCAACTGCTATTAACGGTAAGAGGCGTAGGCTACCGTTTTAACGGCACCTAAGCCTCTATTAACAAGTTTAAGCTCTTTTCAAAGTAAAGATGGTGATCTCTGGCAGAATACCAACTCTGCCGGGATAGCCAAGAAAACCGTAGCCTACGTTCACGTATAACTGCTGATGGTTCTCCTGATACAATCCTGCCCATTCTTTATAAATATATTGCACGGGGCTCCATTGCATGTTTTCAGCACGAACGCCAAACTGCATACCATGGGTATGTCCGCTAAACATCGCATCGATCTGTGGGTACTCCGTTAATACCTGATTCCGCCAATGCGAAGGATCATGTGAAAGCAACAGCTTCACTGGCAAATCATCAGTGTCTTTAACCGCCAGATCCATTTTCCCATATTTCGGAAAGCGGCCCATGCCCCAGTTTTCAATGCCTAGGACTCCGATTTCTTCACCGTCAACTTTAATTCTGCGATGTTCATTCATCAGCAGGTCCCAACCCATCAGCTCATGTGTTTTAATAACATCCTGAAGGTTTTTAGCCTTGGCGGGCGATGGGCCCTTGCCGAAGTGGTAATCACCATAGTCATGGTTCCCTAGTGAAGAATATACCCCTAGCGGGGCTTTTACACGGGTAAAACTATCCTGATATTCGCGCATCTCGGTTGCCATATCATTTACCAGGTCGCCCGTGAAGAAGATCATGTCTGGCTTTTCGCCAAGCAACATATCAATACCGCCATTCACTGCCTTTTTATTGTAGAAACTACCCGAGTGAATGTCGGAAATCTGCCCTAAAGTTAATCCGTCAAAAGCTTTCGGCAAATTTGGAAGGTACAGGTTACGGCGACGTACCTGATAGTCGTACGCTCCGGAAACGATACCCCAACTTAGGGAAGTTAAAGGCACTGCAGCAGCAACAAGCCCTGCTTTCACCAAGAACTCCGAACGTGGAATGGGGTTACCCGCCAATGGTTCCTTAACAGCAACTTCTTTCTTGCGCCTAAAAGTTTTTATAACAAACCTACGCAGGTCATCGATCAGCAGGAAAGGCAGCATCACGAACTTGCTTCCGCAGGTCAAAAAAAAGGCAACCAGAATTATCGCACGCAGCGTTAAAAACAAGTTCAAAAATATCCCCGCAAATACCCCTACGATCAGCAGCAGACTGTAGGTCCACCAGGCAATACCAAAGATCTTACGGGTACGAGGTTTCCAGTTTTTAAAGACAGCTAAAACTGCCTTGTAGAAGTAGAAGTCAAATGCAATCAGAAGTAAACATAGGGGGATCAGTACAGCAATTCTCCCCATATTATCTGAAATCTAGATCATCCTCATCATCCATATCCACGTTGAACAAGCTTTCGAACATATCCGAGAAGCCGAAGCCATTATCCAGGAAGTCCTTGTTCAATTGCGAGAATGCCGCCAAACCATGTAATACAAACTCCATCATCAACAGGGTTTGGTTTGCACTTAGCTTGGGATGCATGGTTTTTACCAGCTCCTGTAAACCGGTCACTTTGCTCAGCTCTTTTTTGTACTGCGCTGCATTCAGGGAATCCGACAGGTCGCAGGTGCCACCTTCGGTAAACCATTCCACAATAGGCGCATAAGGATTAACTTTCTTGCTCTTCTTCGCTTTCTCTGGATCTGGGAAATAGCGTGTAAACAAGGTTCTAATGGCTTTTCCGATCAAGCTGTTGGCCACATTTGCCGGGCCTTCCAGTTCACCTTCATATACCAGCTCAATCTTTCCGGTAACTGCCGGAATGATACCAGTGAAATCAGATAAGCGTACAAAGGTGCTTTTCTCGCGATTGATCAGCATCCGGCGTTCTGCGGTGCTCACCAGATTTTCATAGGCTGAAATGGTTAATCTGGCAGATACACCTGATTTCTGGTCAATGAATTCACTGCGACGTGCTTCAAAAGCCACTTGCTCCACAAGATCTTTCAACAGACCATCTACTTCGATCATACGCTGCTCTTGCGTTAGCTTAGCCTCCTGGAAAGTGATTTTACGGGAAATGGCGATATTTTTCGGATAGTGGGTAAGGATCTGACTTTCAATCCTGTCTTTTAATGGCGTTACAATAGAGCCCCTATTGGTATAATCTTCCGGGTTGGCGGTAAATACAAACTGCACATCCAGCGGCAAACGGAGTTTAAAACCTCTGATCTGGATATCTTTTTCCTGCAACATGTTGAACAGCGCCACCTGAATACGTGCTTGTAAATCCGGCAGCTCGTTGATTACAAAGATGCTACGGTGTGCACGCGGGATTAATCCAAAGTGGATTACACGCTCATCGTTATAGGTCAGTTTCATGGTAGCCGCCTTAATCGGATCCACATCACCGATTAAATCTGCTACAGTTACATCGGGCGTGGCAAGCTTCTCGGTATAACGTTCCGAGCGGTGTTGCCACTGGATTGGAGTATCATCGCCTTTTTCCGCGATCAGATCACGTGCATATAGCGATATTGGATTCAAAGGATCGTCAAAGATCTCACTGCCGCTTACATAAGGGATGTATTCATCCAGCAGGTTAACCATTAAACGGGCAATACGTGTTTTTGCCTGCCCGCGTAAACCTAAAAGCAGGATGTTATGACGGGAAAGGATTGCGGTTTGCAGCTCTGGGATTACGGTTTCATCATAACCCAGTACGCCTTCAAATCCAGCTTCTTTATTCTGTAGTTGCGTGATCAGATTCTTACGTAGTTCATCTTTGACCGAGCGCGATTGGTAGTCTGTGGCCTTCAACTGGCCGAGCGTTGTTATAGATTCGTGATTCATGTGGTCAGGTCTTTATCGGAATGTTTTTCTTCTATTCTTAATGTAGTCTTCAAATATATATTCTCCAAGCCCATTCAAGGAGCTGTAGAAGGCTTTTCCGCCATTGGTTTGCGTAAATTCACGTACAAACTGCTGTAGGTATGGATCCTTTGCAATCATAAAGGTTGTAATTGGAATCTGCAGCCTTTTGCATTGCGCCGCCATATTCAGCGTCTTGTTGATCACCTTGCGGTCCAATCCCATACTGTTCTTATAGTATCGGCCATTTTCCTTCAAACAGGTTGGCTTGCCATCGGTGATCATGAAGATCTGCTTGTTGTGCGTTTTTCTTCTACGCAGGATGTCTGTTGCCAGCTCTAGCCCTGCATAGGTGTTGGTATGATATGGCCCAACCTGGAGGTATGGTAAATCTTTCACTTCAATCGGCCAGGCATCATTACCAAAAACCACAATATCCAATGTATCTTTCGGGTAACGTGTGCGGATCAGCTCGGCTAAAGCCATCGCCACCTTTTTAGCTGGCGTAATACGGTCTTCGCCATACAGGATCATGGAGTGTGAAATGTCAATCATCAGCACCGTCGAGGTCAAGGTTTTGTAGTCCTTTTCCTCTACTTCCAAATCTCTTTCTGTAAGGGTAAAGTTCCCGATGCCATGATTGATCTGTGCATTTTGTATGGATGCGGTCATATCGATCTGGTCCAGGCTATCACCAAAAGCAAACTCACGTCTGTCGGCATTTTTTTCTTCACCAAGGCCTGACATGTTGCTGTTGTGATTACCCTTGCCCGCTTTCTTCAGCTTGCCAAAGATTTCCTCCAGGGCTGATTTACGAATGGTCTGCTCGGTTTTTGCAGTGATGCTAACGGTCCCGGAAGGATCTTCCTTGAGGTAGCCTTTATCTTTAAGTTCATCAATAAAGTCACCCATACCATATTCATTGTTGGTTAAGTTGTATTTCTTATCCAACTCATTCATCCAGGCCAGGGTTTCACTGGCATCCCCAGCGGTATAGTTGAGCAATTGGGTGAACAATTTTAAAAGTTCCTCGAATCCACCTTTCTGAGGTGAATCACCGGGAATGAAATCGGAAAAATGATATCCTCTCATGGTAAAACAAACGAAGTTTCTAAGGTAAAAGTTTGTAACGCGGAAATAATAAGAGCGTTGTCATATTTATGTTGCCTGAAAATTTAGATTGCTCGTAAAAAGTATTGATAATCCGTACATTGAGGATAATTTATAATTGAACACCATGAAAAAACTCTTACTATTTTCTGCCCTGTTATGCTTATTTGCTTGGAAAGCGAAAAGTCAGGACAAAGAAGCAATTTTAAAGGTACTGCACACCCAGGAGCAGGCCTGGAATGAAGGAGATGTTGATCGCTTTATGGAAGGCTACCTAAAAAGCGACTCGCTGATGTTTGTTGGTCGTAGTGGACCAACCTATGGTTATGAAACGGTAGAAGCCAATTACAAGAAAAATTATCCAGGAAAAAGCGGAATGGGTAAACTAACCTTTACGATTAAGAAGGTGGAATTGATCTGTGGCGATACCGCCTTTGTTATGGGTGCATTCCACTTAAAAAGAGATCAGGATGAGCCAAGAGGACATTTCACCCTGATCTTCAAAAAGTTCAAAGATGGCTGGAAGATCGTTTCTGATCACAGCAGTTAAGTTTCAACGAACTAGCGGGGCAGATTGTTGGCCAATGCACGTTCCGCACGTTTAATGGCCAGCTTCTCGCGCCATCTTGCATATGGCGCTTTAAAGATCATCTTGATCACGCTGTCTATACCACCTTTAACCACCAGGTTACCCACGCTTTGTGCCTTTCTTTTCAGCGACCTATCCCATGCACGAAGGCTCAAAGAGAAAGAACCATCCACATAACGCATCCAGTGCCACATGCCACTAGGCATAAACAAGGTATCGCCATGCTCCAGGAATAATTCGTAACCTTCAACACCTTCCAATGCTGGAAACCGCTTCGTGTCTGGGTTACTTACATCATAATCCTCCAGGGCGTATGTTGCGTTAGGGATGCAGTACAGACGCTTTTTCCATTTGTTATCAAACAGGATGATGTGCTTTCTGCCGCCAAAATGCGTATGGAAAATATGCGCCAAATCAATATCATAGTGCAGGAAAGTAAAAGACCTGGAGCCACCAAAGAACATTGTCGGCATACTTTCAATAAACCCGCCGGTCAGATCCTTCGGGATAACAATGTCGTCCACCATGCTTGGCGCATGCTTAAACAGGTTAAATAAAAATATTCGTAGTTCTGTGGGTTTAGATTTGATCAGGTCGAGATAATCACCGAACTTCATGCTTGCTACTGAAGCATTAATGGGCTTGCTCGGATCGGCTTTAGAATTATCCATTAGGTTTACCGTAACATCACCTGCAATGGATTTAAGATAATCTGTAGTCCACTTTTCCCGTGCAGGCCAGGATTTTGTAAGTCCCTTTATGATCAGTGGTTTGCCTGCATCCAGATAGTTTCTCTTGAAGTCGGCCGGACTGATCTGTTCAACCGTATCAACAGGCTTAAGTTTAAAGCTCATATTTTAAAACTTGTGTGTGAAGGCAAAGTTAACTTAAAAATTTTTTTTGTAAATGGCTGAAATGTTGATGGAACATCATTATAACAGCTTTGAGCCCGGTTTAGCATTTACAAGGCCTTAGCAAGGGGTTGACAAGGGGTTAACAAGGCCTTGACAAGGCTAGCGCCAACTGAACGCCTTGTTAAGTGCTTGTTAACACCAGGGCATCATCTAATGATGTACAAATCGGGATTAACCTTAACTTCGGTTAATAGTGTATAAAGAGCTATGGCAAACATCACAATTCAGGATCCACAATTGGCTGAATTTCTTAGCAGGAAATCTCCACACAGTCGTATGCTGTTTTTCCATTTGCTTGAGGCTTTCGATGAAATCGGGATGGTAGAGGCTTATGCCACAAAAACGATGGTTGGCTTCAGACGGAAGAGAACCTTTTCCTATATCATTCAGTTTGGAAAAGGCTTTGTCGATCTGCTCTTGCCCTTTAAAGAGCCTTACGATGATAACTTATGTTTCCGGAAGATCAGCGCTTTACCTGGCGAAAGTACCTATAACCACCACGTACGGATCATGGAGGCAGCGGACATCAATGAGGAGGTCCGCTTTTACATGAAAAAAGCCTTTGATTTAGCAGGTTAGGTGACGTTAGCCTTGCGAATGTATTTTGAAAAGCGTGCGGGAAGTAATCTTTTGAATAAAACACCTTTAACTTCTTTGCCACCGATATAAACCTCTTCTTTTTTCTGTCCAATGGCTTTCACGATTTCTGCTGCACATGCTTCTGGCGACATGCCATTTGCCTGTGCATCATCCATGGTACCCTGTGGTGTGCCATCAGCAGTTAAGGCGTTAATGGTTACATTCGTTTTGATATAGCCAGGGCAAGCGATGGTAATAAAGACATTTTTGTCATATACCTCGGAACGCAAGGAGTCGAAATAGCCATGCAATGCATGTTTGGATGCAGAATAGGCCGTGCGCAGGCGGGTGCCGAACTTGCCCACTAAGCTACTGATGCATACGATATGACCAGCACCCTGCGCGATCATGGTTGGCAGTACAGCTTTGCTCAATGCAACTGTTCCCCAGAAGTTTACGCGCATAAGCCTTTCTTCAGTAGCGGCTGCGGTGTCGATGGCCAGGCTGCGCTGACTGATGCCACCGCTGTTAATCAGCAGGTCTATCCTGCCAAATATCCGGATGGCATCAGCTGCTTTTTGAGGTAGCATTTCCGTGTTTTCCAAGTCGAAAGACAATACGTGCACTAATGCAGGGTTCTTACAAGCCATTTTCACACGGAACAGTTCATCGCGGTTGCGGGCAGAGATGATCAGCTTCGCGCCCTGTGCGCTATAATTGTATGCGAGTGCTTCTCCGATACCGGAGGATGCGCCAGTGATCCAAACAACAGTATTCTTCATGGTCTTGGTCTAAAAGATTATAAATGGTCTTCCGGTATTAAAAATAACTCAGAAGCAATGTAATCAGCAAAATACTTACCATCGTGGGTAAGTTTTAAGGTGTCTGCATCAAGTTGCAGCCAGTTACGTTCCATAAAAGGCTGAATGTTCTTCATGGTATCATGCAGGTAGGCAGGGCCATATTGGTTTTTTATTTTGTTCAGATCCACACCCCACATGGTACGCAGTGCCGTCATCATATACTCGTTGAATCTGTCGTACTGATCCAGCTCTTCGACGGTTTCAGCAAGTTTTCCATTGCTTAGTGCGGTTAAGTACTGCGCATTATTGGCAATGTTCAGGTACCGGTTGCTGCCGTCAAAACCGTGTGCCGAAGGGCCGATACCCAGATAGGGTACCCCGCGCCAGTAGTTGGTATTGTGAACTGCATATTTTCCTGGTTTGGCAAAGTTGGATATCTCGTAGTGCTCAAAGCCACCTGCAGCGGTTTTGTTGATCAGTATTTCAAACTGATCTGCACTTTGTTCATCGTTTAAAGGAACCTGTTTGCCTCGTTTGATGGCACTTGCTAAGGCTGTTCTCGGTTCAACGGTAAGGGAGTAGGCAGAGATATGGGGGCTTTCGAGTTGCAGCGCTTTTTGAATGTTGCTTTGCCACTTTTCATTAGTGAGTAGCGGATAGCCGTAGATCAGGTCGATGCTCAGGTTTTCAAATCCGGCATCCTGACTGCGTTTCACGCAAGTCTCTGCTTCGGTCGCATTATGTGCCCGGTTCATCCAGATCAGGTCTTCATTAAAGAAGGATTGTATGCCAATACTGAATCGGTTTACCGGCAATTGGCGCAGTTCAGCGATCTTTTTGGCATCAAGATCATCAGGGTTCGCTTCCAGGGTGATCTCTGCATCATGCGCTACGGTAAAGTGCTGGGTAATGGTATTGAAGATTTTATGCAGCGCAGCAGCAGTAAGCACGGAAGGTGTTCCACCACCGAAGTAGATGCTCCCGACTTGTGCGCCGGCAAGGCGTTCCTTTTTCAGGAGTAGCTCCGCACAAATGGCGTCCACCATCTCATCCATGTATTTCATGGAAGTAGAGAAATGGAAATCACAGTAAGTGCAAGCTTTTTTACAGAAGGGGATGTGGATGTAGATTCCGGCCATTGATTTATTAGTTCCTGCAAAGGTAAGACTATTGGCTGGGGAAAGCTTATGGGTGTGAAGGCAGCAATCTAATTGATTGGTAAAATTATTATCTTGCGTCACCTAAACAGTATTGAAGAATCTTAAACATTATCTAGCCGCTATACTTGCGTTCTCCATTTGGGGCTTTTTCGCCTTGGTGCTAAAACCCTTGCATGCATACGCTTCATTAGATATTCTCTTCTACAGGGTATTCAGTTGTGCAGCAATCATGTCTTTGATCTCTATCCTTTTTAAACGGCAGAAAATCAAGGATAACCTCGCCCTGTTTAGGGCATTACCCATAAAGCGAAAAAGGCAAATGCTTGGGCTGAATATCGCATGCAGCGTGTTTTTGGCCATTAACTGGTTCTCTTTCATCTATGTAATGAACCATGTTAGCGTACGGGCAACTTCACTAGCCTATTTAGTTTGCCCAATCCTGACAACCCTGCTTGCGTTTTTTATTTTACGGGAGAAATTAACCCCTGTACAATGGCTTTCTGTTGCACTGAGCTGTATCGGGTGTTTGTTGCTGTCTTATAACAGTCTGCTCACCATGTTCTACAGCATCATCATTGGTTTGAGTTATGCCTGCTATCTGGTGAGCCAGAAAAGAAATGTAGGTTTCGACAAGTTTCTGATCTTGAATTTTCATATTCTGCTGTCCGCATTGATACTGCTTCCATTCTTTTCATCGTTCTCCGGCGCTGTACCTTCAGCGTTCGATTTCTACTTTTACGTGGAGATCATCGCTGTGTTGTACACCATTGTTCCGCTACTGTTAAACTTATATGCGCTAACCGGCATTAGTCCATCAACCGTAGGAATGCTTTTAAACATCAATCCCATCATTGCATTTGTGTTATCCGGCGTTGTATATCATGAACCTTTGGGCATTCTTCAACTGTTTGCATATGGGCTAATTTTCCTGGCCGTGATCGTGTTCAATACAAGTCAGATTTTCAGATTCAAGACCGCAGGTTAGAAGCTTAACGTTTGTCACAAATTGTGCTTGATCTTCCGCTGAGAAGTACTTCGGCCCTGGGCTGATTTGTTCATCTGCCATTTTCGGGTTTATTGTTGTTGCAATGATGG
>Ga0265798_10002837_pt1 | contig 25178 bp, 25 predicted proteins | sample P3T30metagenome_FD_192430 | JGI IMG/M metagenome (GOLD analysis project Ga0265798, IMG submission 192430) | Plant litter microbial communities from East Loma Ridge, Irvine, California - P3 T30 | ecosystem: Environmental > Terrestrial > Plant litter > Unclassified | place: USA: California...
CGGTGCAGGCCAAGATGATGCTGTTCATGCCGATCGCGTTCTCGGTGGTGTTCTTCTTCTTCCCGTCCGGCCTGGTGCTGTACTGGGTGGTGAACAACATCCTGTCGATCGCGCAGCAGTGGGTGATCACCCGCAAGTTCGAGACTGGCGCGGCCAAGTAATTTCGCGCTTCGTCTTGAGAAGCCCGCGCCTCGTGCGCGGGTTTTTTTTTGTTTGCGGCCCGCCCGCACCCTATCCCTTACAATCGCACCCATGAAACTCGACACCTCCCCCATCGCCGCCATCGCCACCGCCCCGGGGCGCGGCGGCATCGGCGTCGTGCGCGCTTCCGGCAAGTCGCTGGGCGCCCTGATCGACGCCCTGTTCCCCGGCGTGACGCTCAACCCGCGCCACGCCACCTACATCCCGTTCAAGGCCGCCGGCGGCGACACCATCGACGAAGGCCTGGCCCTGTACTTCAAGGGCCCGCACTCGTACACCGGCGAAGACGTGCTCGAACTGCAGGGCCACGGCGGTCCGGTGGTGCTGCAGATGCTGTTGAAGCGGGTGCTGGAAGCGGGCGCTCACCTGGGCCTGCGCCTGGCCGAACCGGGTGAATTCACGCGCCGCGCTTTCCTCAACGACAAGCTCGACCTGGCCCAGGCCGAAGCCGTGGCCGACCTGATCGACGCCTCGACCGAAGCCGCCGCCAAGTCGGCGTCGCAGTCGCTGTCCGGCGCCTTCTCGCAGGTGGTGCACAAGCTGGTCGACCAGACCATCAATCTGCGCATGCTGGTCGAAGCCACGCTCGACTTCCCGGAAGAAGAGATCGACTTCCTGGAAAAATCCAACGCGCGCGGCCAGCTGGCCGGCATCGTCGAGGCCTTGGAAGCCGTGTTCCGTCAGGCGGCGCAAGGCGCGCTGCTGCGCGAAGGCCTGAACGTGGTGCTGGTGGGCCAGCCCAACGTGGGCAAGTCTTCGCTCCTGAACGCGCTGGCCGGCAGCGAGGTGGCGATCGTGACTCCGATCGCCGGCACCACGCGCGACAAGGTGAGCGAGACGATCCAGATCGAAGGCATCCCGCTGAATATCATCGACACCGCCGGCATCCGCCCGGCGGACGACGAAGGCGTGGACGTGGTCGAGCGCATCGGCATCGAACGCACCTGGGGCGAAGTCGGCAAGGCCGACGTGATCCTGCACCTGCTGGACGCCAACCTGGGCCCGAGCGCGGCCGACGAGGCGATCGTGGCCGCCTTCCCGGCCGGGGTGCCGGTGGTGCGCATCTGGAACAAGATCGACCTGTCGGGCCACAAGGCGTCGAAAGACGAGAGCCTTGACGCTGTTCACCTCTACCTGTCGGCCAACGAGGGCCTTGGCATCGACCTGCTGCGCGCCGAACTGCTGCGCATCGCCGGCTGGCAGCAGACCGGCGAGTCGTTGTACCTGGCGCGCGAACGCCACCTGATCGCGCTGCGCGCCGCGCGCGAGCACCTCGACATGGCCGGCCGCCACGCGGCCCAGGACGACCAGTCGCTCGACCTGTTCGCCGAAGAGCTGCGCCTGGCGCAGGACCAGCTCTCCAGCATCACCGGCCAGTTCACGCCCGATGATTTGCTGGGCGTGATCTTCAGCCGCTTCTGCATCGGCAAGTGACGGCTAAGTGACCAACCGCCGGCCGCGACTCACATCTCGGCCAGCACCTCACCGGACGGCGCCAGCAGGCGCACCTTCATCACCTGCAGCTGCACCCGGCGCTCGCCCGGGTCGGCATCCTGGGCATACGCGTACACCTTCAGCCGCAGGTTGGCGTACTTGCTCAGGTAACCCTCGATCTTGCGCGCCGCCACTTCATCGCTCACCGCAAACGCCGCGTATTTTTCTCCGTTGGTGGTCGACAGCTTGTAGTTGCCGTTGTCCGAGAAGTAGGTCTGGCGTCCGCTCTCGCTGAACTCATTCACCGCGAACGACTTCTGCGCGAAATCGTAGCGCCCCAGCAGGTGCGCGCCTTCATGTTCGACCAGCAGGTAGCGGCCGGCCCTGGCGTTGGCGATCTCCTGGTCGATGCGCGGCTGCAGCGCCTTCAACAGGTCCTGGCGCTGGAAGCCGTCGCTCGTGCGGCGGAACTCGGCCGAATAGGCTTGCGCGATGTCTTCGTACGGCGTCGGCAGCGTCGACAGGGCGTGATACAGGAACATCACCTGATTGCCGCTGTCGAGGCGGCGGTAGGCGTCCAGCGGCGTGGCGGGGTCGCCCTTCGGCAGGGCCGAGGCGGCAACCTTGGCGACGGCGTCGGGCCGGGTCAGTTCGGCCAGGCCCGGTTGCTGGGCGGCGGCGGCCGGCGCGGCCGGTTCTGCGGGCTTGTCCGCGGGCTTGTTGCAGGCGCTCAGGGCGAGCAGTGCAAGGATGGCGGTGGCGAGCTTGTTCGATGCTGGGGTCATGACGGGTTCTCCTGGTTGTGAGGGTGGTAAATGAATTAGTGACGGGCGGCCAGGCGGCGCACGCCGATCCAGGCCAGGTACAGTGCGGCGGCCAGCGATACGTAAGCGCCCAGGCCGAGCGACAGCGCATTGCCGATCTGCGCCGCCATGGCGTCGGCCATCGCCTCGGCATGGGCGCCGCCGAAGATCTGCAAGCCCTCGCGCGCGCTGGCGGCCATCTCGCGCACCTTCATCCAGATGCCGATGGCCAACAGCAGCAGGAAGGCCAGCGGCGCGCAGTACAGCAGCGCGGCCTTGCGCTGCTGGATGAACGGCGCTGCCAGCGGCGCCAGCATGGCCAGCACGCACAGCACCCCGTACAAGCCGCTGCTGGCGTTGTTGCCGCCCATGAGCTGGCCGACGCTTTGCAGGCTGGCGCCGGCGTTGGCCAGGCGCAGCACGTCGAACAGGGTGGCGCCCTGGCGCATGCCGGCCATGATCGTCACGTTCAGCATCGGCAGCCAGATCCAGCACACCATCAGCACGGCCACCGCCGCCAGCACCGGCATGCCGATGCGCGCCGCCAGCGAGGACAGCACCGGGTTGCCGGCCTCGATCGCCTGCTGCGCCAGCTTCTTGTATTTGTCCAGGTCTTCCAGCCGCATCTGCGCCGGGCTCACTGAGTCGACCGCGCCGTCGGCGCCGAAGCCGACGTCGACCGCCATCTGCACCTGCGGCGCCATCGCGCCGCGCCAGTGCTGTTCGAGGGTGAACACGTGCTTGACGCCGTCGACCATCAGGAGGCCGGGACCGGCGTTGGTGTCGCGCATGATGGTGCCGCGGCGCAGGGCCGGCGCCGGGGTGGTGAGGTCGGACGTGGTGTTGCGGTCGGTGTGCATGAAAACTCCTTGGGTTGGTCGGTTGAAGTAAGGCTGGATGAATCAGTGAAAGCCGATGCTGCGGCGCGCCGGTTCGGCCAGCGGCGCCAGGTCGTCGTCCTGCAGGACCACGGCCGATGCGCCGTCGCGCACCGCGCGCAGCGCCGCCCGGCCCAGTCCCTGCTGCAGGGCGATGCGCACCTGGCGCGCCGAGCGGCCGGCCAGGCGCGCCTGCCAGCCGGCGGGCAGGCGTGGCGGGACGCCGGGGATGCCGTCGGCCAGGCTGGCGAACACGCCCTCGGCGATCGACGCCAGCTGGGCGGCGTCCAGGCCGGCGATCTCGAACACCCGCAGGCGGCTGAGCAGGGCGGACGGGATGCGTGCGCGTTCGTTCGAGGTGGCGAGCCAGATCGCGCCGCTGGCGTCGACCGGGATGCCGGCGAATTCGTCGCGGAAGGCGCGGCTGCTGCGCGGCTCGAGCAGGGTGTAGAGCGGCCCCACCGGGTCGTGGCGGGCGTCGCTGCTGGCCTTGTCCAGTTCATCGAGCACGATCACCGGCGCCAGGCTGGCGCCGTGCAGCAGCGCGCCGAACACCAGGCCGGCGCGCGCCGACGACCAGCCGCGGTCCATGCCCGACAGCGAAAAGCCGCAGGTCTGGGCGGCCATGTTCAGCACCTCGGTGCGCGCCCCCAGCAGCTCGGCCAGGGCGGTGGCGAAGTGGGTCTTGCCGACGCCGGCCGGGCCGTCCAGCAGCACCGGGATCGGCTGGAAGCTGGCGGCGCCGCGCAGCCGCGCAAAGGCGGCCTGCTCGGCGAAGAAGGCGATCGGCTCGGCGAAGTTGGGGAAGCGTTCGGCCAGCGCCAGCAGGGCCGCCGGTTCGGGCACGGCGCAGCGCCGGCGCAGCAGGCCGGAGGCTTCGATCTTGTCCAGGAAGCGCAGGTAGTCCTTCTCGGCGTCGCTGCGCTCCTTGCTGTTGATGGACTCAAGCTGTTCCTGTTCGGCGCCGAGGGCGGCGACGTCGCACCACGGCTGCAACGCGGCGTCGCCATGCATCGCCAGCGCCGCGCGCAGCATCAGCGTGGCCTGGCGTGCCTGGATGCGGCGGCCATCGCCAGCGGCGCGGCCGGCCGCCGCCAGCAGCGCTTCGTGGCGCGCCGCCACCACCGCGAGCACGCCGCCGTCGCTGGCCGGCACGGCGCGCAGCAGGGCGGCGACATAATCCGTCAGCGCGGCGTCGGCCGCGGCGCCGAACAGTGCCAGCAGCTCGCGCGCCAGAACGCTGGCGCGCGGCGCGTCAAAAGTGTCGCCGTCGGTGTCTTCATGGGCAACAGCATCCGGCTTGACGCGGATCTGCGCGACGGCATCGAACAGCGACGATTTTTCTTCCAGGTTCAGCGACGAGCTGTCGGAACGGTGCGGCATGGGGTTCTCCGGTGGGTGCATGTGCCCCTACAACGAAGCGCCCCGGATTTTTTTAAAAAGAATTCGCAAAAATCTTTTTTTAAAAATTTTGCGCGGCCGCCGTTGTAGGGGTGACGCGCCCCGCCCCGGCGGCGCCTTACGGGAGAACAGCATGAGCGAGGACATGAACGACACCAGGAGCAAACTTGAACAGCGCGCCAGGCAATACCAGGCCTGGCTGTGCGAAGAGGGCTACCGCGCCCAGGAGCCGCTGTGGGACCACGGCACCAATACCTGGGACGTGCACGTCAAGTACGAAGGCGTCACCCTGGTGATCGTGTTCGACGTCGACGACCCCGATTTCGTGCGCATCCTGATGCCAAACTTCTGGGCCGTCGACGGCGCCAATCTGGGCCCGGCGCTGCTGGCGCTGGACCTGGCCAACAAGAAGTGCAAGTGCGCCAAGGTGTACATGAACGGGCGCCGCGACGACACCAGCGTCGCCACCGAATTCCTCGACCACGGCCACCTGCTGCGCGCGCCGGCCCTGCTGCGCTACCTGGCGATCACCGTCAACGCGGCGCGGTTCTTCGCTTCCGCGGTGCAGGAACAGATCGACGCGATGCAGGCTGCATGAAATGCGGCGCCGCCCCCTGCGCAGAGCGCCATATCGGGCCAGGCGGCTTGTTCAGAAACCACCGGGCGTCTATGCTGCTGGGCTTTAGCGGCGCACGCACGGCTCCATAAGGAAGACACAGCGACATGCACGACAACACCGGATCCGGTTCTGGCAACGCCAGGATCGTCGAGTACTGGAACCGCAGGGGCCGGGGACTCGACAAGAAGGAATGGGAAGACTTCTACCGGCTGATGGTGCCGGTCCTGCTGCGCACCAAACTGCCGAGCGACTACAACGACGAGCGCAAGCGCCTGGAACTGGTCAACGACTTCTTCCAGGACAAGGTGCTGCTCAATGCCGCGACCACCACCGCCGGCCCGCTGCAGACCGCGTACGCGCTGCACAGCTTCCTGAAGAACTACGAGCGCGAACGGCGTCCGGACGACTTTCCGCCGCAGCCGCCGGACGAGGAACCGGCAGCCGCCGAGGCCTCGCCCGGATACGAACGCCTGCTGATCGAGGCCGGGATCGACCTGGCGCGCGCGATGCATAGCGCCGACCAGTTCGTGGCCGATCTCGACGACGGCGACGCCGCCTTCCTGCGCAGCCATTCCTGCGCCGACGGCAAGGCCGAACCGATGTCGTCGATCGCCGAGCGCACCCGCATGGGCACCGCCTGGCACCACCGCGCCAAGCGCCTTGGCATCACCCGCAGCAAGGGCGAGACCTACCGCGGCTACGAACACACCACCATCGGGCGCTGGCTGCTGGCGGCCGGCGCGCGCCTGCATCCGGACTGGCGCGAAGAAGTGGCGGCGCTGCTGATGGTGCTGTGCCAGCGCGTGCGCCTGTATCGCGGGAGGACCGTATGAAGCATGGACATATGAAACACGAACTGTATCCACCATTGTCGCTGCTGCGGTCCGACCTGTTCGACCCGCCGGCCGCTGCTCCTTCGGATGGCGACGAGGCGGCGCGCGACGACGCCATTGCCGCCGCACCGGCGCCCGACATGCCGGCCTTCCTGCAAGAGCTGGTGCGGCGCCGCGTCGATGCTGCAGCCGCGCATGCGCCGCAAGCGCCGGCCGTCGGCCAGATTCGCCGCCTCGATGCGGTGCCGGGCCACGATGGCGCCAGGCGCGCCGTCGGCCGCAGCTTCGGCGTGCTGCTCGGCGCCAGCCTGGGTGGGCGGCGCTGGTCGGGCTGGCTGGTGGCGCAGGAAAGCGCATACGCCAGCGAGCGCGATCTGGTGCTGCAGGAAGACGACGGCGTCGCCGATCCGCTGGCGGCCATGGTCCAGGCCTGGAACCCGGTCGAAGTCGCGTTGCGCGGCGACGAGGCGATCCTGGCCCGGCTGCCGGCCAATCTGCTGGGCGCGGTGATGCGCCTGGGCGACGAGAGCGCAGCGGCCGGCGAGTTCGTGGCGCCACGCCCGGGGCGCATCGGCGCCTGGGATCTGGACGAACAGACCACCGTGGTCACCGGCACCCCGCTGGGCGAGGACGACGATCCGCGCCACGCATACCGCCGCCTGTACCGCGAGCTGGCGCAGGAAGTGAGCGCCGCCGCCCGGGCCGCGCCGCAGGCTACAGGTGCGCGCGATGTCCGCAGCAGTTGGTGGGAACGCCTGCAGCACACCTTCGTGCGCCCGGCCTGGACCTTCGGCGCGCTGGCGCTGGTGGTGGCGCAGGGCGCCTGGATGCTGGGCGCGCAGGACAACGGCGAGCAGCTGTACCGCGGCGCCCACGTGCCGGCGGCGCAGGCTTGCCAGACCCAGTTGCGCCTGCTGTTCCGTCCCGACGCCGCTTATGCCGACGTGATCGTGACGCTGCGGCGCGCCGATGCGACCCTGGTCGATGGACCATCCGAGACCGGCGAAGTGTGGATCGTGCCGGCCGGCGACCAGGATCCGAACGAACTGGCGGGCATGCTGCGCCAGAGCCGCCTGGTGGAACAGGCCGACGTGATCGAACCGGACAGACGCAGATGCGCACGATGAGACGTGAATTTTTTGGACGCCTGGCGCGCACGGCGGCCTGCCTGGCGCTCCTGGTGCCGGCCGCAGCATGGGCCAATACTGCGCCAGCCCGGATGGCGCTGGTGATCGGCAACGGCGGCTACGCCGGCGCCCACGCGCTGGCCAACGCCGGCAACGATGCGCGCCTGATGGCCAAGACCCTGACTGGATTGGGCTACGCCGTCACCGAACGCCATGACCTGGACCGCGCCGGACTGACCGACGCGGTGGCGCAGTTCGCCGAGCGCCTGCCGCAGGGCGCGATCGCGCTGGTCTACTACGCCGGCCACGGCATGCAGATCGAGAACAACAGCTACCTGACGCCGGTCGACATGGCGCTGAGCAGTCCCAAGGCGGCGCAGGTGCAGTCGTATGCGCTGAAGAGCATGCTCGAACGGCTGGCGCGGGCCCGCTCGGCGGTCAACGTGGTGGTGCTGGACGCCTGCCGCAACAATCCGTTCCGGCCGGTCGACGGCCAGCGTTACCGGAGCTTTCGCGACCTCGGGTTGTCGCCGGTGGAGGCGCCGCGCGGCACCTTCATCGCCTACTCGACCGCGCCCGGCCAGCTGGCGCCGGACGGCAAGAACGGCAACAGCCTGTACACGCGCACCCTGGCCGGCGTGCTGCGCGAGCCGGGCCACGGCATCGAGGGCGTGTTCAAGCGCGTCGCCAGCCTGGTGCGGCGCGAGTCGCTGGACGACCAACTGCCGTGGTACGAATCCTCGGTCGCGGGCAACGTGGTGCTGGGGCCGGGCGGAGCGGCGCTGGCGGTGGCGCCGGTGCGCAGCGCGCCGGCGGTCGCCGGTGGCAACCGTCAGGCCAGCCGCGGCATGCAGGCGGCGACGGATGGCGAAACGCCCTGGTACCGCGAGATGGGTGCGGCCGACTGGAGCCGGCTGGATTGGGAAATCCAGCAGCGCGTGAAGCACCTGACGCCGGACGAGATCCCGGGCCTGAAACACAAGGCCGGCGGCGGCAGCGTGGTGGCCCAGACCGTGCTGGGACTGGCCTACCGCGACGGCCTGGATCGGGCGCGAGATGCGCGCAGCGGCAAGACGCTGCGCTTCAACGCCAACAACACGGTGGCCTGGAGCTGGCTGAAGAAAGCGGCGGCGGCGGGCTTCCCGGTGGCGCAGGCGGAGATCGGCGAGATGTACTACGGCGCCCACGGTGTGGCGCGCGACTTGGGCGCCAGCCGGCGCTGGCTGGAGCAGGCCGCCGCCGCCAACTATCCGCGCGCGAAACTCGACCTGCTGCAGCTTAATCTCGAAAGCTCGGGCGGCAAGGCCGATCCGCAGGATGCGGTGCGCTCGCTGTTCGAGAGCCTGGGCATCCCGAAGCCGGGGCAGGCCGGAGGGCGCTAGCGAGCGGAGGCAGCGAATTGTTACCGATTGCTGTCTCGCAGCCGTGGCGCAGAGGTCTGTGCTACGCTGGCCCGACACTGATAACGACACATCTGGCATGAATCCAACTTCTCTCCCTCGCCGCCGCGCGGCGCTGCGCATCGTGGCCGGCATTGCTGGCGCCAGCCTGCTGGCCTCCTGTTCCAGCCTGATCGGCCCGCGCCAGGTCGAGATCCCGCTGCACAAGCTGCAGGCGGGCCTGGACCGGCGCTTCCCCATCAACCAGCGCCTGCTCGAACTGTTCGACGTCCGGCTCACCAAGCCGCAACTGGCGCTGCAGCCGGAGCAGGACCGGGTGGCGCTGAATGTCGAGGCCTCGGTGGCGCCGCCGTTCGCGCGCGCCTGGACCGGCAACGTGGCGTTTTCGGGACGCCTGTACGTCGACCCGGGCCGCTCCGCCGTCATGATGGCCGAGCCGCGCGTCGAGCGCCTGCAGCTTGGCAACCCGGAAGCCGAGCGGCGCCTGACGGGTGTCGCCAATGGCCTGATCGACAACGTGGCGCGCGACCTGCCGGTGTACACCTTCGACCAGAACGACCTGCGCTACGCCGGCGTGCAGTTCGTGCCGACCCGCATCCAGACCACGCGCACCGGCCTGCTGGTGTCGCTCGAACCGGCCAGGTAAACGCGCCGCTGCACGCGTTTCTACACCATTTTGTGCGCTGCACAGCAGACGTGCGGATAGTTGTTGCGAGCATGTGCCATTCTGTCGATCCGGCCCGATGAGGGATTGCGTGCCCCTGGCATTGAGCGCACACTGGCATGCATCGAATCGCCACGACGGCAAGCTTGTTGCAGTCTGGCTTGCGCTTTCTCATGCACACGGTGTTCCGCTGAAGTAATCTTCCCTTTGGTTTCAGGAAACTTCAGGCAGCCGTGTTAGGGGGTGGAACTTGGAAACGACACACGACAGTTTTCCGGACAGCACTCTGCCCGTGGAGCGGCCCCCGGCCGCCGTCGCGGCGGGTGCAAGCGGCACGCCGACGCGCGCCAGCCTGCCGGCCAAAGGATCGTGCTGGTACTGCGAAAAACCGCTCGACAGCGTGCGGCGCTTTTGCGGCAAGCCATGCGCCGATTCGTTCGACGAAGAAGCCGAGTACACACGCTGAAATCCTGCCGCCGTCCAGCGGCCGCGCACCTGCTCGCTAGCCGATGGGCTAGCCCGAGGCGCTTTCTTCCCGTTGTTCCAGCAGCGCCAATGCGCGCTCGAAGTCGAAGCGCTCGATCGCCGCATCGAACGTGCGCATGCGTTCGTGGCCGAGTATCGCTTCCAGGCCGGCACGCCATTGCCGCGCCAGGTCGGGCGCGCGGCCGTCGCCGATATCGAGCATGGCGCGTAGCCGTACCAGTTCTGGTTCAGGGATCGGTTCCGCAATCGCCGCTGCTGCTGCGAACGTCGCCTCCGGCGCAGCCAGCATGGCCTCGACCTGGCGCAGCACCCGCGCCAGTTCGGCGTCCAGCGCATCGACCAGCGCCGCCAGCCCCGCATCATCCTCGTTACCTTCCTTGAGCGCCAGTTCCAGCACCAGCGCCCGTTGGCGCATCTGTCCGGCGTCGATCATCGCCGAGGCGCCTTTGACGGTGTGTGCGATGCGCTGCGCCAGCGCGGCATCCTGCGCGGCCAGCGCCGCGCGCAGGCGCGCGCCGACCTCGCGGTAGTCGGATGCGAAGCGCCCCAGCACGCGCTGCAGCAGCGCGCGCTCGCCCATCACCCGTTCCAGCGCCGCAGCCAGGTCGATGGCCGGCGCCGCGGCTGCAATGTCGGTAGCGTCCCTCACCGTGTAGTGAACGACCAGGTGCGCGTCACCGGCGCCCCATCCAGGGTGCCGGAGAAGCTGACGTCGTAGGTGGTCGCCGCGCGCAGCGGCGCCAGCGGGACGATCGAGGCCGCGGTCTTGTAGTCCGACAGCGGATCGACGCGCTGCACTTCCAGGTTGGCGCCGCCGCGCGGTCGGATGCCGAAGCTTTGCACCGTCAGGTTGGCGTCCAGATTGGCGTGCACGCTGACCGGGTAGCCGACTTCGTTGCGGCTGTCGATCGGGTCCGGCTCTTCGGTGTCGCTGAAGAAGTTGGGCACGACCTGGGTCTGGCCGTTGAACGGCCAGGTGGCCAGCGTGCCGCGCGCGATGCCGGGGCCGTAGCCGTTGCGGGTCGCGAAATCGGCGGTGAAGTAGTGGTAGCCGCCGGCCGAGGTGGCGGCGCCGGTGCCGATCTCGCGGAACATCGGCTCGAAGATCACGAAGCGGTGGTAGATCGCGGTGATCAGCTCTTCGGCCATGAAGAAGCCGGAGCCGTTGGTGGTGCCCGAGATCACCTCGCCATATGCAAAGCCGGTTTTCGGAAGCGTGTAGCCGGCCGCGTTCAGGCGCGCGCCGACGTTGGCGCCGGTGAAGCCCTGGCGGCCCGGCTCTTGGTCGTGGCTCATCAGGTTGTTGATGCGCAGGTATTCGGAGTGGCCCAGCGCCGCGTTGTTGATCTGCGCATTTTCGGCCACGGTCGGCATGCCGATCTGGGTGCGGCGGTAGTTGATCCAGTTGCGGCCGTCGAGCGCGATGTTGCCGCTCAGGGCCGGCGCGCTGGCATCCGACGGCAAGGGCGCGGGGCTGGCCGGGGCCGGGGTGACCGCGGTGCCGCCGGGGACCGGCGCGGCCGGGCTGTCGTCGCCGCCGCCGCCGCAGGCCGCCAGCGCCAGCGACGCCGCGACCGCCGCCGCGATCTGCTGCCAACGAAGGGGGTAGCTCATCGTGCAACTCCTGTCAGTACAAGCGCATTGGGCCATTTTAGGACAAATCGGCAAAACGTGACAATTTCCGGTAACGCGCCGCGCCAACGGGTTCGGTAATGCCGGATCGGCCCTATTTCGCTCCCCGCGCAATTTGCTGGCTGTAGAATAAGCCATCGTTCATCTTGCCGAGTCGTCCATTGAATCCTACCCGCCAGCAGCGCCTCGCGCGCGCCAAGTTCGCCCTGCCCAGTCTCGTGACGCTGCTGTCGATTGCCTGCGGCTTCGGCAGCATCGTGATCTCGGTCGACAATGCGCGCATCGGCGACCCGGCCGACTATCGCCTGGCCGCGATCCTCCTGGTGCTGGCCGGCGTGTTCGATGCGCTCGACGGCTTCGTGGCGCGCGCCACCAACACCCAGTCCAGCTTCGGGGTGCAGCTCGACTCGATCGCCGACGTGATGAACTTCGGCTGCGCGCCCGGGCTGCTGCTGTACTGCTACGGCTTCACCCAGCTCGCCGACGCCCATCCGACCCTGGTGCGCATGGGCGGCCTGGCCTGCTTCGTGTTCGTCACCTGCGGCGCGCTGCGCCTGGCGCGCTTCAACATCAGCCATGGCCGCACCGACCCGCGCTACTTCGTCGGCATGCCGATCACCGCCGGCGCCGCCTGCGTCGCCTCGGTGGTGGTGGCCTGGCCGGATCCGGTGACCGCGATGGCGCCGGCCTTCATGGTGGCGGCGCTGATGGTGGCGGTGGGCGCGCTGATGGTCTCGACCATCCGCTTCCCGAGCTCCAAGCACCCCAAGGGCAAGGTGATGCTGGCGCTGCTCGCCGTGTGCGCGGTGCTGCTGATCTTCCTGCAGACGCGCTTCTTCGTGCTGTTCTTCCTGCTGTACATCTGCGCCACGCTGCTGCTGAACATCGGCTGGAAGCTGGGCTGGCGCGGCGTGGCGCCGCCCAAGGTGTTCGAGGACTGAACCCGGGTTAAGCAAACCGGTCGAGCATCGCCGCCAGGTGCGCGGCGCGCTCGCGCGCTTGCTGCAGGTCGGCGGCGTCGCCGGTCTGGGTCTGCAGGGCCGCCGTCAGCAGCTGCACGAACGAGCGGTCGAGCGCCTTGCGCGCGGCCGACATCTGCTGCGCCACTGCGTCGCAATCCTCGGGTGCGTCGGCCAGCGCGATCAGTTTCTGCACGCCGCGCAGCTGGCCTTCGATCCGGGCCAGGCGGTTGAGCAAGTCCTTCTTCTGGCGCGCGCTGAGGGCCTTGCCCTCGACGATGCGCAGCTGGCCGTCCGCCGCCATCTTTAGGCCACCTCGTGTCCGCGCGCGGCGCGCAGGATGCGGAACCAGTCGCCGCGCTCGAGCTGGAAGGTGGCGCCGATGACGGCGTCGCGGATCGCTTCGATACGTCCGCTGCCGGTCAGTGGCAACGGGCGGCTCGGCAGCGCCATGATCCACGCGAACACCACGCTGGCGAACGGCTTGTCCATGCGCTCGGCAATCTCCTGCACCACGGCGCACACTTCGCCGGCGCGTTCGTTGGTCTTGTCGAACAGGCGCCCGCCGCCCAGTGGCGACCAGGCCATCGGCGCGATGCGCAGATCCTGCAGGCCGTCCAGGGTCTGGTCGAAGATCGGCGCGGTGCACAGTGGCGAGAGCTCGACCTGGTTGGTGGCCAGGGCCACGCGGCGGTTGAGCGACTCGAACTGATGGCGCGTGAAGTTCGACACGCCGACGTGTTTTACTTTACCTTCGCGCTGCAGGCGGGTGAAGGCATCTGCCACGTCGTCGAAGTCCATCAGCGGATCCGGGCGGTGGATCAGCAGCAGGTCGAGGTGGTCGGTGTGCAGCTGTTTCAATGAATTCTCGGCCGAGGCCACGATGTGCTGCGCCGTGGTGTCGTAGTGCTGGATGGCGTGCTGCGGGTGTTTTTTCGACAGCAGCTTGATGCCGCACTTGCTGACGATTTCAATCTTGTCTCGCAGCGACGGCTGCAGGCGCAGGGCTTCGCCGAACAGGGTTTCGACGCCATAGTCGCCGTAGATGTCGGCGTGGTCGAAGGTGGTCACGCCCATCTCCAGGCACCCTTCGACCAGGGCCACGCGCTGTTCAGGGGACATGCCCCACTCGGTCATGCGCCACATGCCGGCGACGATGCGCGAGAATTCCGGGCCGTTTTCGCGGGTGGTGATGCGGGGGCAGGACAGGGCGTGCGACATCGTCTGGGCTTTCGAGAAAAGGGGTAATGTGATTATAGCGGCGCGCTTTGGGCTCGGCGCGTCCCGGCGCACGCAATAAAAAAGCCCGCCCGGCTTTACGCACGGGCGGGCTCGATATCACGCGTTCAAACGCGGATCACTGCATCCAGAGACGCATCGAGTCCCACGCGCGCCCGAAGATGCTCGCTTCCTGCACCTCTTCCAGCGCCACCACCGGCAGCGTCAGGAGCGGCTTGCCGTCCACCGTCATCTTCAGCGTGCCGACCTGGCCGCCGCGCGCCAGCGGCGCGACCAGCGGGTCCTTGCGCTCCAGCACCGGTTTCAGCTTGCCGGCCACGCCCTTCGGCACGGTCACCAGGATGTCGCGCTGGAAGCCCAGTTTGACGGTCGACTGCGAACCCTTCCACACCTGCGGGGTCTGGATCGCCTGGCCCTTGGCGTACAGCTTGACGGTGTCGAAGTTCTGGAAGCCCCAGTTCAGGAGCTTCTGGCTTTCCTGGGTGCGCACCGCATCCGAGGCGGCGCCCGAGACCACCGAGATCAGGCGGCGCTGGCCGGTGGTGCCGTTGGCGCGGCGCGCCGAGGCGATCATGCTGTAGCCCGAGGCGTCGGTATGGCCGGTCTTCATGCCGTCCACGGTCGGGTCGAGCCACAGCAGGCGGTTGCGGTTCTGCTGGGTGATCTTGTTATAGGTGAACTGCTTGATCGAGTCGATCTTGTAGTACTCGGGGAAGTCGCGGATCACGCTGGCGGCCAGGATCGACAGGTCGTGCGCGGTCGAGTAGTTGTTGGCGTCCGGCAGGCCGTGCGGGTTGGCGAAGCGGGTGTTCTTCATGCCGAGGCGCTGCGCTTCGCGGTTCATCAGCGTGACGAACGTGCCTTCGTCGCCGGCCACCGCTTCGGCCAGCGCCACTGCGGCGTCGTTGCCGGACTGGATCATCAGGCCGTGCAGCAGGTCGTCGACCGAGACCGGGGTGGCCGGGTCGATGAACATCTTCGAGCTGCTGCCGTCGACTTTCCAGGCGCGGGTCGAGACGGTCACCATCTGGTTCAGGCTCAAGCGCTTTTCGCGGATCGCGGCGAAGGTGACGTAGGCCGTCATGACCTTGGTCAGCGAGGCCGGTTCGATGCGCATGCTCGGATCTTGCGCGGCGATGACCTGGCCACTGGTCGCGTCGAGCAGCAACCACGATTTGGCAGCGATGGTCGGGGCCGGCACGGTTTGCGCGCTGGCCGAAACCATCACCAGGCTGGCGGCGAAGGCCGCTAACAGTTTTTTCATGGGAACAATATCGTCAATAAAAGGTGGTAAAGCAGTGGAGCGCAAGGCAATGCCCGTGAGCAATGCCTCAGGAGAAGCAAAACATTATAGGGGAGTGTTGCCTTTAATTGTCACGGCGCCACAGTTGAACGACCAGATTTTTAATGTGGCCGAGCTTGCGGTGGAAGAAATGGTCGGCGCCGGTAATCACGGTCACCGGCAGGTCTTGCGGGCGCGCCCACGCGAACACGTCCTGCAGCGGGATGGTGTCGTCCAGCTCGCCGTGGATGAGGATGGTGTCTTGCGGCACGTTTGGCATGGCCCACTTGCCGGCCGCGCTGCCGACCAGCACCAGGCGCTCGGCCGGACGGTTTTGCTCGGCCAGGCGCAGCGCGAACTGGGCCTGCACGAAGGTGCCGAACGAGAAGCCGGTCAGCGTCACCGGCAAGCCGGGATACTGCGCCACCATGTGCTGGTACATGATCGCCATGTCGTCCACCTCGCCGCGGCCCTCGTCGTGCACGCCCTCGGATTCGCCCACGCCGCGGAAGTTGAAGCGCGCCGTCGCGTAGCCGAGCGTGACGAAGGTGCGCGCCAGCGTCTGCGCCACCTTGTTTTCCATGGTGCCGCCGTAAAGCGGGTGCGGGTGCGCCACCAGGGCGATGCCGCGCGGGGCGTCGTCGGGCAGGTCGAGCAGGCATTGCATCTTGCCGGCGTTGCCGTCGAGCGTGAACTTGTGCGAATGGATGTTCATCATGGTATTCAGGGTCCTGCGGATCAGATCTTGAGGCGTTCGACGACCTTGCCGCCGACCAGGTGGGTGTCGATGATGTCGTCGATATCGTCGTTGTCGACGTAGGTGTACCAGGTGCCTTCCGGATACACCACCAGCACCGGGCCTTCCTCGCAGCGGTCGAGGCAGCCGGACTGGTTGACGCGCACCTTGCCTTCGCCGCTCAGGCCGAGTTCCTTGATGCGTTTCTTGGCGTGCTTCTGGGCTTTCTCGGCGCCGCACTTGCCGCAGCTGGGACGTGCGTCCTTGCCTTCGCGCTCGTTCATGCAGAAAAAGACGTGGTGTTTATAGAATGATGGCTCGTTCATGTCGTTCTCGTCGAAAAGAAGGGCAGTGGTTCACGCGGTCAATGATACGCGCTCTTACTGCCGATTGAGTTTATGCGAGGGCAGCAGCAGGAACCACAGCGCGAAGAATGGCCACAATAGCGAGAGGAACTCGGCCGCGCCATTAAAGTTCAGGAATTTCCCCTGTACCCAGCCTTGCAGGGTGGACGAAAAATACGGGTTCACCGGAATCGTGTTCACCACGATCAGGCTCAGGATCAGGGTCACCACCGCCAGCCGGCGCTGCGCCACCTGCGGCGCGAACACCAGACCCGCCAGCATGATCAGCCCGATCAGGAAGCCGCCTTCGGCGCCCGGCGTGACCCAGACCAGGGCGTTATCGGGCCGGAACAGCAGCGAGCTGGCAAAGGCCTTCACCACCAGTGCCGAGGCCAAGAGCGCCAGCATCAGCCAGAAGCGTGGTGCGCCCCGGCGCACCAGGCACATCAGCGTGAGCGCGGCGCCGGTCATGCCGCAGGCGGTGATGATGGTCTCGGACAGCCAGTACTGCTCGACCGTCATGATGTCGTCGCCGGGGCGCAGCATGGCCACCAGGTCGATCTCGGTGTCGAACCAGGACGACAGCCAGCCCGAGATGATCGGCAGCACCTGGCCGTGGCCGAACAGGTAGCTCTGCGGGTAGATCTGGGCCAGCGGCCAGATCGCCACCAGCACCAGGCCCTGGCTGGCGTGCGGCAGGAACCAGCGCCGGCGCAGCTTGAACAGGCGGCTGCGATCCAGCAAACCCGGCGCCCACAGCGCACCCAGGATCGCGCCCAGCAGGCAGCCGCCGGCATTGGTGATGAAGTCGAGGTTGGACGGCACCCGGGTCGGCAAAAAGTTCTGCACCGCTTCCATGGTGCCGGTGACCAGCACGCCGGCGATGGCCGCCAGCAGCACCGCCCACACGCCCTTGATGCGCGGGTACAGCGACAGCACGATCAGCATCCCGAACGGGACGTAGCCGGCGATGTTGACGCCGACGTCGAAGCCGGTCCAGTAGCGCTGTTTGACCAGGTTGAGGAAGGCGAACAGCGGCACGCCGTTGTCGCGCCAGCCCGAGAACGGATACCAGCTGGCGTAGACGATCAGCAGCAGGTACGCCAGCAGGGCGGCGCGCGCGATCGGCGAGGCGCGCGAGCGCGCGGCGTCGTCTTGCTCTTCGGTCATCGGCGCAGCAGCGGTTGCGGACGGTCAGCCGGGCCAGTCGGCGTCATGCGTCCCTGCAGCGACGCCAGCCAGGCCACGATGTCGGCCGCCACCAGGTCGGCGCCGTCGGCCAGGGCGCGCGCGCCGCCGGCGGCGTCGTTGCTCGGCGCCGGCGCGTTGCGGGTAAAGCTGCGCTGGTCGACCAGGCGGTGGTCCGTGAATACCGAGGCGCGCAGCATCACCTGGCCGCTGCTCTGATTGGCGGCGGCGAAGGCGTGCACGAAGTCGTCGATCTCGATGCGCAGGATCGGCACGCCACTGGCGGCGTCGGTGGCCGACAGCACCTTCATGCCCGATTGCGCCAGGCGCGCCTTCATGCGCGCGGTGACCAGATTGAGTGGGGTGGCGCTCCAGCGCGCGCTGGCATAGGTGCGCGCCTGCAGGGCGTCGGCGTAGTTCAGGCGGTAGAACATGCGTTCGGTGTCCAGCGCCGAGGGGCCGGTGGCGTCCATCACCACGATTGCCGGCGGCAGCGCGGCGGCATTGGCCCCGGCCTGGGCGGCGGGAACCGGCGCGCCGAAGTCGAACACGGTATTCTGCGCGCGCTCGCTGGTGCCGCAGCCGGCCAGCAGGAGAGCGCAAGCGACGGCGGCGGGAGCGAACAGGCGGCGGGAGCGAAGATTCACGGTGGTCCTCATTTGGTCGGGGGCACGAAGCCCGGCTCGCCCGGTCCGGGCGCGTCGCCCGGCGCGCCGAACAGGATGCTCTGCGGGCGATCGGACAGCGAATTGGCGGTGCGCTTGACCGCGCGCAGCGAGGCGCGCGCCTCGTCGGTCATCTGCACCACGTGCGGCAGGGTTTCCAGTTCCAGCTCGCTGGTGGCGGCGCCGAGCGAACCAATGGCGCTGTTCAGGCGCTCGATCGGGCCGTCCGGGGCCTGCAGGCGGATCGCCAGCTGGTCGTAGTTGCGCGTCATCGAGGTGGCGCTGCTGGAGAGGGTGTTGAACGAATCCAGGCTGGTGTCCATCTTCGCGGCCAGGCCCGGCAGGCGGTCGATCGTCGGACCGAGGCGCTCTGGGATAGCGGCATACGCCTGCGCCGCCTTGTCGATGTTCTGGACAGCGCCCATGATGGCGGCCTGGTTTTCCGGGCCGACCAGCACGTTGAGCTGTTCGGTGATCTTCTCGGCCTTTTCCAGGATCGCCAGGCCGCGGTCTTCCAGTTGATCGAGCAGGCCCGGACGCAGCGGAATGCGCGGAGTACGGTCTCCCCCGTTAGTCGCCAGGCGCGGCGAGCCGGTACGGTCGTCGTCGAGCTGGATGAAGGCGATGCCGGTCACGCCCTGGTAGCCGAGCGAGGCGAAGGTGGTGGTGGTGATCGGCGAGGCTTCGTCGACCGACAGCTTGATGAGGATCTGGCCGGTGACGCGCGGGTCGAACACGATCTCGTCGACGCGCCCGACTTCCAGGCCGCGGTAGCGCACCGTCGCTTGCGGGTTCAGGCCCGGGATCGACTGGGTGGTGACGATCTCGTACGGCAGCAGCTCGGTCTTGTCGCGATTGAGCCAAAGGCCGACCAGCACCGTGGCCACCAGCAGCGCGATCGTGAACACGCCGGTCATCAGGGCATATGACCTGTTTTCCATCTATCGATTCTCCACTCTGTTCTGTGCGTCGTTGCGGATCTGGTCCGCGCGGGTTTCCAGACGATTGTCGTTGGCATCATCTTGCGCGTGGCGTTCTTCCAGCACCTCCAGCGCGCGCAGGCCGCGCGGGCCGAGGAAGAAGTGCTGGATGAAGGGATGCTGGACCTGCAGCACGTCGCACGACGGCCCCACCGCCAGCACGTGCTTTTCGGCCAGCACCGCGATGCGCGAGGACAGCGCGAACAGCGTGTCCAGGTCGTGCGTGACCATCACCACCGTCAGGCCCAGTTCGCGGTGCAGGGTCTGGATCAGGGCCACGAAGGCGTCCGACAGGTCTGGATCCAGGCCCGCGGTCGGCTCGTCCAGGAAGAGTAACTGAGGCTCGAGCGCCAGGGCGCGCGCCAGCGCGGCGCGCTTGACCATGCCGCCCGACAGGTCGGACGGCATCTTGTTGGCGTGTTCCGGACCCAGCCCCACCATGTCCATTTTCAGCAGCACGGCGTCGCGGATCACGTCCTCGGGCAAGGACCGCAGCTCGCGCATCGGCAGCGCGATGTTGTCGAACACGCTCAGCGCCGAATACAGCGCGCCCTGCTGGAACAGCATGCCCCAGTGGTTACGCATGCGCTGCAGCTGGGTGGGCGAGGCCGCGCTGATGTCCTCGCCGAACACGCGCACACTGCCTTGCGACGGGCGCTCGAGGCCCAGCATCTGGCGCAGCAGCACGGTCTTGCCGGTACCCGAGCCGCCGACGATGGTCAGGATCTCGCCTGCGTAGATGTCCAGGTTCAGGTCCTGGTGCACCACGGTGCGGCCGAACCGGGTCCACAGGTTGCGGATCTCGACCACCGGCGCGCCGACTTCGACGTCGGGGCGCAGGTTCAGCTGCTGCTGCCGTGCTTTGCCGGAGTTGCTCATCCCGTCAATCCCGTTCCGCTGAAGATGATGGCGTACACGGCGTCGGCCAGGATCACGACCGTGATCGCGGTGACCACCGAGGTGGTGGTGCCGCGGCCGAGGCTTTCGGTATTCGGCTTGATGCGCAGGCCGAAGTGGCAGGCGATCAGCACGATCAGCACACCGAAGGTGGCGCCTTTCAGCAACCCGATGGTGTAGTTCACGAACGGCACCGCGTCCGGCAGCTTCTGGATGAAGTAGCGGAACGACATCCCCATCTCGATCTTGGCCGCGACCATGCCGCCCAACAGGGCCATGGCGTCGGTCCATACGACCAGCAGCGGCATCGACACCGCCAGCGCGATCACCTTGGGCAGGATCAGGCGGTAGCCGTGCGACACGCCCATCACCAGCATGGCGTCGAGTTCCTCGGTCACCCGCATCACGCCCAGCTGCGCCGTGATCGAGGAGCCGGAGCGCCCGGCCACCAGGATCGCCGCCAGCAGCGGCCCCAGTTCGCGGATCACGGCGATGCCCAGCAGGTCGACCAGAAAGGCGTCGCCGCCGAACATGCGCAGCTGCTGCGACACCAGGTAGGACAGCACGATCCCGATCAAAAAGCCCACCAGCGCCGTGATGCCGAGCGCCTGGAAGCCGGAGTGATAAATGTTGGCCGAGATCTCGCGCCACGGCCCGAGCGCCGGGCGGCGCAGGAAGCGGCCCAGGTCTTGCACCACGATGCCGATCAGGCCGATGAAGCTGCGCAGGTGTTCGAGGAAGTTGAGGATGCCGGCGCCAAGATTGACCACCCAATCGAACGGGCTGACCCGGGTGCGCGGCAGCTTGATGCCGCTGGCGCTCTCGATGCGCTTGAACAGATCTTCCTGGCGCGGGTCGAGCTTCAGGCGCTGGGGGCGCTGCTTGTTCCAGGTATTCCAGAACAGCTGGGCGCCGATGTGGTCCAGGCTTTCGATGCCGGACAAGTCCCATTCGCAGGCGCCCTTGTCCTTCAGGCTGGCCAGCTGGCGCGTGATGCCTTTTAATACGCCGCGCTGCGACAGGCCGTGCACCTGCCAGACGCCGCCGGCAATGACCGACGCACCTTGACCGGCCTCGCTGCCGGAGCCGGAATGTTGGATGGTCAATGTTGGCGCATTTTCAATCTGCATTGCGGCAGTGTAAAAGAGAATCGAAACTGCTGCCAGCCGGGCGACTCTACCGTATCAGGCGGCCAGGTGGCGTACCTGGCGCGCCGGGGCCACCGCTTTGATGGCTTCCGGTGGGGTCTCGGCGAAATGTTTGAGGGTGCTGCGTGCATGATGGTCGCCCTTGCCGGCGTAGTCGCTGGCGACCAGCGCCTCGGCCTCGACACGCGCCATGCCGCGCAGCTGCAGCCATTCCACGACCAGCTTGGCCAGGCGCTCGAGCGCAATGCGGTGGGTGGCGTCGGTGCGCGTAAACATCCAGTCCGAGAAGGCCATGAAGTTGTCGAACGGCGTTTCGCCCAGCAGCACTGGGGTGGTGTGAGCGAAGCGGCCCGAGTTGGCCACCAGGTCCCAGTAGCGCGCGAAGCGCACCAGGCGCTGCATGGTGGCGAAGTCGATCAGGCTGGTCGCCAGCACGGTATAGGGCGGATACGGGTCGTACACCATGCCGAACGGCTCGGTGTGGCGGATGATCGGCGTGCCGCGCAGGCGTTTCAAAATGCCGAACTGGATCTCTTGCGCGCCCAGCGCCACCAGCTGGTCGAAGCCGCGCGCGAAGCTCTCGACGTCCTCGCCCGGCAGGCCGGCGATCAGGTCGACGTGCAGGTGGGCCTGCGACTCTTGCGTGAGCCAGCGGATGTTGTCGGCCGCCTTCTCGTTGTTCTGGCGCCGGCTCACCAATGCCTGGACTTCCGGGTTGAAGCTCTGGATGCCGATCTCGAACTGCAGCGCGCCGGCCGGGAATTTGGCGATGGTTTCCTTCAGCGCGTCCGGCAGGTGATCCGGCACCAGCTCGAAGTGGGCATACACCGGGTCATCGGGATGGGCCTCGATCTTATCCAGGAAGAACTGCATGATGCGCAGGCTGGTCTTGACGTTCAGGTTGAAGGTGCGGTCGACGAACTTGAACAGGCGCGCGCCTTTGGCGTACATCGTCTCCATCTCCGCGAGAAAAGCGTCGAGCGGGAACGGCCACGCCGTCTTGTCCAGCGACGACAGGCAGAACTCGCACTTGAACGGGCAGCCGCGCGAGGCTTCCACGTACAGGGTGCGGTGGGCGATGTCGTCCTCGCTATATAAAGAGTAGGGCAGGGCGATGTCTTCCATCGGCGGCTGCACGCCGGCGTGCACCTTCATCAGCGGCTTGGGGCCGTTCAGGATCTCGCCGCACAGCTTGGGGAAAGTGACGTCGCCCCAGCCGGTGACGACGTAGTCGGCCAGCCGCACGATCTCCTGTTCATTCGTCTCGTGCGAGACTTCCGGGCCGCCCAGCACGACCGTCAATGTGGGCGCGACGCGCTTGAGCATCGCCACTAGGCGCGTGGTCTCTTCCACGTTCCAGATGTAAACGCCGAAGCCGACGATGCGCGGGCCGTGCGCCAGGATGCGCTCGACCAGGTCGGTGGTCTTGGCGCCGATGACGAATTCCTGGATCTTCGTTTGCTCTTGCAGCGGGCCCATATTCGCCAGCAGGTAGCGCAGGCCGAGCGAGGCGTGCGTGTAGCGGGCGTTCAGGGTCGAGAGCAGGATGGTCATGGCGCGGCGGTGGTGTGGACGAAACGGGCATTTTACGCGCTGGCGCCGTCGAAAGCGCTGGTGGTTTGCCAACTTACTTGGTAGAATGCACGCCGGAATTCAGGGCAGCTGTTGCCGACGCTTTAGCCAGCGCAGGGACAGCCACCCAGCAAGTCAAGCCTGATGACCATAGCAAGTCGGTACCACCCCTTCCCATCCCGAACAGGACCGTGAAACGACATTGCGACGATGATAGTGCTGCAACCAGTGTGAAAGTAGTTTATCGTCAGGCTAGTTATAAGAGAAAGCCCACCAGGTGTCTGGTGGGCTTTTTTGCTTTCCGGGACATCAAAAGCCGATGTTTCAGGGTGAACCTCGATCACGCTGCGTGAGTAGCGGCAGCCGTAGCCTGGGCGCCAATGCCGTCCAATTGGGCCAGTGCGTCCGCCGGCAGCACCAGGCTGGCGGCGGCCAGGTTCTCGCGCAGGTGCGTCACCGACGACGTCCCCGGGATCAAGAGCAGGTTCGGCGCGCGTTGCAGCAGCCAGGCCAGCGCCACCTGCATCGGCGTTGCCTCCAGCTGCGCCGCGATGGTGGACAGCGCATCCGATTGCAGCGGCGTGAAGCCGCCGAGCGGGAAGAACGGCACGTAGGGAATGCCCTGCGCGGCCAGGCTGTCGATCAGTGCATCGTCGCCGCGGTGCGCCACGTTGTACTGGTTCTGCACGCAGGCGATCGGCACGATGCGCTGCGCGTCCGCGACCTGGGTTGGCGTCACGTTGCTCAGGCCGATGTGGCGGATCAGGCCGCGCTGGCGCAATTCGGCCAGGGTGGTCAGCGCTTCTTCCAATGAACCTTCGGCCGGCCCATGCACGTCGAACATGGCGCGCAGGTTGACCACGTCCAGCACGTCCAGGCCCAGGTTGCGCAGATTGTCGTGCACCGCCTGTTCCAGCTCCGCTTTCGAGAACGCCGGCAGCCAGCTGGCGTCACTGCCGCGGCGCGCGCCGATCTTGGTGACGATCAGCAGGTCGTCGCGGTACGGGTGTAGCGTTTCGCGAATGAGTTGATTGGTGACGTGCGGGCCGTAAAAGTCCGAAGTGTCGATGTGGTTCACGCCCAGTGCGACCGCCTCGCGCAGCACGGCGCGCGCCGCGTCCGGGTCGCGCGGCGGGCCGAACACGCCGGGGCCGGCCAGTTGCATCGCGCCGTAGCCGAGCCGGACGACGTTGCGGCCGCCGAATGAGTAAGTGCCTGCCTGTGCTGCCGTTGCGATGGTACTCATGTTGTGCTCCTGATGGGGTGTGTGGTTGGAGTCATCACGATACGGCGGCGCCACTTGTGTGACAATCCGGTGTAATTCACACGGCCTGTACGAAAAAACGAACAATGAAAATCGAACTTGGAGATTTGTCCGCCTTCGCGGCCGTCGCGCGTGCCGGCGGTTTTCGCGAAGCCGCGCGCGTGCTCGACGGCAGCGCATCGGGACTCAGCGAGGCGGTGCGGCGGCTGGAGACGGCGTTGGGCGTGCGGCTGCTGCACCGGACCACGCGCAGCGTGGTGCCGACCGAGGCGGGCAGCACTCTGCTAGCGCGCCTGGGGCCGGCGCTCAGCGAAATCGACAGCGCGCTCGATATCGTGAACGGCTTTCGCGATACGCCCACCGGCACCCTGCGCCTGAACGTGCCGCTCAGCGCTGTGCGCCTGGTGCTGCCGTCGATCGTGCCGCGCTTCTTGGCAGCATATCCCGGGATTCGCCTGGAAGTGGTGGCCGACGAAAGTTTCGTCGACGTGCTGGCGGCCGGCTGCGATGCCGGCATCCGCTACGAGGAGCGGCTCGAACAGGACATGATTGCAGTGCCGATCGGACCGCGCATCCAGCGCATGGCGGCGGCCGCCGCGCCGGAATGGATCGCGCGCCACGGCGTACCGAAGCATCCACGCGAATTGCCGGTCGACGCCTGCATGCGCGCCCGGTTCGCCAGTGGTGCGGCGGTGCGCTGGCAGTTCGCGCGCGACGGCGAAAGCATCACGGTCGAACCGAATGGCCAATTGCAGGTGCAGATCGGCGGCGCGGTCGACCTGGCGCTGGACGTGGCGGTGGCCGGCCTGGGCGCGGTCTACCTGTTCGAGGACTGGCTCACGCCATACTTCGAGCGCGGACAACTGCAGCCGATCCTGCAACCGTGGTGGCCGCAGTTTTCCGGACCTTTCCTGTACTACCCGGGCCACCGGCTGGTGCCGGCGCCGCTGCGCGCGTTTGTGGATTTCATTCGGGCCGATGCAGGACTGAACAGCAGCGGTGAAAAAAAGTCGTAAAAAAGCTGTTGACGAGCTGCTGAGCGAACGGCATAATCTCGTTCCTCTGCTGCTGACGAACAAAACGATTCGAAGCAAACGGCAGATGAAGAAGCACCGAACCCTCGGCGGGAGCCGCGTTCTTTAAAAATTAACAGTCGATAAGTGTGGGCGTTTGATGAAGGTGCCGGCTGACTTGTTCAGCCGCATACTTAAAATATCAAATGTTCACAAAAAGTATTAACGTTGCTTCAGCAATGAAGTGACGGTCAGTATTTTGAGTGAGCGACCCGGCAGTAATGCCGGTGACTCGAAAGAGTCAACAAACAGAGATTGAACTGAAGAGTTTGATCCTGGCTCAGATTGAACGCTGGCGGCATGCTTTACACATGCAAGTCGAACGGTAACAGGGAGCTTGCTCCGCTGACGAG
>Ga0265798_10002838_pt1 | contig 25178 bp, 17 predicted proteins | sample P3T30metagenome_FD_192430 | JGI IMG/M metagenome (GOLD analysis project Ga0265798, IMG submission 192430) | Plant litter microbial communities from East Loma Ridge, Irvine, California - P3 T30 | ecosystem: Environmental > Terrestrial > Plant litter > Unclassified | place: USA: California...
AGGCCACGCAGCATCAGGGGCGAAATCATGGGACGGCCCGCTCTGGCGGCGCCCCGTTCGGGTGCGTCAAGGTTGTCAACATAGAGGAATGGCTGAGCCGGATGAGGCCAAAATTATACTTCATCCAACTGTCATTCCCTTGTTACAGATGTAACTACTTGTCTGAAGTTAACGGGAAATTGTATCGTGCGCTGACCCCCGACCAGGCAGGCAAGTCGGACGGCGCCGTATTCCTGCCACCGGTTTCCGGATCAGGCCGAGCATGGATGGAACAGGTCGTCGAGTGTGCAGTAGGCGGACAGGTAAGCCTGCATCCGCCCGGCGATAGCCCCGAGCGCGACGGCGGCCTGCCGGGTCGCGTCCGCCAGCGCCGCCCGTTCCTCCGGGGTCCCGGCTGCAAACGCCTGCGTGCGCAACATGCACTGCGCAGTGTCGTGATCGATTCGTTCGAAGGGAGGGGCGGCGCATAGCGGGAGGATGGTGCGGGCGACCACTTTGCCATCCGCCGATAGCGTGCCCGGCGCGTAGGCCGCGAAGAAGGTCTGGTACCAGCCGCTCTTGGGATGCACGTGTGCGTCGAGCCGGGCGTGTAGCGCGCTGTCCTTTCCTTCACAGGCAATGCGCCGCGACATCGGATAAAGCCACGGAACAATAGCGCGTTGTCGCTTTCCAAGTTCACCCAGCACGGCCCTGGCGCCGTCGACCAATTCCTCGGTGGTTGGTGCAGCGACTGGTTGCGCCATGAAAAAGTGTTCTGTCCGCATCAGGGCCATGGCAAGACGGTCGACATCGACATACAGCAGGTAGAACGAAGGCCAGTGCCAGTTGCTCTTCCTGGGGCAGGAGAGGATGTCGTCGATGAGACTGTTGATCTCGTGGACTTCGGACAGGAATGCATCCGCAGGGGTGAGTTCCGTCATTTATGGCCTCCGGCTACGATCGGGTCGGGGTCCTCATCCCACGATGGTGCAAATTCGACGCCCTTCCATTTCTCGTTATTCAAGTCCCAGGGATTGGCCGGATCCTTGCGAGGTCGGCGCCATCCGTACACCATGCAGGTCAAACCGCGGGCATGCAGACGGGCCACTTCCGCTTCGTACTGCGCATTGCACAGCGCGGGCGCGTGGAGCAGGAATTCGCCGCCTTCGATTGGTGATTCCAGGCTGAACACTTGCCAGAAATATTTATAGTGCCTCGGATTGCCTTCCGGGGCCATCGGTCCGGATGCGTAAATAATTCCCGGGCCGTCGGGCAGCCAGGGCGGCAGCCTGGCGTAGGCAGGTTTCATCATGGATAGGCTTTCAGGCAGTTTTAGGTCAACGAGGTCCGAGGGCCATGTCGTAGACGCGTCCGTTGTTCAGCATGGCAAACCGGGGCGGCTTGGCATCCGCGAACCGGATGCCGTTCACCCGTTCGAATGCCCGGATGTCGGCGTGCACGGCAGCCAGCGCCGTGCGCCACTGCGTGGCGGTTTGAATCTTGCCGACTTTCAGTTCACTGCTGACGACACTGTCGAATGCCGGCCCGACCCGGCCGTCCGTCGCCAGCATGACGCCTTTCGAGATGCCGACGGACCCCGCACGCCCCTGGCGCGCCTTGCCATGGTAGGACAGCTGCTCGAACACTTGCCAGAGCTGGTCCAGCGCCGTATTGAAGCTGGCGTCATCGAGCGCAGCAGGGTCTGCGATATCGAATATGGCCAAGGCCGCGACATGGGGCGCCGCGTCGGCAAGCAGGTCATCCAGGTAAGGACCCTGATGCTGTGCGCTGGCAGCGTCCCGGCGCATCCGGTTCGGGCGGCAAGCTTGCCAGCGCCGCAACACGCGCCCCAGCTGGGCCGGCCTGGCGGAAGATGCGGTGCCGATCCAGGTATTCCAGTCTTCAATGTAGGTGTTGCTGAAGGATTCGACCTTGTGCCTGAAGCTGTCGATGGTGTCGTGGGCAATGCCGGGCATGTGGTGTCTTTGTCGGTGCGGGTGGATCGACCCTGGTTGGACAGGGCGGCTTTGCGGTGCGGGTAACTCAGCCCCTGATGACGATGTCGATCATGGACGGATCCACGCCGAATTTCAGCGACAGTCCCAGTTTCGCCTCGGCGATTGTCAGAGGCACCGGCTGGCGTACTTCCGTGGACGGCTCGGTTTGTCTTGCCGTGTCTGCATTGCTGCTCCCAGGGACATTGCTTTCCGCAGCGCCGGATGCGCCGCCGAGCAGCTTTTCCGCATATTTCAGCAAGGGGGCGAAGGCTTCGCGATCGCCCTTGTCGCGCTTGCGCCACCGGCCAAGCCCTGCAACGCTGACCTGTGCGATATCGGCGATCTGCTCATACGAGAGGTTGAAGTCCGTATGCAAGGACTCCACGATCGCGGCGGTGCCGCGGGAATGCCGACCGTCGAGCTTGTGTGCGGTTAAGGCTTGTTGCAGGGGGTGTGTGGATGTGTTCATGCAGGGTCTCCGCGATGTGATAAACGGAGTATGCGCGGTATCGCACTAAAAGTCAAACACTGCTAGTAGTGTATAAGTGTTCTATCGTGAATCGTCTTGCTGTTGGTGTTGGAGTATGAGGTGGGTCGCACAGTACAGGCGGCGGGAGTGTGGTTTAGGGCGCGTGGTCAGCGCGTGCGCCGCGATGACGCATGGCGGCATTGCCTCGAGGTTTCACACCCTCGATCAGCTGCCCAGATTCGTGAAGACGCCAACGGCCAGTTCGGCCCAGCAGTACAGCAAGCCCAGACCGACCACACCGGCGGCGATGAAACGGGCGCGCGCGCTGCGCAGGCGGCGCAGGGCGCCGACCAGCACCAGGCCGGCGACGGCCAGCAGAACGCCGGCGGCGAGGAAGTCGGAACCGGTCCATTGCACTTCCGAGGTGAACTGCATCGCCACCAGCGGGATCGCCAGGATGGCGGCCGTCACCAGGGCTACGCCCAGCAGGGATTTGCCCAGGTGCGGGGTGGCGCGGGTATCGGCGGTCAGCGTGCTCATGGATGTCTCCGGAAGAAGGAAGGCGTAATGACAATACTGTAGCACGCGGCTACCCGCCAGGGAGGGCTCAGCCCTGCACCAGTTTCTGCAACGCCTCCGGCTTGACGATGATCAGGCGGTTCGCGTCCTTCTGGATGATGCCCTGCTGGGCCAGCGCTGCCAGCGCGCGGGTCACGGTTTCGCGGCTGGTATTGATCATGTTGGCGATGTCCTGGTGGGTCGGCAGGTTTTCCACCACCATGCTGCCGTCCGGCCCCGGGGTCTGCTGCATCAGCGCGATATAGGTGAAGATGCGGCGCGTCGTGTTGTTAATGCTGAGCAGGGCGCGGAATTCGGAATCGTGCTGGATCTTGCGCGCCAGGTGGCGCAGCATCTTGCCCGCGACCGAGGGCGAGTGCGAGAACAGGTAGAGCGCCAGCGCCGCCGGCAGGAAGGCCACCAGCACCTCGGTGGTGGCGATCACGGAGGCCGAGCGGGTCGAGTCGCTGATCAGGGCAATCTCTCCAAAGAAATCGCCGGCCGACAGCATGCGCAGGCCGACCGAGCGGCCGTCTTCGGTAATGTCGACCACCTGCAGCTGGCCCGACAGCAGGAACAGCAGGCCGTCGCCGCTGCCGCCCTTGTGCAGCACCACGGAGCGCTTCGGATAATGGCGGTAGCGCAGTCCGGCCTTGACCTTCTGGAGTTCCTCGTCGGTCAGTTCGGACAGCAGCGGGATCTTGCGCAGGTGGATCTGGATCTGCCGTTCCTGCACATCGCGCGCTTCGGCTTGTTCGGGCTGCTCTCGGCGCTGGGACAGCTTGGCGGTGGAGCTCATCGATCGTCGGGTCTCTTCAAAAGTATCCGCTGCCGAACGCCGGCAGTGCCACGGCGGCGATGCCGGCGGCGTTGGCGGCCAGGTCGCGCCAGCAGAAGCGGCGGTCCGGCACCAGGGTTTGCAGGCATTCGACCAGCCAGCCGCCGGCCAGCAGGCCGGCCAGCCACCAGGCGGTTTCGGTTCGGCCCTGGGCGATGCGCAGGGCCAGCAGGGTCAGGATGGCAAAACTGGCAAAGTGCAGGAGCTTGTCGTTGGGAAGCGGCGGCAACCAGCGGTTGGGCACGAGGCAACCGGCGCCGATGCCTATCGCCGCGCACACAAACAACAGTACTTCAAGTGTCATTGGCAATACGTTTCATGATGGAACGCTGCGATTGTACAGCTGGACTCATGGGTACTGCCACTGCCAGCTTAGTTGCAGCTGGCGATTGTTGTATTGGAAGATGCTGATGTTCTCGCGGTTGCGCACCACGCGGCCCTCCAGCACCAGGGCGTGTTTCTCGGCGAGCTGGTAGGACAGGCTGGCGCGCAGCACCTGGGTGCGCTGGCGCCGGACTTGCTCGATCAGCAACTCGGGCGAGTAGGGGGCGGCGCCGTTCCAGCGCTGGCCGGTCCAGGTCAGTTCGCCGCTGGCGCCCCAGGCCAGTGGCCTGCGCAGCGACAAGGTGAGGTAGCTGCCCTTGCGGTCGCCGCCCGGGCGGTTGCCGCGCGCGCGGTCGCTCAGCACGCCGGCGGTCGCGCTGGCGGTCAGCGCGCCGGCCCGGTGCGACAGCAGCGCCCGGCCTTCGACCACGTCGGAATTGAAGTTGCGCAGCCGGTGATAGTCGGTGCGCGCGGCGCTGGCGGTGAAGAACAGCTGGGTATTCGGCGGCAGCGGGAGCGGCGCCTCCACCCGCAGCTGCGCCTGGCCCTGGGTCTGGTAGTGGTGCCCGCCCATGGTGGTGAGGCCGGCCGATGCGGTGGTGCGCAAGGCCCACTCGCCGAAGCGCCAGGGCGATTCGATGCCGGCGAACAGGGCGCCGGTATCGTACTCGTCCAGGCTGTCGTACTTGCGCTGCTGGAGCTGGATGAAGCCGAGGCTGCCGTTGGCGCCGACCCCGCGCACGTAGTCCGCTCCCAGGGTGGTGTAGCTGTCGCGCCGGGGACGGAAGTCGTCGAGCAGCGGCAGCTCGATGTCGCCGTCCGGGCCGCTGACGATGAAGGTCGAGTTGCTGGCGCCCTGGTTCACATTGTCGTCGACGCCGCGGGTCAGCGTCATGTTCAGCGCGCTGGCCGCCGGCAGCGGCTTGCAGCCGGTGTCGCGCGCCTCGTTGATCAGCACCAGGATGTCGCGCGTCGGCGCGAAGCGGGTCTCGATGATGGCGAACAGGCGCTCGGCCTCCTGCGCATTGCCGAGGCCGCACTGGATCAGCGCCAGGTCCATCAGGGCGCCGGCGTGCAGGGGCGCCTGCTCGATCAGGCGGGTCAGGATGCGCGAGGCATCCGACTTGCGTCCTTCGGAGAGCGATTGCAGCGCTTCCTGGTAGAGCGCGTCCTGCAGGTCGGCGGCCGTGTCCGCGACGGCGTCGCTCTGCTGGGCGAGCGTCCAGGCCGGCGCGCAGGCCAGCAGCAGGGCAAGGAGTCGAAGCTTCAAGACTGCACTCCCTGGGTTGCGCCGGCGTGCGCGGCAGGGGGGAGCTGGGTGGTGTCGAGTGTATACAAAGGAGTCGGTTTTTCTTTTCCGCGCAACAGACGCTCGCCGAGGGCGAGAAAGCGATGCCGGCGCGCCCGCTCGACCGTGCCTGGCCCGATGACCAGCCTGCCGGGAAAGTCGCGAGCCACCTGTTCCAGGCGCGCCGCCGTGTTGACGCCGTCACCGACGGCAGTATAGATGCTTCGGAACGAGGTGCCAAAGTCGCCCGCCATGGCCTCGCCGCTTTCGATGCCGATGCGCACGTGCAGCGGTGGGTAGCCGGCCCGTTGGCGCGCCCGGCTCAGCTGCGCGACGCGGCGCAGCATGTCGCAGGCGGCGTCGAGCGCCAGGTCGGCATGCGCGTCCATCGGCAGCGGTGCGCCCCAGAACGCCATCATGCCGTCGCCGGTGTACTTGTCGAGGGTGCCCTGGTGCGCGATCACGGGGCCGGTCAGGCAGTCGAGGAAGTCGCGCGTGAGCCTGGCCGCCTCGGCCACCGGCAAGCTTTCCACCTGGCCGGTATAGCCTTCCATGTCGGCCACCAGCGTGGTGACGTCGCGCTGGCGCGGGCGCAGCGGATCGTCTTCCTGGCTGCGCAGCAGTTCCTCGACCACGGCCGGGGCGACGTACTGGCGCAGGGTCTGCAGCAGGTGGCGCGAGCGGCGCTGGGTCTGCTGCCACTGGTAGGGCACCGCCACCGCCAGCATGAACAGGTTGGTCGCGAGCGGGCCGACCGGCGCGAAATCGGGATCGTGGGCGCTCGCCACCCAGGCCAGCGCCAGCCACAGCGCCGAGCTGATGGCCAGCAGCGACACGCTGGCCGCCGCCGACATGCGTGGGAACATCAGGACGCAGGCCAGCACCGAGGCCAGCGCGAAGGTGCAGGCCAGCAGCCGTCCCGGCCAGGGCGCCGGCGTCTTGCCCTGCTGGCGGTCGAGCAGGGCCGACAGGATGGTGGCCTGCACGCCCAGCCCGGGGCGGCTGGCCGCCAGCGGCGTGGTGACGCGGTCGGCCATGCCGAGCGACGAAGAGCCGACCACCACCAGGCGGCCGCTGGCGCCGGCCGGCGCGATGCGCTGGGCCAGGATGTCGGCCGCGCTCACCACCGTATAGGCCGACCAGTCGCGCCGGTAGGGCACGCGCATCAGGCCGGTATTGTCGAGCGCCAGCGCTCCCTTGCCGGCGCAGCAGTTGAGCAGCGCCAGCGCCAGCGCAGGGTAGTGCCGCCCCTCGAACTCGGTGACCAGGGGCACGCGGCGCAGCGCGCCGTCGGGGTCGGGAATGAAGCCGATCGCGCCGATGTGGGGCGCCGCCGCCAGCGCCGGATAGTTGCCGACGAAGCCGCTGGCGCCCACGCCGCTGGCATACGCGCTGGTGGCGCCGCCGAGGTGGCCGTCGCGCAGCGGTTGCGGGCGCCGGTTGCCGGGATCGAAATCGAAGGCCTGCGCCGGCACCACCGGGCCGTGTGCGGCCAGCAAGGCCAGGCGCGCGTCGCCGGCGCTGTCCGCGCTGGCGGTGGGCAGCACGATGTCGAGCGCGACGCCGCGCGCGTTGTATTCGGCCAGCAGGATCTCGGTCAGGTGGGCCAGGCGCTCGCGCGGCCAGGGCCAGGGGCCGATCTCGCCCAGCGAGGCTTCGTCGATGTCGACCACCAGGATGCGCGGCTCGGGCGCATCGCTGGCCTGCAGGCGCAGGAAGACATCGCGCAGCCGTTCGTTGGCCAGGAACAGGGGATCGAACTGGGCGCGTTCGATGGCGGCCTTGTTGTTGTCGGTTGACGACAGTCGGATAAGGTAACCGTACTGAGAGCACCACGTCAGAAGGACGGCCAGCGCGGCGATGACCCAGCGTCCAAGGTGCTGCGGTTGTGTGCTTGCTTCAGTCACGCGCGACGGTGTACAGGCGTACTTTCGGTTAAAGAGTCGCACAGTATATCTTGCAGCATTGCTCCTGTGCATTGCATCCAATGAAATTAAGCGTGGTGCACAACTCGGGGCCAGCCTCATCCTTTCGGATAGAATGTGATTGGCGTCACAGAACCGAAGGCAGCACGGACGCTACGATGAAAGGAAAAGGGGAATTCACTTGCGAAAACTATTACTTGCTGTAGTGCTTGCGTGCGCAGGGCATGTGGCGCATGCGGCCGATGCAGGCAAGATCATTTTCGTAGCCGGCAACGCCACGGCCGGCGAGGCGGCCGCGCGCGAAGGCGCCGCGGTGCAGGAAGGGCAGCTGCTCTCCACCGGCGCGGACGGCTTCATCTACGTGAAAACCGTGGACAGCGGCCTGTTCATCCTGCGTCCCAACACGCGCGCCCGCATCGTCACTTACCACATCGACCAGAAGAACCCGGCCAATACCCGCATCAAGCTCGAGCTGCTCAGCGGCGTCGTGCGCAGCAGGTCGGGCCAGGCGGTCAAGCTGGCGCGCCAGAACTTCCGCTTCAACACGCCGGTCGCGGCGATCGGTGTGCGCGGCACCGACTTCACCGTGTTCACCGATGACGACACCTCGCGCGTGGCGGTGATCTCGGGTGGCGTGGTGGTGAGCGGCTTTACCGGCGCATGCCGTCCGGAAGGCGCCGGCCCCTGCGAGGGCGAGGCCAGCCGCGAGCTGAGCGCCGCCCAGCGTGGCCGCCTGGTGCAGGTGCGGCGCGGCCAGGCCGCGGCCCAGCTGGTGGAGAGCAATCTGATGGCGCCCGACCAGGTGTCGCCGCCGCGCAGCGACGAACCGCTGGCGCGCAGTGGCGAGAGTGCGCCGAACGTGGGTGTCGAGGTCAAGAAGAATGCCGGCCTGGTGCCGGTGATCGAGAAAGCCGTCAACCAGCCGGGCCCGGGTACGGGCGCGCAGCCGGGCCAGCCGACACAGCCGGAGCAGCCGGCCCCGCCGCCGCCGCCGCCGCTTCCTGATCCGGTCGGTCCGGTCGTGGTGGTGCCCGAGATCCCGGTCGTGCTGCCGCAACTTCCCGAACGCGCCATCGTGTGGGGGCGCTGGCAGGTCGTCGCCGGCCTGCCGCCGGATTTCAATCTCCCGCAGGTCAAGGAGCAGAACGAGCTGTTGGCGATCAATGGCAACTATGCCTTGTTGCGTAGCCAGGGTCCTGACGCCTTCGTGGCGCCGAACAATGGCAAGATCGGTTTCGCGCTCAAGGAAAGTGAGGCTTTCGTCTATACCAATTACACGCCGACCTTCCGGATCGAAACACCGGCCAAGCTGTCGAACGGCGCCTTGACGGTGGACTTCGGCAACAGGAGTTTTGCCACCAGCGCCGAACTGACGAGCGGGACCGAATCCTTCGCCTTGCGCGGCGCCGGCGCGGTGGGGGCGGACGGCAGGATGTACGGCGATGCGTCGAACGGCCAGACCGGCGTCATGAACCTCGAAGGTTTGCTGAGCGGCCAGAATGGCGGCGCGGCGGCGTATATCTTCGATACGCGCCTGGACGACAAGCGTACCGCCAACGGTGTGACTTACTGGCAAAAGAAACCGCAGTAATAAAGGAACGTCCAGGAGAAACCCCGGTAATGCCGGGGTTTTTTATTTTCGAGCGTATTGAATCGCACTACATCCAAGACATTGATTAAATGAACATTTTATTATCTCTTTTCAATTTTCATGATCATTCGCAATAGCCTTTGCACGCGTGACTATTGGATAGTATTGGAGCCGATTTCGGGCTAGACTGCTGTTTTTAAATAGTCACTTGCAACATTATTGATCCTCTTCAATAATGTCGCCCGATTAGTTGTTTCGGAATCTTACAAATTCCAGACAAGAATCTACCGGATGTGTGATGAGCGTCACATCTTTTGCGGTGCCGCATCTGTCATCATTCGGAACGTTGGGCGGCAGGGCATATCCATGCGGCCTGCTGTTTGATATAACTCATCGATCGATCGATCTTATTTGGAGCAATAATGGCAACGACCTATTACACCGACATCCAGAAACTGTACGTGGCATACTTCAACCGCCCTGCAGATGCTGCTGGCCTCGCTTACTACGAAGGCGTGCTGGAAGCCGCTAACGGCAACGCCACCACCATGGCTCAGCTGAGCGCTGACTTCGCCAAGTCGACCGAATACACCGCTGCCTTCCAGGGCAAGACGAACGAACAAATCGTCGACATCATTTACACCAACCTGTTCGGTCACGCAGCTGACGCAGCCGGCCGTAAGTACTACGCTGACGGTCTGACCGCAGGCGCCGTCTCGGTCGCCAAAGTCGTGCAAGACGTCGCCTTCGGCGCCCAAGGCACCGACAAGACCGCGTACAACAACAAGCTGATCGCAGCTGCTGCCTTCACCGCCGCACTGGACACCGACGCTGAAAAAGCCGGCTACAGCGGCGCCAAAGCCAACGACGTCGCCAAGCAATTCCTGGCAAAAGTCACCGACGACGCGTCGCTGGCTACCGCCATCTCGCCAGCAGCCCTGAACGGCAGCGTCGGCGCCGCCGTCGCCGCCGGCACCACCTTCTCGGTGCCTGCCGCCCTGTCGCAGCTGAACGCCGCTGACAAATCGATGACCACCTTCGTCGAAAGCGTCGACGTCGATGGCAAGCCAGCGACCGTCACCAAAGCTTCGGACATCGTCCAAGCTGAAGCCACTGCTGTCACCAAGGTCGCTGCCGACCTGACCAGCAGCCCTGCTGCCGCTTCCCTGTTCGCTAGCACCACCTCGGACACCGTGCGCGCTGCCCTGATCAGCGAACAGCAAGCAGTCAACGCCAAGGCCCTGACTGCGGCACAAGCAGAACTGACCACTGCCAATGCCAACGCGGCAAAAGTTGCTGGCCTGAGCGCTGCCCAGACCACCTTGACCTCGGCAACCACTGCTCAAACCGCTGCCGTGAAAGCTGCGCAGACTGCGCAAGCTGACGAAGCCGCCAAGACCGCATCGTTTGGCGTGACCAACGGCGGTACCGCAGCATTCAACGGCAACGCCCTGACGCTGAAAGCAACTGCAACCGGTACCGTCACCACCCTGGCTACTATCGATGCAACCACTGGCGTCGCCAAGATCGCTAGCGGCATCACTGCAAGCAACTACGCTGGTCTGACCGAGCTGATCGCTTCGTACAACGCTTCGGTGGCAGCAGATGCCAACGTCGTGAAGGCAAACACTAACGTGTTCTACGCTACGCTGGCTGTCAACATGTCGGACATCGCAGCTGATACCGCTGGCACGATCGTTGTCACTGGCCAGCCTGCCATGACCGAGAAAGCACTGGTCGCTGCAATCGCTGCTGAAATCAACAAGATCACGCCGAGCACCGTTGCTGCCGATGCAACCCCGACCGTGGCGCAAATCCAGACCGCGCTGGCTGTGGCGAAGGCAGATCCGGCCAAGGCTGGCAACTTCACCACCCTGACCAATCTGGTCAACGCTGAAGTGGCAGGCGTGAGCTCGGCATCGACTTCGGCTCAGGGCGACCTGGACCTGGCGCAATCCGCCCTGGACCAAGCGGAATCCGACCTGGCTGCGGCTAAAGGCCAGCTGGCTACGGCTGAGAGCGCCCTGACCACTGCTAACGGCAGCGTGACCACGGCACAAGGCAACCTGACCACGGCAAACAACGCCGTGGCTCCTGCCACCACTGCCGCAACCACTGCGCAGAACGCCTACAATGCTGCAGACACCAACTTCGAAAACGCGAACGGTGGCACCGTGGCAGTTGCAAGTGGCGAGATCGTCTTCACCCCGACCGGCGGCGGCGCCGCGGTTGTGCTTGCCAAGATCGATGCGACCACTGGTCTGGCAACGGTGGAAGGCGGCCTGAACGCAGCCTACGCTGGTCAGGCAGCTAACCTGGCTACCCTGTTCAACGCAGATGTGAATGCTGACAAGGCTGTCATCACTGCACAGAACAACGTCAATTCCGCTCAACTGGCTCTGACCAATGCTCAGATTGCTGCCGGTAATGCGCAAGATGTCGTCAATGACGCCACGATCGCTGCTGATGACGCACAAATTGCATTCGATGACGCTCAGGCTGATTTCGACGCTGCCCAAGACGCCTTCGATGCAGTCAACGTCGAGTTCAACCCGCTGACCGCCGCTCAGACCGAAGCTACCGCTGACGTCAAGGCTGTCAACGATGCGATCGCCAAGCTGACCAAAGACGTGGCTGCACTGAAGACCGCCGAAGGCAACGCCGACGCCCTGGCTGGCTACAAAGCAACCTACGACGCCGCTGTCAAGTTCCTGGACGACAACGGCTACGTGGTCGCCAACCTGGACGCTGGCGCAGCGACCCAGTTCGCTACCGCGGATTCGGACATCTTCGTCGCTGGCGACAAGAGCGTGTCGATCGCAGCCTTCGGCCTGCAAGGTAACGACTCCGTGTTCGTCGGCACCGGCTACACCCTGGTCAAGGGCGCGATCGGCGCAACCGGCATCAAAGGCAGCGATACCGCGATGGAAATCTTCCTGAGCACCAACGCTTCCGGCGATGCTCAGCTGCAGATCGAAAACCACGCTTACAGCTCGGCCGTCGCTGGCACCACTGGCGAAATCGTCACCATCACCCTGGTGGGTATCGACGCAACGACCCTGGGTCTGAGCACCGACGGCATCATCACCGCCGGCACCGCTTCGGCCTAAGTAACCCGCCCGCAAGGGCTAGTTACCTGAGTCAAAACCCCGCTTCCGCAAGGAGGCGGGGTTTTTTCATTAATGCATCCGCCAAATCCTCGCGATGTGGGTTGTTTGCGACTAATGTGGTCAAAGTACTATTCATTTGTGATGAGGATCACAAAAATCAAGAGACTTGAGGCATAATGTTGACGCTGATCAGTTTCTCCCATGAGGTTCAGCCGTCAGGCCGGGGTTCTCCCGCCTGATCGTCATTAGGCCATCGCCATGAAAAAACTACTAAACGAAAAAAACGAAATCGAACGCGCCTTACTGACGTTCAAGAGCACGTTCATCACCATTGGTGTCTTCAGCGCCATCATCAACTTGCTGATGCTGACGCCATCGCTGTACATGCTGCAGGTGTACGACCGCGTGCTCGGCAGCCGCAACGAGATCACGTTGCTGATGCTGACCCTGCTGATGCTGGGTGCCTACCTGCTCATCGGCGCGCTAGAAGTGGTGCGCTCCTTCGTGCTGGTGCGCATCGGTGCGAAGTTCGACATGACGCTCAACAAGCGGATCTATACCGCGGCGTTCGAGCAGAACCTGAAGCAGGTCGGCGGCAATGCCGGCCAGTCGCTGAACGACCTGACCAGCCTGCGCCAGTTCCTGACCGGTAACGCACTGTTCGCCTTCTTCGACGCGCCCTGGTTCCCGATCTACCTGCTCGTGATTTTCCTGTTCAATCCCTGGCTAGGCCTGTTCGCGCTGTGCGGCTCGCTGGTCCTGATCGTGCTCGCGATCGTCAACGAACGCGTGACGAAAGCGCCGCTGTCCGAAGCGAACACGATGGCGGTGACCGCCAGCGCCATGGCGACCAACAACCTGCGCAATGCCGAAGTCATCGAATCGATGGGAATGCTGCCGAACCTGATGCGCCGCTGGTTCAAGACCCATGGCAAGTTCCTGGCATTGCAGGCGGACGCCAGCCAGAAGGCCGGCACAATCGGCGCCATCACCAAGTTCGTCCAGACCGCGCTGCAGTCGCTGGTGCTGGGCTTCGGCGCGCTGCTGGTGCTGGAAAACCAGCTGACCCCGGGCATGATGATTGCCGCGTCGATCCTGGTCGGCCGTACCCTGGCTCCGGTGCAGCAGGTGATCGGCGTCTGGAAAAGCTGGAGCAGCACCCGCAGCGCACACGAGCGCCTGACCAAGCTGCTCGAAGCGAATCCGGCCCGTCCGGCCGGCATGGCGCTGCCCAAGCCGCAGGGTGTGCTGACCGTGGAAAACGTCTCGGCCGCGCCGCCGGGCACGAATGCGCCGATCCTGCGCAGCGTGAATTTCGGCATTGTCGCCGGCGATGTGCTGGGCGTGATCGGTCCGAGCGGTTCGGGCAAATCGACGCTGGCGCGCCTGCTGGTGGGTGTCTGGCCGGCGATGATGGGCAAGGTGCGCCTCGATGGCGCCGACATCTACCAGTGGAACAAGGCCGAACTCGGTCCGAACGTCGGCTACCTGCCGCAGGACATCGAGCTGTTCGGCGGCACCGTCAGCGAAAATATCGCGCGCTTCGGCGACATCGACGCCGAGAAGGTTGTGTCCGCAGCCAAGCACGCCGGCGTGCACGACATGATCCTGCGCCTGCCGAAGGGCTACGACACGCCGCTCGGCGACGGCGGCGCCGGCCTGTCCGGCGGCCAGAAGCAGCGCCTCGGCCTGGCCCGCGCGATGTATGGCGACCCGGCGCTGATCGTGCTGGATGAACCGAATTCGAACCTGGACGAAGTGGGCGAGCAGGCGCTGGTCGGCGCCGTGCTGGACCTGCGCAAGCGTGGCAAGACCATCGTCCTGATCACCCACCGTGCGAGCATCCTGGGCGCCACCACCAAGCTGCTGGTCCTCAAGGAGGGCCAGGTCCAGGCCTTCGGCCCGACCCAGCAGGTGATGGCGGCCTTGCAGGAAGCGAACAAGAAAGCGCTTGAAGCGCAGCAGCAGCGCGCTGCGGCACCCCAGGCTACCGGAGAAATGAACTGATGAAGCTGGTAAAGAAAGAAGCGGCGGCCGACGTCGTCGCGCAAGAAGTGGCGCCGGTCGAAGTGCAGACCGATGCGCGCGCCTTCAGCCGGATCGGCTGGATCGTGGTGCTGGTCGGTTTCGGCGGTTTCCTGTTGTGGGCGCTGCTGGCGCCGCTGGACAAGGGCGTGCCCATGTCGGGCACCGTGGCGACCGAGTCGAACCGCCAGGCGGTGCAGCACCAGAGCGGCGGCACGGTCCAGCAATTGCTGGTGCGTGACGGCGACCTGGTCAAGAAGGGCCAGGTGCTGGTGCGCATGAATCCGGTGCTGGCCAATGCCCAGGTCGAAGCGACCGAGGCCCAGTACCTGTCGGCGCTGGCGAGCATCGCGCGCCTGACGGCGGAACGCGACGGCCAGAAGTCGATCAAGTTCCCGGCCGAGCTGGAGCAGCGCCGCAACGAGCCGCGCGTGATGGAACTGATGAGCCTGCAGAACCAGCTCCTGATCTCGCGCCAGGGCGCGCTGCAGAACGAACTGGCGGGCATCGAGGCCAGCATCGAAGGCCTCAAGATGCAGATCACCGGCCTGCAGGAGTCGCGCGACAGCAAGAAGGAACAGGTCGCCTTCCTGAAGGAACAGCTGGGCGGCATGCGCGACCTGGCCAAGGAAGGCTACGTCGCCCGCAACCGCCTGCTCGACCTGGAGCGCACCTACGCCCAGCTGGGCGGCGCGATCTCGGAAGACATCGGCAATATCGGCCGCTCGCAGCGCCAGGTGATCGAACTGACCATGCGCCGCGCCCAGCGCCAGCAGGACTACCAGAAGGAAGTGCGCAGCCAGCTCACCGAGTTCCAGCGCGAGGTCGATGGCCAGGGCGCGCGCCTGCAGGCCCAGCGCTTCGAGCTCGACAACGTCGAAGTCAAGTCGCCAGCCGACGGCACCGTGGTCGGCCTGGCCGTGTTCACCAATGGCGCCGTGGTGCAGTCCGGCTTCAAGATGATGGACATCGTGCCGAGCAATGCGCCGCTGATCGTGGACGGCCAGCTGGCGACCAACCTGGTGGACAAGGTCCATCCCGGCCTGCCGGTGGAGCTGATCTTCTCGGCCTTCAACGTCAACAAGACGCCGCACATCCCGGGCGAGGTGACCCACATCTCGGCTGACCGCAGCATCGAGGAACGCACCGGCATGCCGTACTACAAGGTGCATGTGAAGGTCACCCCGGAAGGGCAAAAAATGATCCACGCCCACAAGATGGACATCCGCTCCGGCATGCCGGTCGAGCTGTTCGTCAAGACCGGCGAGCGCACCATGATGAGCTACCTGCTCAAGCCGATCATCGACCGCGCCCACTCGGCGCTCAGCGAGGAGTAAGCAATGGCCAGCATTCCCTTCTTGCGCCTGCGCGGCGTGGCGGCGGCGGCCCTGCTGGCCGCTGGCTTCGGCGGCGCCGGCAGCGCTGGCGCGATCACCATCGAGCAGGCCTACCAGGCCGCGCTGAAGAACGACCCGGTGTTCCGCATGCGCAGCTTCGAACGCGACAGCGGCAGGGAAAACGCCATCCTCGGCCGCTCCCAGCTGCTGCCGAACGTGGCGGCCAGCCATTCCGTCAGCCGCAACAATGCCGACTACCTGCAGCCGTCGATCATCCCCGGCGTCATGCAGCTGACCCATCCGCAATACCTGAGCCGCTCCTCGGTGGTCCAGCTGCGCCAGCCGCTGTTCAACGTGGATGCGATCCAGCGCTACCGCCAGGGCAAGGTCCAGACCGCGCAGGCCGAGCAGGCCTACGAGGCGGGCGTCGACGAAGTCTCGGTGCGCGTGATCACGGCCTACCTGGACACCCTGTTCGCCGAGGACCAGCTGGCGCTGGCGCGGGTGCAGCGTGACATGCACCTCGAACAGCAGAAGGTCAACCAGCGCCTGTTCGAAAAGGGCGAGGGGACCAAGACCGACACGCTGGAAACCCAGGCGCGCCTGGACCTGGCCGAAGCCCAGCTGATCGAGTCGCAGAACAATGTGGTTGCCGCCCGCACCACGCTGTCCGGCGTGATCGGCCTGGACCCGGGCGACCTGCAGCAGCTGGGCGATAATTTCCGTCCGGTGACCCTGGACGTGGCCGGCTTCGAGGACTGGCGCCGGCTGGCGCTGGCCAACAACAACACGCTGGCGGCGCTGCGCCTGGCAGTCGAGAATTCACGCCTGGAAGTCGGCCGCAACAAGGCCGCCCACCTGCCGCGCGTGGATTTCGTGGCCGCCTACAGCAAGAACGACAGCGAGCAGCTGAACCTGCGCGGCACCGAATCGACCAACCGCACGCTCGGCATCCAGATCAACCTGCCGATCTATTCGGGCGGCGCGATCAATGCCCAGACCCGCCAGGCGGCGGCCAACTACGGCCGCGTGCAGGCCGAGCTGGACGCGCGCACCAACGAGATCCTGGTGGAATTGCGGCGCGCACACGACCTGGTGCTGAACAGCGGCCGCAAGATCGACGCCCTGGTCAAGGCGGTGGATTCGGGCAAGCTCCTGATGACGGCCACCGAGCAGAGCATCCGGGGTGGGGTACGCATCAACCTCGACCTGCTAAATGCCCAGCAGCAGTTGTTCACCAGCCAGCGCGACCTGGCCCAGGCCCGCTATGCCTACCTGGTCGGCCTGATGCGCCTGCGCGCCGCCTCGGGCACGCTGGCGCCGGAGGCGGTGCGCGAGATCGCGGCGTTCTTCCGCTAGCAGGGTAAGGGCGCCGCACGGCGCCGCATCATCGGGGATGGCCGGCTTGTCCGGCCATTTTCACGGGCGCTGTTCGTGCCCGGCGTGGGACGCCGGGGCGCTTGCGCAGTGCGGGCAGGACACGCCGACGACATACTCGGGCGCCAGCTGCTGGCGCGGCGTGACCACCGCGCGGCAGGCGAAACACTGGGCGGTCTCGGTCGGCTCCAGCTTCGGATTGAGCGCGGTCCGGTAATCGAACACGAAGCAGTCGCCCTGGTAGTGATCGCCGCCGACTTCCTCGAAATACTTCAAAATGCCGCCGTCGAGCTGGAACACGCGGTCGTAGCCGATGTTCTTCATGTGGATTGCGGCTTTTTCGCAACGGATACCGCCGGTGCAGAAGGTCACGACCGTCTTGCCGGCCAACGCGTCCTTGTGCTGCGCCGCCACTTCCGGAAACTCGGTGAACTTGTCGATGCGGTAGTCGAGAGTGTTCTCGAAGGTGCCGACGTCCACCTCGAAGGCGTTGCGGGTTTCCATCATCACCACCGGCACGCCCTCGTCGTCGTGGCCCTGGTCGAGCCAGCGCTTGAGGGTGCGCGGATCGACCGATGGCGCGCGGCCGAGTTCGGGCTTGATCAGCGGCATGCGCATGGTGATGATTTCCTTCTTGATCTTCACCAGCATGCGCTTGTGCGACTGCTCGGCGGAGACGCTTTCCTTCCACTCGAGGTCGGCCAGGCGCGCATCGCTGCGGACCCAGCCGAGGTAAGCGTCGATCTGTTCGCGCGGACCCGACACGAACATATTGATGCCTTCCGGCGTCAGCAGCACGGTGCCCTTCAGGCCCAGCTCGGTGCACTTCGCCGCGTAGTGCAGGCGCAGTTCTTCGAGGTTGTCGAGGGTGATGAATTTGTAGGCGGCGATATTGACGTGCATGGCTGCGAAGTGGCGGGAGAGGAGGAAGGGGTGGGAAAGACAGGGCGATATTATAAGTCAAGAGGCGCTGCCTCGCCGCTTTCCGACCGGAAGGTGCTGCTCTGGCGGTACAATGTTTAATTCTATGCAACAGCCGGCTGAACCATGCAATCCTTGAATATCCAGTACAACCCACGCCTCGACCAGCTGCGCTGGCTCGCCGCCACCCTGGTATTCCTGTTCCACTTCTACCTGGAGTACCGCGGCGCGGGCGGTCTGGTGCTGAGCGGACCGTGGGCTGCGCTAGTGACCGAGGGCTATACCGGCGTGGCCCTGTTCTTCACGCTGTCGGGCTTCCTGTTCATGCAGATCGCGCTGCACCAGAAACAAATCGTGTACCGCGATTTCCTGCGCAACCGCCTGTTGCGCATCGTGCCCCTGTACCTCGTCGTGTTCCTGTTCGCGACCTCGATCGGGCGCGACAAGTTCCAGCCGCAAGACCTGCTCTACCTGTTCACCTCCAACCTGGGGCTGGCGCCGACCTCGAGCAATCCGATTACCGGGGCGGCCTGGACCATCTCGCTCGAGTTCCTGTTCTACATGGTGTTCCCCTTCCTGGCGCGTTTCGCCATGGAGCGGGGCGTGATCTACCTCGGCGGCTGGCTGGTGCTGCTGGCCTTCTTCAAGGTGACCGCCTACCCGGTGAACGACAACAGCACCCTGATGTACTTCAGCACCTGGGTCGGCCGCTTCGACCAGTTCCTGATCGGGATGGCGGCCGCCATGCTGTACGCGAACCACCGGGCACTGTTTGCCCGGTTCGCGCCGCTGCTGCTGGTGTTCAGCGTCGGTTTCGTGCTGTGGGAAGTGGCGCTGTTGCAGCGTACCGCGCCGCTCGGCTCCACGCCACGGTCCTCGTTCTGGATCTACTGGTCGATGCTGGAAAGCCTGGGATGGGCCGCGCTGATCCTGGCCTGGGTCTCGTTCGCGCCGCGCCTGCCGCGCCTGCTCGAGCGGGTGCTGAGCCACGGCGGCAAGATCAGTTTTTCCTTCTACCTGCTGCACATGGCCCTGCTGCACCTGCTGGCCAGGCGGATCGGTCTGATCGCGCCGACCGGCGTCCAGTGGGTCGACGCCGGCATCATGTTCGCGCTGACCTACGGCGCTACCTGGGCGCTCGGCACGCTGAGTTACCACGTCATCGAGGAACCCTTCCTGCGCATGCGGCGCAGCTACGGGGCGCAACGCACCGCGCCTGCGCCAGTCGGGCAGCCATGACAAAACAGTAATTCGTCAAATCGGAAACGAATTTCCGATTTTGCGTAAATACTTCTTGAGTCACGGTGGGAATTGGCAAAATAGCAAGCGGGAATGCCGGATTTATTAAATATACGACATTTTTCCGTCGCTTATTTCCCACGGAACTGCTGTTTTTTCTGATTTTACTTTCAGGTCAACTGTTCCAGATCGATACTAATGCCTCACGGCAATGTCGCCTGTTCAGTTCCTAAAGAAGATCATGAGCACTCCGCAAGATTACGCATCCACAGTCAACTCGTTCTACCTGGCCTTCTACGGCCGCCCCGCCGATCCGACCGGCCTGAAGTTCTGGTCGCAGCAACTCGTCAACACCAATGGCGACTTCGCACCGGTCATCCAGGAATTTGCCAATTCGCAGGAAACGCAGGTGCGCTTCGCCTCCCAGAGCGTGGCGGGCCGCATTGCCGAAATCTATGAACAGCTGTTCCACCGTGCGCCCGACGCCGCCGGCCTTGCGTTCTACACCAATACCGTCGAGCAGGGCCAGGCCACGCTGGCCGACGTCGCCCTCTCGATCCTGAACGGCGCCCGCGACAGCGACAAGACCCTGTCCGAGCTGCGCCAGCAGGCCGCCGACGCCTTCACCGCCCAGGTCGAAGCAAGTGGCAGCGCCTACGACGGCTATGCCTCGATCGAAGCGGCCCGCGTGCTGGTGCGCGCCGTCACGCTCGACACCAAGCCGGCCGACATGGCCACGCTGGTGAAGGCGGCGGTCGCCTTCAGCGACATCGCCACCAAGAACCCGGAAGTGGTCGGCGCGATCGCTTCGGGCGGTCCGCTGCTGGCCATGTTCGACACCGCGCGCGGCCTGGCCGAACCGGTAGCCCTGCTGCAATCGCTGGCCGATACCGCCAAGGCGGCCGCCGGCAATCCCGAGACGCTCGAGTCGCTGCTGCGCGGCGGCGGCATGACCAAGGTGCTGCAGGTGATGCCGGCCGCGGCGACCCTGAAGGACGTGGTCGATGCGCTGGGCACGGGCGGCCTGCCGGCCGCGGTCGAGGTGGTCTATCCGAGCACGCCGGTCGTGGTCCCGCAGCCGGTCCCGGTGCCTGTCCCCGAGGCGGCGCTGAAGCTGGCCTTCGACCACGTCGCCGAAAGCGCGCTCGACATCAACAAGCGCGACAACGTCACCAACGTCGCCGTCGCCGACGTCACCTTCAAGTACACCGGCAAGGACCTGGCCGCGGGCCAGAAGTTCATCGCCAGCATCGATGGCGGCAAGACCTGGGACCAGGTCGTGCTGAACGCCGACGCCAAGGCCAATACCGTGACCGCTACAAGCGTCGAGCTGGCGCCCAAGGCCCTGCCGAAGCTGCTCGGCGGTTCCCTGGACGAGATCCAGATCGCCATCCCGGAAAAGCACACGACCACGATCGAAGTGCGCGCCGTGGATGCGAACAACACCGTCATCGATGCCTTCACCCAGCAGATCGTGTACGACGGCCATGTGGCCACGCCGGGCGTGACGTTTGGCGCCGGCATCAGCACCAACAGCCACTTCCTGAGCGACATGGTGGCGTCGACCAGCAGCGTGCTCTTCGACACCGAGGGCGTCGAGCAGGGCGCCAGGGTCGAATACGCCGCCGACCCGAAGAGCTTCTTCGATCCGAACAGCGAGCAGACCAACGTCAAGCCGGTATGGAGCGCCGTCAAGCCCCAACTGAAAGACGGCCCGAACAGCTTCCTGGTGCGCCAGGTCGATGTGGCCGGCAACGTCAGCAACGAGCGCCTGGTCAAGATCATGCTCGATACCGCTGCGCCGGAAGGCACCCCGGTCATCTCCCTGGTCGAGGACACCGGCTCCGGCCGCGGCGACGGCGTCACCAATGTCGCCTGGCTCGCCATCAGCGGCCTCGACAAGCATGAAGGCAATGGCTGGGAATACAGCACCGACAACGGCGCCAACTGGACCTTCGGCGGCGTCAACGACAACAGCGGCACCGGCCAGCTCGACATTTCCAACATGGGCAAAGCCCCGGTGACGATCCAGGTGCGCCAGCTCGACGCGGCCGGCAACGTCAGCCCGGCTTCGCATGCGCTGACCTTCCGTGTCGACACGGCGGCGCCGACCAATGTGCTGTCCTTCTCGAACATCGACGGCGCCACCGGCTCGGGCCAGCTCACGACCAACGCCACCAATCCGGACGTGTACTTCAACCTGACCGGCAGCCTGGCGACTGACGAATTCGTCGAGTGGCGCGTCACCGGCAGCGATGAATGGACCAAGCTGAACGGCAATGCCTTCACCCCGAACGGCGACACCACCACCGTGGTCATCCGCGGCCTCGACCTGACCAGGAGCGATCCGACCCTCGAGATCCGCGTCAGCGACACCGCCGGCAACCATACGACGGCACTCAGCCAGAAGATCGACGGTCCATTCAATTCCACGCCGCGGATCTCGGTCGCGCCGGGTATCGACGGCATTGAGCTCACCAGCAACGTCAAGGGCGACATCCTGTTCAACACCTCGTCGATGTCCTTCCTTCTCGCGTCCACCGCTCCCGGCATGGGCGCGGTCGTCGGCACGACCACCCTGCGCGCGCCGGGCATGGTGTCGACCGGCACGGTGTCGATCGTGACGGAAGGCGATGTCATCGTGAATGACGAGAGCGGCACGGTATTCGCGCTGGGGACCGACAGGGTAGACCGCCAGGATGAGCTGACCGGCCACTATGTCTGGGGCTTCGCCGGCCAGGACCGCATCACCGACACCGCCGGCGACGATTACCTGGTGGGCGGCCTCGATGCCGACCAGATTTTCCTCACGAACGGCGGGAATGACACGGTGGTGGTCGCAGCCGGCCACACCGCGATCAATTCCGTGCCCGTGAGCGGCAATGTGTCGACCATGGGAATGGACATGATCACCAACGCCACCATCGGCGATGTGATCCAGATGGGCAAGGTGTTTACGGCCAAGCCCACGCTGCAGACCGATTTCCTGCTCGACCCGAGCGCCAACCACTACGCCGTCGTCCGCGGCGAAGAGCGCGGCGGTACCTTCATGCCGGGCAACAATGATATCTCGCATACGTCGTACCTGGTCCAGTGGGCCGACGGCGCCAACGTGCACAGCATCGTGCTGCGCTTGGTCGGCAAAACGGCGCCATCGTTCGAATTCGATATCGACAAGGGCACCATGACGCTGGCGACGCCGCCGCAGGAATCGGGAGAGACGGAAACCCCGGCGCAGCCGCCCGTTGTCATTCCGGACCCGAACCCGAACGACCCGTCGGACACGCCGGCGGATGACCCGTCGGATACGCAGCCGCCGGGCGACCTGGATCCGCTGCCGCCGATCAACACGCATTACGCCTACTTCGACAAGACCGTCGATGGCGTGACGATCAATACCGATGTCAATGGGAACATGTATTCGACGCAGGTCAACGGCGGCCAAACCGCCGTGTTCGCGAATGGCTCCTCGGTTCCGCAGCACGGTGGCGACACCATCGGCGCGCAGCCGCTGGCGACCTCGGGCACGATCTGGTACGACGCACCGGGTGGTCCTTACTCGGATGATGTGAAATACACCTTGGGCACGAACAGCCGCGACCAGAACCTGAACGGTCAGAACGTGTGGGGTTTCAACGGCGATGACAAGATCACCGGCACCACCGGCGGCGATTACCTGGTCGGCGGGAAGGGCGCCGATACCATCGACGTGGGTAATGACGATGCCCGCGACCTGATCGTGTTCGCCGCCGGCGATACCCTGACCGGGCTGCGCAGCGGCGCTTCGGTGTCGGGCATGGATGTGATCGTCAACATGCACATCGGCGACATCATCCAGCTCAATGACGTGTTCAGCGGTGCGGTCTCCCAGTTCTCCGGTCATGTGGGCTCGGTTGCCGCCAACCAGGTCGGCGTCGTGCGCGGACACCTGTTCGCCGACGTATTCACGCAGGGCACGGCCGATAACATCGACGTGTCGTGGCTGGTCGAGTGGTCGGACGGCACCACCGTCAACAGTGTGGTGCTCGCGAATCTCGGCAACCTGGCGCCCCAGTTCGACATCAACGTCCAGAACGATACGATGACCCTGGCCAGCCTGGTCGGTGTCAGCAACGGCGGCGGCGACGGCATCCCGGGCGGCTGATGACATTGTTGTCGCTGTAAAGGCAAAAAACCGCTTTCTCGCGAAAGCGGTTTTTTTTCGTCCGGCGCCCGTCTGTAAGGTAGTGTCAAAGTGCAACATCCGCGCCGCCGGCTTCATTGGACCGGCCGGAGAAGGTAAAATGGCACGATGACTTCCCCGCTCTTCACCCACCTCCGCGTCCACTCCGAATACTCCATCGTCGACGGCCTGGTCCGCATCGACGAGGTCGTCAAGGCCGCCGCCAAGGATGGGCAGCCGGCCCTCGCCGTGACCGACCTGGCCAACACCTTCTGCCTGGTGCGCTTCTATAAAGAGGCGCGCGGCAAGGGCGTCAAGCCGATCCTCGGAGTCGATGCCTGGATCACCAACGACGACAACCGCGACAAGCCGCACCGCCTGCTGATCCTGGCCAAGAACCATACCGGCTACCTGCAGATCTGCGAGCTGCTGTCGAAAGCCTGGCTCACCAACCAGCACAAGGGCCGCGCCGAAGTCCGCATCGAATGGCTGGAGGCGCTGGCGACGTCCGTATCGACCCTGCACCCGGACCAGCCGCAGGCGAACGCCCTGATCGTGCTGTCCGGCGCCCATTTCGGCGACGTCGGCCAGGCCATCGAGAACGGCGACCCGGAGCGCGCCGAGGCGAATGCCGCGCGCTGGGCGCGCATCTTCCCCGGCCACTTCTACATCGAGATCCAGCGCGCCGGCCAGGCCAACCAGGAGCAGCAGGTGCGCCATTCGGTGGCGTTGGCGTCGCGCCTTGGCCTGCCGGTGGTGGCGACCCACCCGGTGCAGTTCCTCAAGAAAGAGGATTTCATCGCCCACGAAGCGCGCGTCTGCATCGCCGAAGGCGAAATGCTGGCCAACGCCAAGCGCGTGCGCCGCTTCAACGAGAACATGTGCTTCAAGTCCCAGGCCGAGATGGCCGAGCTGTTCAAGGACTTGCCGGGCGCGCTCGCCAACTCGGTCGAAATCGCCAAGCGCTGCAACGTCACGCTTACCCTGGGCAAGCCGCAGCTGCCGGACTTCCCGACCCCGGGCATGACGATCGACGAATTCCTGGTCGCCGAAACGAAGAAGGGCCTGGAAGAGCGCCTGATCCAGCTGTTCCCGAACGAAGAACAGCGCGAGAAGGAACGCCCGCGCTACGAGGCGCGCCTGGAGTTCGAGAACAACACCATCATCAAGATGAAGTTCCCGGGCTACTTCCTGATCGTGGCCGAGTTCATCCAGTGGGGTAAGAATAACGGCGTGCCGATCGGCCCGGGCCGCGGCTCGGGTGCGGGTTCCCTCGTCGCTTATGCGCTGAAGATCACGGATCTGGATCCGCTGAAGTACAACCTGCTGTTCGAGCGTTTCCTGAACCCGGAGCGCGTCTCGATGCCCGACTTCGACATCGACTTCTGCCAGGAAAAGCGCGAACTCGTCATCCAGCACGTGAAGGATTTGTATGGCCGCGACGCGGTCTCGCAGATCGCCACTTTCGGCACCATGGCGGCGAAGGGCGCGATCCGCGACGTCGGCCGCGTCTTGGACTTCGGCTACAACTTCTGCGACGGTATCTCGAAGCTGATTCCGTTCAAGCCGGGCAAACCGGTCTCGATTGCAGAAGCGATCGAGGAAGAACCGCTGCTCAAGGAACGCCTCGAGAACGAGGAAGAGGTCAAGCAGCTGCTGGAACTCGCCCAGCAGGTCGAGGGCATCACGCGTGGCATCGGCATGCACGCCGGTGGCGTGCTGATCGCGCCGGGTAAACTCACCGACTTCTGCCCGCTGTACACCCAGGGCGGCGACGCCGGCGTGGTCTCGCAGTACGACAAGGACGACGTGGAGGCCGTCGGCCTGGTGAAGTTCGACTTCCTGGGCCTGACCACGCTGACGATTCTCGACCGCGCGGTGAACTACATCCGCGCCCTCGATCCGCAGGATGCCGAGTTCAATCTCGAGACCCTGCCGCTGACCGACCGGCCGTCGTATAAACTGCTGTCGGATGCGAAGACCGTCGCGATCTTCCAGCTGGAGTCGCGCGGCATGCAGGGCATGCTGAAGGACGCGC
>Ga0265798_10002839_pt1 | contig 25178 bp, 17 predicted proteins | sample P3T30metagenome_FD_192430 | JGI IMG/M metagenome (GOLD analysis project Ga0265798, IMG submission 192430) | Plant litter microbial communities from East Loma Ridge, Irvine, California - P3 T30 | ecosystem: Environmental > Terrestrial > Plant litter > Unclassified | place: USA: California...
ATGCCGATGCATGGCAAGCGTGAGCAAGGCGCGACGAGGCCGCATGGCTGGCCATGCAACGAGGAGCAACGCAGCACACGCTTGTCAGGCGCGGCAGGAACGACTCTTACCTACCGGGATAGGTTCTCAATGGCCCTGCGCTAATCGGACTGTGCGAAGCAATCTCTTGCCGGGCTGACTTATAATCTTGCCTCTTCCGATCGCCGTTATCTTCATGCCCCTGGTGCCACTGTCCCCATGAACCAAGCCGAACCGCACAAGCGGCTGCCTGCCACGCTGCTCGACCTGCTCACCGGAGCACTCGATGCCGGCGCGCTCGCCCAGACGCACGGCTGCACCGTCACGCGCCTGCCCCCGAGTGGTCCGGCAGCGGCGCCGCAGCCGGCTACCAGCCAGACCGGCATCCGGGCCGGCATGCGCTCGCTGCAGCGCCTGCTCGCGGGTCCCCTGATGATGATGCTGCGCACGGTATTGCGCCGGCCCCAGGTGCGGCGCCTGGCGCTGTCGATCCTGAAGCGCTCGCCCACCCTGTATGCCCGTGCCTACCGCATGATGATGGCCACGGGTGGCGCCGCCGGCGCGGCAGCGCCCGCGGGTGGCGGCAATGAGGTTGGCACGCTGTCGCCGCGCGCCAACGCGCTGCTGCGCACCTTGCGCAAGCTTGGCGCCACGCCCCAAACGGCCGACAACGCCCGCCCGCGCCTGGCGTTCGTCTCGCCGCTCCCGCCCGAACGCACCGGCGTGGCCACGTACGCGACCGAACTCCTGTCCGAACTGTCGGCGCACCTGGAAATCGAGCTGGTGGTGGCGCAGCCGGATGTCGCCTTGCCGGCCGCGCTGGCGCACCTGCCAGTGCGCAGCAGCGCCTGGTTCGCCGAGCACGGCGACGAGTTCGACCAGGTGCTGTACCAGATGGGTAACAGCCCATTCCACAGCCATATGTTCGCGCTGCTGGCGTGCCATCCCGGGGTGGTGGTGCTGCACGACTTTTTCCTGGGCGGCGCGCTGGTGCACGCCCAGATGAGTGGCAGCGCGCCGCACGCCTGGCTCGAAGCGCTGTTCCAGTCGCATGGATATGGCGCCCTGCGCCAGACGGCAACGCAAAGCGCTGGCGCCCAGGCGCACAAGGACTGGCCATGCAGCCTGCCGGTGTTGGCAGGCGCCACGCGCACCATCGTGCATTCGCTGCAGGCGCGGCGCCTGGTCGAAGCGTGGTTCGGCGCCGAGTCGGCGCGCTGCGTCGACGTGATCCCGCATCCACGCACACCGCCGGCGAGCCTCGAGCGTGCCAGCGCGCGCGCCGCGCTGGGGATCGCGCCGTCGTGCTTTTTGGTGTGCAGCTTCGGCTTCATCGCGCCGCACAAGCTGACCCACGAATTGCTGCGCGCCTGGATCGGCTCGACGCTGCATGGCGACCGCGAATGCGTCCTGGTGCTGGTCGGCGCCAACCACGACAGCCCGTACGGCGTCGAGGTCGAGGCGCTGATCCGCGGTGCCGGCCCGGGGGCCAACATCCGCATCGCCGGCTGGACCGACGCCGCCCGGTATCGCCAATATTTGCAGGCGGCCGACGTCGGCGTGCAGCTTCGCACCAATGCCCAGGGCGAAAGCTCGGGCGCGGTGCTCGACAGCATGAACTATGGCTTGCCGACGATCGTCAATGCCAACGGCTCGATGGCCGAATTCCCGCCCGACGCGGTGTGGCGCCTGCCGGACACTTTCGCGGTGGCCGAATTGACAGCCGCGCTCGAGACCTTGCGCGCCGACCCTGCGCGGCGCGCGGCACTTGGGGTGCGCGCGGTGGCGCTGCTCGACGCGGCGTTTCGTCCGGCCGAATGCGCGCGCCGCTACCTCGATACGCTGGCTCGGGCGCGCGCCGCGAAGACAGCGCAACACGCGGCCTGGCGCAGCCAACTGGCCGCGCTCGCGCCAGGCGACGAAGCGGCCCTGCAGCGCCTGGCCACGACCCTGGCGCAAACGGAAGTGCCGCTGCGGCGCCAGTTGCTGGTCGATGTCAGCGACTGGGTCAGCGCAAGCCATGTGCCCGACGCGCTAACGGCGCGCCAGCTGCGCGAACTGCTGGCGGCGGATGGCGCCGGCCTGCGGGTCGAGCCGGTGTATCTGGACAGCACGGCCGATGCGCCTGGCGGCGCGCCGCGCTATCGCCAGGCGCGCAACGCCGTTGGGCGACTGCTCGGCCTTGGCTGGCCGCATCAAGACGAACCGGTGGTCGACCTGCACCCGGGCGACATCTATTACGCGCCCGACGCCGCCTCGCCATCGGTGGCCAGGGCGCTCGATGCCGGCCTGCTGGCAGCCTGGCGCACGCGCGGCGTGACGGTCAACCTGCTGGTGCGCGCGCCGGGCGACGTCCCGGCGGCGCTGCGCGCCAGCGCCGACCGCCTGCTGTGCGCGTCGGACGCGGTAGCCAGGCAGCTGGCGCCGATTGCGCAGCAGCCCGAGCGCTTATAATGACGCTTGATCAGATCCGATTTTGTTAGCAACCATGCAAACCACCCCCATCCAGGCCGCCCCTGTCGCGCCGGCCGCCACTTACGTCAACATCGCTGCCTACAAATTCATCAGCTTCGACGACACCGAAGCGATGCGCCCGCGCTTCCAGGCGATCTGCCAGGAACTGAACCTGCGCGGCACCATCCTGCTCACGCCCGAAGGCATCAATATGTTCCTGTCGGGCCTGCCGGCCGACATCGACGGCTACCTGGCCTGGCTGCGCCTTGATGCGCGCTTTGCCGACATCGAAGTCAAGTTCAGCTACTCCGAAGAACAGTCGCACAAGCGCATGCTGGTAAAGATCAAGAAAGAAATCATCACCATGCGCATGCCCTTGATCAAGCCGGAACTGGGCCGTGCGCCGTCGGTCGAACCGGCCACGCTCAAGCGCTGGCTCGACCAGGGCCATGACGATGCCGGCAAGCCGGTGGTGATGGTCGACACCCGCAACGATTTCGAAGTCGATGTCGGCACCTTCGACAACACGGTCGACTATCGCATCGCCAAGTTCACCGAGTTTCCCGAGCTGATCGCCGCCCACAAGGACGATTTCGCCGGCAAGACCGTAGTCACCTTCTGCACCGGCGGCATCCGCTGTGAAAAGGCGGCGATCCACATGCAGAACATCGGCTACGACAATGTGTACCAGCTCGAAGGCGGCATCCTGAAGTATTTCGAGGAGGTGGGCGGCGCCCACTATACGGGCGACTGCTTCGTGTTCGACTACCGTACGGCGCTCAATCCGAAGCTGGAACCGACCGTGACCACCCAGTGCTTCGCTTGCCGCGCGGTGGTGACGCCGCGCGAGCAGCTCTCGCCGCAGTATGTATATGGGGTGTCGTGTCCGCATTGCGCGGGCCAGGCCACGGCGGCCTGAAGATGGCGAGCCTGCCCTGGAAGGCCAAGCAACGCTTGCGCCAGTTGCTCAAGTCGACGGCGCTGCGCGCCATCTCGTTCATCATCGCGCGTCCGCGCCTCGATGATTTCTTGCGGCGCCAGGTCTACCGCTTCCCCGGCATTGCCGGCCGCATGCGCGCCGCCGTGGCGCACTCGCGCCGCAGCAATTGGCAAACCCTGCCCCCCGTGCTTTCCGACGAAGCCGAACTCAGTGACGATGCACGCCTGATCCTGCAAGACCTCACCCGCGCCGCCGACCGCGTCCGCACACCATAAGCTCCCGATGCGCATCATTCTCGACCTGCAGGCTTGCCAGGCCTCCAGCATGCACCGCGGCATTGGCCGCTATTCGATGGCCCTGGCCCTGGCCATGGCACGCAATCGTGCAGGCCATGACCTGCGCATTGTCCTGAACGAAGACTATCCCGATAGCGTATTGTCGATCAGGAAGGCCTTCGACGGCCTGGTCCCGCAATCGCACATTTCGACCTTCGTCACGCCCGTCCCGTCCGGCGAAGTCGACCAGCGCAATGCCTGGCGCCTTCAGGCAGCGCAGCAGATACACGCCCACTACTTGGCCAGCCTGCGCCCGGATATCGTGCACGTCGCCAGCCTGTTCGAAGGGCTCGGCGACAACGTCGTGGCGTCGGTGCCGCCCGATGGCGAGGGCGCCGTTGCGCGCCGCACCGCGGTCACGCTGTACGATCTGATTCCCCTGATGCGCAAGGATCGCTACCTGGCCGACCCGAGCGTCGCGTCCTGGTACTACCGCAAGCTCGACAGCCTGAAGCGTGCCGGCCTGCTGCTGGCGATCTCGGGTTCGGCGCGCGCCGAAGCGCTCGACTTGCTGCAACTGTCCCCCGACAGCGTGGTCAACATCTCGTCGGCCGTGGACAGCATGTTCCGTCCGCGCCCACTGACGCTTGATCAGCGCGCTGCGCTGCTGGGGCGCCATGGCTTGACGCGCGACTTCATCATGTACACGGGCGGGATCGACTACCGCAAGAACATCGAAGGCCTGATCGAAGCCTACGCGATGCTGCCGCCGCTGCTGCGGCGCCAGTACCAGCTGGCGGTCGTATGCAGCGTACCCGATCCCGATCGCTTGCGCCTGCAGCGCCTGGCTGCCCGCCTGAACCTGGCGCAGGGCGACCTGGTGCTGACCGGCTTCGTTCCGGACGACGATCTGGTGTCGCTCTACAACTGCACCTCGCTGTTCGTGTTTCCGTCGCTGCATGAAGGCTTTGGCTTGCCGGCACTGGAAGCGATGGCATGCGGCGTGCCGGTCATCGGCTCGAACAGCAGCAGCATCCCGGAAGTCATCGGTCGTGCCGATGCCCTGTTCGATCCGACCGACCAGCACGCCATCAGCGCCAGCATGGCCGCCGTGCTGGGCGACCCTGGACGCCAGGCCGCACTGCGCGCCCACGGCCTGGAACAGGCGCGCCGCTTTTCCTGGGATGCCAGCGCCCGGCGCGCCATCGAAGCTTTCGAGGAAAGCGCGCGCCGCGCGCCGGCGCAGCGCAACAGCGCCATCGTGGTGGGAGAACTGGCGCGCAAGCCGCGCATGGCGTTCATCTCGCCGCTGCCGCCGCAGCGCTCGGGCATCGCCGACTACAGTGCCGAGCTGTTGCCCGAACTGGCGCGCCACTATGAGATCGACCTGGTGCTGGCGCAGGACAGCGTCGACGCCGCCTGGTCCGAGGCGCAATTCGCGCAGCGCAGCGTGGCCTGGTTCGACGAGCATGCCCACGAATACGATCGTATCGTCTACCAGTTCGGCAATTCCGAATTCCACGCGCATATGTTCAGCCTGCTTGAGCGACATCCGGGTATCGTGGTGCTGCATGATTTTTACCTGAGCGGTGTCGTCAGCTACAGCGAGGCCCAGCACCCGCTGCCGAACAATTATTGCCGCATGCTCTATCTGGCGCACGGCTATGCCGCTCTGGCGCACGAAAAAGCGCAGGGACGGGCCGCATCGTTCCTGGCCCATCCCTGCAACAAGAATGTGCTCGACCGCGCCACCGGCGTGATCGTGCATTCACGGCATGCCGTCGCCCTGGCCGAGCAGTGGTATGGCGCCGGTTATGGCGCCGACTGGAAAGTGCTGCCGCTGGTGCGCGCACTGCCAGCGGCGATCGAGCGCGCGGCCGCGCGCCGCGCGCTTGGCTTCGGCGACGACGATTTTCTGCTGTGCTCGTTCGGCATCCTGTCGCTACCAAAGTGCAATGACAGGATCGTGCAAGCCTGGATCGACAGTACCCTCGCCAGCGATGCGCGCTGCCACCTGGTGTTCGTGGGCGAGTTGGCGGCCAGCCGTTTCGGCATGGCGCTGCGCGACCGCATCGCCGCCCATCCGCGCATCCGGATCACCGGCTATACCGATAGCGCGCTGTACCGCAGCTACCTGGCCGGCGCCGACGCAGCGGTGCAGCTGCGCCGCGATTCGCGCGGCGAAACCTCGGGCAGCGTGCTCGATTGCCTGTCGTTCGGCCTGCCCACGGCGGTCAACCGCCATGGCTCGGCGGCCGAACTGGCGGCCGATACCTGCTTGCTGCTGGAAGACGATTTCAGCGACGACGCGCTGCGTCTGGCGATCGAACGCCTGCATACCGACCGCGCGCTGCGCGCCCGGCTGGGTGCCAATGCCCTGGACCATATGCGAGCGCACCATGCGCCGCCACACGCCGCGCTGTGCTACCGCGACGCGATCGAGGCGATCGAACAGGATAGTCCGGGACGCGCCAGAGCGCGTTTGAGCGCCGCCATCGGCGCCAGCGCCGGCGCGGCGCCGAAACCGGACCTGCTGCAAACCGCCGCGGCGATCGCCGCCAACCGGCCGCGCCATGGCGCGCGCCAGCTGCTGGTCGATATCGGCGCCGCCGCCGCACCACAATCCGCACAAGCCACCCGCACCGCGCACGAAGGGCTGGGCGCCCTGCTGGCCCAGCCTCCGAACGGTTGGCGGGTCGAGCCGGTCCGGCGCGATGGCGAGCGCTATCGCTACGCGCGCCGCTTCACGCTGGACCTGATCGGCCGCGCCGACCTGCAGATCGAAGATGCGGTGGTGGAAGCGAAAGCGGGGGATGTCCTGGTCGCGCTTGATGGCGGCAACGCGGCCCTGCCTGCGAAATGGCGGGCGCGCGGCGTCGCCGACCACTTGCCCGAGGTCTTCGCGTTGCGCATGCAGGCGGGCTGACAAGCGATCCTGCGCGCCGGCCGCGCACCGTTACGTCTTGCCGGCCTCGCGCTCGGCACCGGCAGCGGCGCCTTGCCCGAGCTCAGGCGCCGCCGGTGCGACCAGCAGGCGCCGCCGCAGCCACGACTGGGCCGGCCGCTCCAGAAAGCGATAGACGAAGTAGGCGGCGCCGAACGAGGCGCCGATATAAAACACGAACAGCAGCTTCCCATACAGCGGGATCGATTCTGCGCGGGCATCGAAATACAGGGCAATTGCCAGCTGCAGCGGGAAATGCAGCAGATAGCTGGCATAGGTCAGGTTGCCGGCGGCGTCGATCACGCCAGCCAGGCGCCGGCCAGCGTGCAGCGGCTGGGCCAGGCAATACAGCGCGCACGGCATATAGGCCAGCAAAACATAGATGATGACATTGTCGCTGGCCGTGGCGACGCCGGCCCAGGCCGCAATGGGCAAGCCGATGGTCGCGCTCCAGGCCAGCGCACGCACGATGGTCCCCGGCTGCTGCGGCGCGAAGCGGCGCCACAGCAAAGCGCCGCCGCCGCCGGCATAGAAAAAGCCGATGCAGTCGCTCACCGCGGTGGCCAGCCCGGCCTGGCGCAGGCCAATGGCAAGGGCCACCGCCGCCAGGTTCAGCCAGACCGACTTGCCGGCCAAGCGCAGGCTGACGAAGAACACCAGATACACCAGCACCTCGACCGAGATCGACCAGATCGGGCCATTGAAGCTGTAGCCTTGTTGCAGCCCCCAATGGCTGGCCATGAACAGCTGCAGCACGAAATGCCAGGCGTCGTTATGCGGATAGACGAAATGGTGGCCGGCGCTTAGCGTATAGGCATGCTGCAGCAGCGCTGCCAGCAGGAGCGTGGCCAGGTGCAGCGGGTACAGGCGCGAGAAGCGCAGCACGAAGAAGCGCCAGGCCCCTACCGCCCCTTGCGCCACGCTGTCGCGGTAGCGCCAGAAGAAGATGAAACCGCTGATACTCCAGAACACCTGCACGCCATACCAGCCGTATTCATAGAACGGGCGCAGCAGCCCATAAAACGGCTGCTGCGCCCGGTCTACCATGATCGCCGCGCCGTTGAAGGCGAAGTGCTGGTAGTGCCACACCAGCACCGCGAATGCAGCGACGAAACGCAGCAGTTCGAGGCCGAGCAGCTTGCCGTGTTCTGTGCTTGCCGGGTCTGCTGCGCGCATCGGCGGTGCCTCTTTCAGTCGAGCGAGTATTCAGCCACCTGGAAGGGCGTATGCACCACGCCCCACAGGTCCCATTCGGATGGCGCGTCGGGAAAGCGCACCGAGAAGCGCGCGCCGCCAGCGACATAGTCGACGATCCGGCCGGTCAGGTACTGGCCGTGGTTGCGCGGATTGGCCACGAACGTGCCGATGCCGGCGATGAAGCCATACTCGCCGGGCGAGAGCGGATTGACGAACTTGAACTCGACCACCCGCAGCGTATGTGCACCGTCGCTTGGCAGGAATACCCGCGACGGGGTGGAATTGAAATGCAGCAGCTGGCGTCCGACGCTGTCGGTCACGCCCAGCGTCAGCGCGCATTCGGGCGGCAGCGCGGCGCTGCAGCGGTAGAACACGCGCACGGTGCAGGCGGCGTCGAGCGGCAGGCTGTCGGTCTCCTTGCCGTCTGGATCGATCAGGGCGATGTCGACGATGCGCGCTTCGCCGCTGCCGGTACGCAAGTCGGCCACGCGTTCCTCGAAGGCGCGGTGACGCGCCGTGTCGGTCGCGCCGGGTCGCGCCACATTGACCTGAATGGCGCTGCTGCCAGCGGCCGGGACATCGACGGCCGGGGTCCCGGCCGCGGGATTGCCGGCCGCCGCCGTGCCCGCCATCGGCGCGTCTGGCCCGGCACCGTTGCTAGCGAGCAGCTCGCTGCCGTCGACGACTGCCAAGCCGGTCGCCGCCGCTTCGGCCGGCGCTTCCTGGTCCGGTTCCGGCAGGCCGGCGCGCACGATGCGTTTGAACACATCGCTCTGGTAGGCCGCGCCGACGTCGGCGGAAGAACCCGTCATGCGCACCTTGCCGCGCTCGAGCCACAAGCCCTGGTTGCACAGGGCGCGGATCGAATCGGCCGCGTGGGTCACGTAGATGAAGGTGGTGCCGTTGTCGAGCAGTGCCTTGATCTTGTGCAAGCACTTGTTCTGGAAGTAGGCGTCGCCGACGCTGAGCGCTTCATCGACGATCAGGATGTCCGGCTGCACGTAGACTGCGCAGGCAAAGCCGAGGCGCACCGCCATGCCGCTGCTGTAGGTCTTGACCGGATGGTTGATCGCATCGCGCAATTCGCTGAACTTGATCACTTCCGGGACCGCGCTGTCGATCTCTTCACGGCTCATGCCGTGCAACATGCCGAACTGGCGGATATTTTCGATGCCCGGCAGTTCCGGATTGAAGCCGGCACCCAGTTCGAGCAGCGACGACACGCGCCCGCGCACCGCGACCGAGCCGTGCGATGGGCTCAGCACCCCCGCCAATACCTTCAGCAGCGTGCTTTTGCCGCTGCCGTTCTCGCCCACGATACCGAGGCGCCCGCCGCGTTCGAGCGTGAACGAGATATCGTCCAGCGCGCGGGTTTCGCGCGCGAATTTCTTGCGGCCGCCCGAAAGCAGCTCGAGCAACCGGTGCTGAGGGGTGGAATACGTCTGGTAGATCTTGGAGACGCCGTGCAGTTCAACGACTGGCGGCTGGCTGGTGACACTCATCTTGCATCCTTGTTACAAAACGTCGGCAAAGCCGGATTTCAGCTTGCGAAACACTGCCAGGCCGAGCCCCAGCACCACCACCGCCAGCAGCGCCAGCCAGCCCAAAGCCGCCAGCGACACCTCGCCGGCGCCGAACACCGACTGGCGCGACATTTCGACGATATGCGAGAACGGGTTGTACTCCATGATGAGTTTGCGCACCCAGAACGGCCCGTCCTGCTCGACCAGGGTGGCCGAGTACAGGATCGGCGTCAGCCAGAACAGGATGTTGACGCACACCGGAACGATCTGCGACAGGTCGGGCACGTACACCGCGAGCGCCGACAGGCCGTAGGCGATGCCGATAGTCAGCACCAGCGTCACCAGCCAGACCAGGATGAACAGCGGCGCACTGGCGGCCGGCATGATCGACTGCGTCACCAGCAGCACGCCGACGATACAGAACAGGATGAACTGGTTGAGCAGGGCCGAACCCAGCGGAACCAGCGGCAGCACCCAGTACGGAAAGGCGATCTTGTTGATCAGGTAGCCGTATTCGCGCAGGATCGAGGTGCTGCGTCCGGTCATCTCGGAAAAGAATGCCCACAAGGCGAACGGCACGAAGTAGAACAGCGAGAACGGGATATCGCCATAGCGCTCGCCCATGCGCCCCTTCATCAGGATCGAAAACACGATCACGTTGATCATGGCGTAGAGCAGCGGCACCAGCACGTTCCAGGCGATGCCGGCGTAATTGGTGGCATAACGGTTTTTCAGGTCGCGCCGGGCCAGCATCCAGGCCAGTCCCAGGCTATTTTTCAATCCGGATTGATGCATGATTTCCTTGTTCAGTACCGGTACGACGCCTGCTGGCCGATGAAGGCCAGGAATCGTGCGCGTACGTTATCGACGGAGAAGCAATCGAGATGGGCGCGCGCCCGGCGCCCGGCCTCCTCGTACCCGCCACCGCTGCGCCAGGCCGCGCCGAGCACGCGCTCGACCTCGGCGCCGGTCGCCAGCGCCAGCGCCGCCACGTCACCTGTCGGCACCAGCACCGACAAGCCGCCGGACACAGCCGGCGTATTGCTGTTGTCGTAGCAGACCACCCGGCAACCGCTTGCCAGGGCTTCGAGAATCGGCACGCAAAACCCTTCGTGGTGGGTCGGCAGCACAAACACGTCGGCCTCGGTCAGCACCTGCTGCTTGAGCTCTTCCGGCGCGTTGCCGTGCAAACGGGCGTCGAGGCGTGGTCCAAACTGGCGCCCCAGCCGCTCGAGCTGCTGGCGCACCGCCGCCACTACTTGCGCGTCCGAGAAACCGAGGTTGGCGACCATGTCGAGCCGCAGGCGCAGGCGCTGGTCCTGCGCCAGCAGCATCCCGGCCACAGACAACAGGTCGAGCGGCCCTTTGGACTGCACCAGGCGGCCGACAAAGGCAATGCGCACCACATCATCGGCAAAGCTCGGCTTGGCGTGCGGCGCTGCCAGACGGGTATGCACGGCCAACGGCAACACCGATGCCGGCACGTTCACGCCAGCCTCGCGCAGCACGGCGAGATTGGTGTCGCTGACGCAGACGACATGGTCGGCAAACGCGATGTTCGCCATCTGCGCCATCGAACGGTCGATCAGTGCGTGCGATGCGGCCGGCAGCACGTGCTTCGGCGTCACGTTGTGAAAGACTACGATGCGACGGGCCTGCTTGGGCGCCGTCAAGAGTACGTTGAACAACGGGTAGAACACGCCGAAATGGAACACGGCCATGTCGCACTGTTGGAAATACGGATCGAAGATCACGTCTGTCTCGCGGTTGACGATCGTGCACGGCACGTCGTCGAACTCGCAGGCATACGCGAACAGGCGCACTTCGTGACCGGCCGCGCGCAGCCAGCCGATCTCTTCGCGAATGGCGGTCGAGATCGCGTCGTATTTCTGACAGATGCTGTTCAAGTACGCGATCTTCATCGATCGGTCCGGGACAGTCGTTTCAATGCAGTGACGACACCCTCGGCCATTGCACCCGGCTGGAAGCGTTCGAGATAGCGGCGCCGGCCGGCGGCGCCGAGCCGTGCGCGCAGTTCGCCATCGTCCAGCAGGCGCGCGATCGCCGCATATAATGCGTCAGCGTCGCCCGGCGCCGGCAGCAGTCCGGTTTCGCCATCGGCGACCACTTCCTGCATGCCGCCGATTCGGCATCCGATGATGGGTTTGCCGTACATCATCGCTTCCAGATGCACCAGGCCGAAAGATTCGAAACGCGAGGGCGCCACCACCAGGTCGGCATGCCGGTAAAAGCCGCGCAGCGCCGCGTCGGCCACGCTGCCGTGGAACACCACGCGCCCGCTTGACACCAGCTTGGGATGGGCCGCCTCGAACACGGCGCGCATCGTCTTGCCGTCAGCCTGCACGATTCCGTCGTTACCGACCAGGTCGATTTGCAGGCGCGGATACTGTTCCAGCAGGCGCGGCACGGTCGCCAGGAACACGTCGGCGCCCTTGCGCATTTCCATCCGCGCGATGAAGCACAGGCGCAACATGCCCTCTGGCAGCGGCGCAGGCGCCTGGACCTCGCTTTCGGACCAGTCGGCCAGGCCCAGCGGCACCAGGTCGAGACGTTCGCGGTCGAACGCGAAACCGTACTGGCGCTCGATTTCCTCGACAATCGCGTCGCTGATAGCGTGGATGCGGCCGCTTTCCTGCATCAAGCGCTTCTCCAGCCGCAGCACCGGATTAGCGAAACTGCTCATGAATTGGGCATCGGCACGCTTGTCGGGATTGGCGTCGAGATACGACGCCATCGTCGTCTGCAGGCTTGTCACCAGTGGGAAGGCATCGGCGTGCAGGAAAGCGATGCCTTCCAGATCCCACACCGGCGCGTAGACGGCATCGATTTGGCGCCGCGAAGCAATTTCTTGTGCTTCAGCCAGCATGGTGCTCGAATAATTCCAGAGGTGCGCCGGCACCTGCATGCCGCTTGGCAACGCGAACTCACGCGGCGAGATACGGTGCACCCAGACACCCTCCTCGAAGTCGACACGGTCGTGACCGCTGCCCATCGTCAGTACGTGCACCTGGTGCCCCATGCGGCCGATCTCGAGCGCAAGCTGGTGGATGTAACGGCCGATACCGCCGACATTACCAGGCGGATACGTTTGGCTGAGCAAGACGTAGCAGCGCTGCTGCGCCGCCTCGAGCCACGGCACGTAACGGGTCACCTCGGCCACGCCCTTCATCGCTTGCGCGCCGGGAATACGGCGCACACCCGACAAGCCGCGCTGCAGGCCTTCTTCCATTGCCCGATTGACTTCCTCTTCAAAGCGCGGCAGATAGTCAGGCGTCAGCTTTTTCTCGTTCACGGCCCAGCGCACCGAACTGCGGAATTCTTCGATGGTGTCACGAATCACTTGCGTTATGCGGTCGATGCCGACGTGTTCGCGCGCATGCTGCAACGAAAAATAGGTCTTGTTCTTGATGACCGAATGCCAGCTCGTCAATACTTTCGACTCGTTGCGGATATGGCTCGGCATGTACTTGTGATGCACGAAGCCACGGTCGAGCTGGGCGACCTTGAGGCCGACGTCGACGAAACGCAGGATGATGTCGCTTTCGTCGAGAAAATACTCGTATTCCTCGTCGAAACCGCCGACCTCGACGACTGCCGAGCGGCGGAACACGCTGTTGGCCATCACATGCGGGTAATTGAAGCTGCCCGGGAAATTCAGGTGCGGCGCGGCGGTACGCCAGTTGGTATCGGCGCCGCCGAAACGGTCGACGGTACCGAACGTCCACTGGTAGGTCTTGCCGGTATGGTCATGCAGAAAGCCGCCCGCAACCGCCACTTCACTGTCCAGGAACGCCGGCATCACGTCGTCCAGCCACTCCGGCTCGGGGACCGAATCGTCGTCCAGGAATGCGACGAACTCGCCGGCCGAGATCGCGATCGAGATATTGCGCGACTGCGACAGATTGCGTTCCGGACACAGCGCATATTTGATGCTGCTGCCATATGACTCGCACAGCTCATGGGTGCCGTCGCGCGTCGGCCCCGCCACCACCACGACCTCGAAGTTCGGATAGCGCAGGTAACGCAAGCTTTCCAGGCAGGTCGCCAGGCATTTGGCGCGGCCATCGGTATTGATGATCACGGAAACGGATGGATAGTACGGCTGTTCGTTCATTGGTATGACCTCTTCTATCTCTTCTTGTCGGGCAACGGTTGTCTCAGCGCGATGCAACAATTTCGAACTCTTTACAGCCGCCGTTTTCGCGGTTCTGGGCAACGATATCGATGCGCGTGAAGCCGGCTTCACGCAGGACTTCGCTCAAGGATTCAGGGGAGAACATGTTGTAGTGGAAATCACCGTCGTAGTCCTGCCCGCCAAACGTCACCTGGCGCAAAGTTTCGAACCCATACTCCTGCGACGCGTAGGCGCGTGCCATACCGGCGCCGTCTGGCACGATGGCGCGCAGCACGCCGTCACTGCGCAGCAGCGACGTCCAGTACGGCAGCAGTTCGCGCCGCAGTTGCTCTTGCGGGAAATGCTCCAGCAGATGGGCTGAGCAGATCTCGGCCACTTCGCCGGCCGCGAACGGCAACTGATCGACCTCGGCCACGATGTCAACGCCCGGCAGCGCGCGCCGGTCGACGTTCAGGTAGCCGTCCAGCGGCACGTGGCCACAGCCCAGGTTGAGCCGGACCCCTGCCGCCGTCTGGCGCGCCTGCTCGACCTTGTCAATTGCCAGGATCTCGCCCTTCACGACCAGCTTGTCGCCCTCTTCGTGTAAGTTGGTCGCGCCATAGCGCATTTCGAACATGAGCTCACGGCGCACGAATTCGACCCGGCCCAGCAGGTACTGGACCGACTCGGCCAGGCCGTTCACGCGTCCCTGGGCCGCGTTGCTGCCCGCTTGCGCGTCCTGCGTCGTCGCAGCCAGGGCAAGCTCGAATGCAGCCAATTGCTTGCTTACGTCCTTGCCGGCCTGTTCGAGGGTGGCAAAACGGGCGCCGAATTCGGATTCGAGACGCTGATTCTGTTCGCGCAGCTGGACAATCTCGCGCATCATCTTGCGCAGCGTCACCGGCACCGAGCGCACCAGGTTGGCTTCGCCATTGGCCTCGACCATCTGGCGATGATTCACATCAGACAGTGCCTGCAGCAAGGTTGGCAACTGTTGGGATTCGAATACGCTGTAACCGTCTGCTGCCGCCCCAGCCGGACGCTGCTGGTAAAGCGCCGTCTCGAGCGATGCACGGAATTCGGGAAGTCGGACCACAGCTACCCCGATCTTGACCAGCCGGCCGATGCCGGGCTTGTCTGCGAGTTTCCGGACGATTTTGCGAAGAGTTGCTTTCATAATCAATCTGATCTAAAGATGACTTTTATATATGTCCCACGGGTGACAAGCGGATACATGAACGCTGCTGACACGCCTGACTCGAGGCGCGCATCACCATGCATGACATGGGTATGAGCGTACATTGTCGCTAGACAACCCGGACGGGACGGCACGCCTTCCATGTGCGCAAAAACCAGCGTGAGCGGAATTTTCCGGCTTTATGCTGCACATCAGGCAAACGACAAGATCGCCACAAACCAGCAAAAATGTGGCAAACGAGCATTATACCTGAGCACATCGGCGACCAATGCGAAACCGTACCAGCCCTCAAGCTGGCTTGAAAGCGGACAAGCAGCGCGGCTGGCGGTCTGGTTTATGCAGCGTCGGCAATAAAATGAGCGTTGACAGGCCGGCCGCAGGCCGGCTGGACACGAAGACTTGGCCGAGTTGTGTGTGCCAGAGCCATTTCACTCGACGAATGGTTGACAATCAGGCATCCTAGGCGTGTTTTGCCGTCGAGCTACCGAATTCTTGCCGCGGCAACTAGATGTATGGCAATGCCGTTCATACCCTGGCAGACGCTATCGCATTTTTATTTTTCACAGAAATGTCATCCCTGAGCTACAAAAAAGCGACAATGAATTACGTTAACACACCAGGGGCGTTGCCCGCTTCGGTTTCCGCCAACAACGTCAACGCTTCCAGAAGCAGATTTCTCGCAGTCTTGCTTATGTTGATCGCCTTTCTGGCCGTTTCATTTTCAACTGTAAGAAATACCGATTCGGATTCTCGCTCGACCTTGCTGGTGAGCGAAGCATTATTGCAGCACGGCACCGTCAAACTGGATCACTATGGCCGCGAGGCCATGGCCAACTATGGCTATACCGTGCATGAAAAGAACGGCCACTTCTATAGCTACTTTCCGATTGGCACTTCGATTGCCAGTTTGCCGTTCGTGGCGATTGCCAATGGCTGGGGTCTCAAGATGCTCGAGTCCCATGGCGCGCTGCAGATGGCGATCGCGGCCTTCAACGCCGCCCTGACGATCTTCCTCATGATTCGTCTGGCCGGGCTCTTTCTTCCAGCGACCAGTGCAGTAGTGATTGCCGGTGTTTTCTGGTTCGGGACGTCGCTCGCAAGTACCGACGGCACCGCGTTGTGGTCGCACAGCTTTGCAGTACTGTTTGCTCTGGGCGCACTTTATCTCTCGATAAAGGTAACGCGGCTTGAGGCAACCCGGCTCTGGCCTTTGATATCGGCCTGCCTGTTCATGGCTTACCTGTGCCGGCCAACCATGGCATTGCTCTCGCCATTCCTCCTGCTTTTCATTTTTTCCTACCATCGGGCCGTTGCAATCAAAAGCGCCGTGCTTCTGGCATTATTCCTGGCGGGTCTGGCAGGATTCAGCCTGCACGAATGGGGCCAGTATTTGCCCGATTATTATCTCCCCAAGCGACTGTCAGGAAACCAGTTCTCGCTGGCTCTGTATGGCAACCTGTTAAGCCCTGCCCGTGGTCTTCTTGTCTATTCGCCATTCATCGTATTGGCATGGCTTTGCTATCGCAATGCGCAGCCAGGTTGGCCTTTGAAAAAATCCTGGTGGCTGATTGCAATCGCATGGCCAGTAATGCACTGGATTGCAATCTCCCGCTTCCCCGTATGGGCTGCAGGCTGGTCATACGGGCCGCGCTTCATGACCGATGTACTGCCAGGCCTTTTTCTGCTGACTATACGCACCTGGCCAGTATCGTTCGCGCTGACGCCACACCGGCAAATGACTGCAGCGCTGCTGCTTGCAGCAGGGTGCGTGTTCGCATTCTATGCAAATACATGGCAGAGCTTATTCAACCCCTATTCCGCCCGCTGGAACATGCAGCCGGACATCGGCGTCCATCCCGAATACCTGTTCGACTGGCGCTACCCGCAGTTCTTGCATAACAAGGAACGCCACGAAGCACGCAGCAACCACGAAACCGGCCAGTTCAATTTCGTACAGCTCGATTTCGACGGCTCCTGGATACGCAAGGACGATGCCGGCATGAGCGGGCCGTATGCCATGATGAGCAACGCGCCCCAGGGCCAGTTCAAGTTCACGGCGACTGGCTGCTTTGACCTGGGCATGTTGAAACACGCCTGGTCCGGTATTGCACTGGTGTCGCGTGACGGCGTGCCGATACGCGAAATCGATCTCTATGAACAGGAAACCAGCCGCACATTCAAGGCGTTTTTCGAGCAGGATTCAGCGCCGCACGAATACATCGTTCAAGTGACCGGTAAAAAGAACCCGGCATCGGGTGGATATGAGATCTGGGTCGACGGCGTGATTGCCCGCCCTGAATGCCCGTAACAAAGAGCTATATATTTAAGAACCACGTGAAACTAGCCATTACTTACGCCCTGCTGGCGCTGATTGCAACAGCCATCAATATCGCAGCGCAAGACATCGTCGTGCGCATCTACGATGGCAGGTTTTCGATTGCGCTGTCGATCATCGTCGGCACTGGCGCCGGCCTGGTCATCAAATACGTTCTGGACAAACGCTATATCTTTCGTTTTCACACGCGCAACCTGGCACACGACAGCCGCACTTTCGCGCTATACACCCTGATGGGTCTGGCAACAACCGTGATCTTCTGGGGATTCGAATTCGGTTTCGACTATCTGTTCGGCACAAAAGAAATGCGCTACCTTGGCGGCATGATCGGCCTGGCCTTTGGCTATGTGACCAAGTACTACCTCGACAAACGCTTCGTCTTCATCGCCGCCCCGCCCCACTGATCCATTCGGCGCATTCCAGTTCCCGCATTCCAGTTTCATTTAGTGGAGAAATATATTGAGCAATAAAAAACGCATTGTCATCATTGGGGCCACCTCGGCAATCGCCGAGCATTGTGCGCGTCGATGGTTGCAGTCAGGGCCCTGCGAGCTGGTCCTGGTTGCACGCGATGGCGAGCGCGCCAATCGTATCGCAGCAGATCTTCGCGTACGAGGCCAGCAGTCTCATGTCGACGTGCTCACGTCCGATTTCCTCGACCCGGCGGCCATCGACAGCGTCGTGGCCGCCGCCTGGGGAACCGGCGTCGACCTGGTGCTGATTGCCCATGGCGTGTTGCCAGACCAGCAGGCATGTGAACAGGATCTCGCCGCTTGCCGCGCCGCACTCGATGTCAACGCCATTTCGCCGGTCCTGTTTGCACAAGCATTCGCACGCCGCATGGCGCTGCGCGGGCAAGGTACATTGGCCGTCATCGGTTCGGTCGCGGGCGACCGCGGTCGCAAATCGAACTATGTCTACGGCGCTGCCAAGGGCCTGGTCGAGCGCTATCTTCAGGGCTTGCGCCACCAGTTCGCTGGCACCGGCATCCAGATCGCCATCATCAAGCCCGGCCCGACCGATACCCCGATGACCGCGCACCTGAAAGGCAGTACCAAGCTGGCGCCAGTAGAGAGCGTCGCGCAAATGATCGTGGACGGGCTCGCACGCGGCCAGGAAGTGATCTACGCGCCAGGCAAATGGCGCGTGATCATGCTGATCATCCGGCACCTGCCCGGCTTTGTGTTCAACAAGATGAACATATAAGACCGTCATGAGGCGCCCGAGCGCCAGCGATAGCCTGGCCGCAGCGTGCTGGAGCCTCGCACTGGGCGCGCTGCTACTGATCTTTCATGCCGGCCATCCGCTGCAGGCCCACCTCGTGCATTCCGATGCGCTCTACTTGCCGGTCCTGTTCGACGACCTGCTGCTGCGCGGCGGCAGCATGGCCGACTGGTTCCTGACACCGGCTCCCTATTTTTTCCCGGACATGCTGCTCTACTGGATGGCCTGGACCCACGATGCCGACGTATTTCGGCAGACGCTGGCCCATGCCGTCTTGCAAAGCGTGCTGGTCATGCCGATGCTGTATCTGGTCGCACGCCGTACGCTGGCCGCCGGAGCCTGGCTGGCGGCGGCAGCGCTGTCGATCCTGTTCATCTGGCTCGGCATCAATGCGGGCGACCCGTTCGTGCGCCTGTTCTCCAGCGCCCACCACTATGGCGCCTTCTTCGCTTCGCTGTTGCTGATAGCGTGCTGGCTCGGCCTGGATGCGCGTCCGCGCAAGGTGCGCGCCATGGCGGCGCGTGCCGCCATCGTCGGCGTGACCTTCCTGAGCACCCTGTCCGATACCTTGTTCCTGGTGCAGATCGTCATTCCCCTGGCGGCGGCAACGCTGTTGTGCCGGCACGTGACAGGCACGCCGGGCCCGCGCCACGTACTGCTGCTGTTGGCGGCCGGGGTGGCGGCAATGGCGTCGTATCGGCTGTTCGTCACCCATCCGACCCGTTACTCGACCCGCCTCAGTCTGGCGAGCTTGCCTGCAAACGCGGAGGAGATGGGCCGGATCGGCGCCGCCCTGGCCGGACAGCATCCGCTGCTGGCGGCCGCCCTGCTGCTGTCCCTCGCTCTCGGCGCCGCCGGCGCCGTGGCATGCCTGTGCAAGCGGTCCCTGCCAAGGCTGTCACACACGGTCCAATTGCTCAGCGTGTTCGCGTTTCTCTCATGCGCCGTAACCGTCGGCGCCATGCTGTTGGCAAAGAATATCCTGCCGGTGCCGCGTTACCTGATCGGCGCACTGGCCTGGCCGCTGGTGGCGGGCCTGCTGGCGCTGGCCTGCCTGCTCGGCGACCGGTTCCGCTATGCCGGTTCGGGACTATGTCTGGTTTTCTCTGGCCTGCTGGCCGCGCAGGCATGGCATGTGCGCGCTACCCGCGACGCCGAGCGTCATTACTATCCCGAGCAGATCGCCTGCATCGACCGGGTCCTGGCCACCAGCGGCGCGCGGCATGGGATTGCCCAGTACTGGGATGCCAAGCGCCTGCAGGCCCTGAGCCGGCACCGCCTGACGCTGGCGCAATATACGGACCGGTTGCAGCCGATGAAATGGATTACCTCGACCCGCTTCTACCGGGACGGCTACGATTTCGCCATCATCGCAGACGCCGAGGCAGCGCAATGGCGCCTGCCGCGTGCGCAGCTGGTGGCAGCCAATGGCGAGCCGCTGCAATCGGTGACGTGCGGTGACCGTACGGTGCTGATCTACGAAGCGGGTCGCCTGCGTCTGCCGTCGGCTGCGCCTTCGCGCTGATCTTGCCCCGCCCCCCGGCGCCTGGGCCGGACGCTATCGCGCTTACCTGAGCACGAGATGCCCCAGCACATAGGTGCCGTCGCCGTTCAATGCGGTCAGACGGATCTTGCGCGCGCCGAGGATGTCGTAGTCCAGTACGATCCGGTGCCGCACCATGCCAGCCTGTGCAACCGGCTTGATCTTCTTGACCGCTTGCCAGCCATATGGCGTCAGGGCATCGATGCGGTAGGTATCGTTGTGGTCAAGCGACACATCGATTTCCTGGAACGATACCGGCGACGGCAAGACGATCTCCAGCATATGTTTGAACTGCACGTTGCCGGCGGCATCCCAGGCGGCGCCATCCAGGATCCGGCCCAGTTGCCCGATCGATACCTCGACCGCTTCCCCTTCAGGCGCCTGGATCGGGTAACGGTACATATTCCAGTCCGGCTTGGGCGTGTGTCCGAGATTGAAATGCAGGATCTGGCGCAGCCGTTGCGGATCGTTCAGCGGGCCGCGGGTAATCGTCCGGATCGCATCGTAATAGGCATGCGTCACCGGATCGGCAAGCAGGTTCGTATTCGAGGCCACGCTGTTGAGGTATCCGACAGGAAGCTGGCGCGTGAAGTGACCGATCCGCCAGTCGGGATCGAACCTGGCCGGCAAGCGCGCCAGCAGGGGGTCGGCCAGGGCGCAGTCGTCGATGAAGTGGACCGAGGGGCCGCTGCGAATCGCGCTGTAGCCCAGGCCACCACAGATGACCTTTGTCTTGCGCGCGCGAAGCTCCCACGACGGCGTGGAAAAAGTTCCGCGCGGCGAATTAATCATGCCGAAATTCTGAAAATAATAAGCGCGTTCATCCGCGATACCATTGTCGCGAATGGGAATGTGCGCATAGCTGGCATCGCTGAGCAGGGTTGCCTTGGCATTGATGGCGCCCAATAACAGCACGCCCGCTCCCAGCACCAGCAGATGCATGCGCACCAGAGTGCAGCGGCTGACAATGATGGCGGCGGTCAGCAGTGGCGCGGTGAAGAATCGCCCTTCCATGAAATCGCCACCGATATTGAGCACATAAGCCAGGTAAAGGACGATGCCGCAGGCAAGAACGCTGGACACGGAAGAGCCCGCCAAGCCGACGGCGATGCCAGCCACGATGAAGACACTGGTCAGCGGATCGATGCCGGCATTGTGCAGCACATACACGCCGCCCTGCAGCAGGCGCTCGCCCAACCCGATACCCGTGCCAAGTTTGGCGTAGGCGGTGTTAGGAAAAGGAAATCCGTAGTAATACGTCGAAAACAGTGTCCAGCCGACCACGGGCAGCGCCCCCAGCAATACAGCGCGCAGCAGGCAGACCGGATCCCTCCTGATCGCGCTCAGCACGACCAGGACAGCGAGCGGAAAGACCAGCACCAGCAGGTCGGGACGGTTCAGGTAAAGCAACGAACACGACAGGAAAAACAGCGCCAGGTTCTTGAATGCGGCAAGCTCGATGGAACGTAGCGCCATCAGTACCGCCGCCAGGATCAAGAGGTGCGACAACGGGTTTTCCAGGCCCGAGGTGGCGAAGTCGAGGTAGGCCTTGGACAACAACAGCGCGCCGCCAGCGACCAGGGCGCCGAGCGGGTTGCTGGCCACCCGGGTCGTGAGCAGCCAGAAGGCGGCAAGCGACACGCCGATCGAGAGGATGAACGTGGCCGCGAACACGTTGCGAACCACCAGCGTCAGTGCCGAAATCAACAGGAACCACAGCGGATGGGTATAGGCCTGTACTCGTTCCGCGATATTGAATGTGGGACCGTAACCATTGATAAAATTGAGCACCGTGCGCAATGTAATTGCCGCGTCGTCGCTGATCCAGGCCGTGCGTACGATCATGACCAAGAAGATGGATGCCATGCCGATGAGGACGGCGCGCTGATTTTGGTGTTCTGACATGTTATTGCCGAAATCTGGTGGTAGTAGATGCTTCAGGTCCCGAGCAAGCGCCGCGACAGCGCCGAGCTGATACCGGGATCGCGGTAAGGCGAGAATTCGTGCAGGCGCGGATAGCCTTGCTCGAACAGGCTGCGCGGCATGCGCGCATCCTTGGCCATATAGATGCGCCCGCCGGCTTCACGCACGATCGCGTCAAGCCGCTCGAACAGGCGCTGCGTGCGTGCGTCGTGATTCGGAAAGTCCAGCGCCAGCGTGACACCAGGCTGCGCAAAACTGAGCATGCCCGGCGCGGCGCGCTCGCCGAAGGTCTTGAGCACCGCCAGGAAAGAGCCGTCGCCGCTGCGTGCGATCTCGCCCAGCATCGCTTGCACCGCGTCGCGTCCGGCCTCTCGCGGCACCACGCTCTGGTATTGGTAGAAGCCTTTCGGACCGTACATGCGATTCCACTCGAGCAGGTTATCGAGCGGATAAAAGAAGCTCTGGTAATGGGACAGGGCACGACCGTCATGCTTGTGGAACTGGAAGTAGGCGTGATTGAACGCACGTAGCGACAAGCCATTGACCAGGGACACAGGTGGCGTGAACGGCATGCTGCGTGCGCGCCCCTTCGGCTGTGCTCGCCCATGTGCCGCGGCGGCATTGGCACGCATGAACAGGCCGCGTCCCTTGCTGGACAGGCAGTCGATCCAGGACACCGTGTATTCCCAATCGGCCTCGGAAGCATCGGCCAGCACGAAAAACTCGTCCAGGTTTGCGTAAGGAATCGTTTCGGTATCGAGCCAGGGTCCTGTAACAGGGCGCAGCTGGATTTCCGCGCGCGTGATGACACCGGTCAGACCAAGCCCGCCCACCGTAGCGGCGAACCAGGCCGGCGCCAGATCGGGGCCACATTCCATGATGCTGCCATTGGTGCGCGCCAGGGTCAGGCGTCGCACGTGGTCGCCGAACGAGCCGGCTGCATGGTGATTCTTTCCGTGCACGTCGTTGGCGATGGCCCCGCCTACGGTCACCATCTGCGTGCCGGGCGTGACTGGCAATATCCAGCCGCGCCCGATCGCCATGCGCTGGATCTCGCCCAGGCGCACGCCGGGGTCGCACACCAGCCGTCCATTGACCGCGTCGAACGCGACAAAGCGGTCGAGCGAGGTGGTCTGCCACAGCACGCCGCCCGGGTTGAGGCAGACATCGCCGTAGCTACGCCCGAGCCCGCGCGGCAGGCCGGGCGCCGTTACCTGCAATTGCGCCGCGACCTGCGACGCATCGGACAGGACCCGCAGATCGTGCTCATCCCGGCTCAGCCGTCCCCAGGATGAGACTGCTACCACGGCAGCCCCACCGCACCGGCGGCCAGCACAAGGCCGAATACCATGCCTGCCACCAGACTGGACCGGTCCTTGACCGCGAACACCAGCGGGTCGTCATGCATGTGGCCGCGGTGCGCCTGCATCCAGATCCAGCTGACCCAGAACAGGATCACCGCCACCGCGCCCCAGACAATCTCGGGATCGCGGTACAGCGCCAGCACCGAATCACTGTTCAGGTAAAGGGAAAGCACCACTACCGCTGCGTAGCCGGCGGCAATGCCGAGCATTTGCACCAGCGGCGCATCGCTCGTGAGGTAGCCGCGGCCATGCGCTTTCTGCTTGCCGGCCAGGATCTGCACCTGCAGTTCCGCATAGCGCTTGACGAAAGCGAGCGACAGGAACAGGAAGACCGAGAACGCCAGCAGCCAGAATGACAGCGTGATGCCCGCCGCGGCCGCGCCGGCAACGATACGCAGGGTGTACAACATCGCCAGCGTGAGGCAATCGATCAGAACGAGGCGTTTCAACCCCCACGAATAGGCACAGGTAACGGCGAAATAGAACAATAGCCAGGGCAGAAAATCGCCGCCGACCTGAGCCCCGAATACCAGACTGGTCAACAAAAGCACGGGTGCCAGCAGCACCCCCATCCATGCGGGAACCAGCCCGGAAGCAAATGGACGCGCACGCTTGCGGGGATGCTGGCGATCGCTTTCCAGATCCAGCAAATCGTTGGCGATATAGACGGTCGACGCGCACAGGCTGAATGAAACGAATGCCAGTACGAGCGCAAGCCATGGCTCGATGTCCGTGAAGGCATGCCCTGCCATGAGCGGAATGAACAACAGCAGGTTCTTCATCCACTGATGCACGCGCAGCACACGGCTGAACGCGCGCAGGCCGAGCTTGGGACGCGGGAATACGTGGGCGACTTGGCAGCGCTGCCCCGCCTTGCGCAAGATGTCTTCGGATGCGTTGACGACAATCGCACGGCGCGACAGTTCCCAAACGGCCAGATCGGCGCTGGAATTGCCGACGTAATCAAAGCCGCCTTCGCCGAAACGCTGCGCGAGCGCCGTTGCCTTATTGCGTCCTGCCAGATTGAGCTGGCCATTGCTGGCCATGACTTCATCGAATACGCCAAGGTGCTCGGCGATCGCTTCGGCGAACGTGTGATCCGATGCCGTGCAAAGAATCAATGTGCGACCGGCGGCACGCTGCTGCTCCAGCCAAGTGATCAGCGTCTGATTATAAGGCAATGAGCTTGCCTGGAATACCGCACGGTCAGCCAGTTCGCGCTTGAGCGCCGCCTTGCCATTCATCAGCCAGACAGGGATGCGTAGCACGTCCCAAGGTTTATCCCGCAAGACCCACAACGCGGACTCGTGCAACATATCCGTATGGATCAGTGTGCCATCCAGATCAACAACGATAGGGAGAGAAATTTGAGTACTCCACACATAAAAATGGCTTGCCGTGGGCTGCGCTGTTGCCCGTAACCGAGATTGACGATCGTGCGCAAGCGTGCATGCGGCGCTTACTGGACACTTGCAAAAGGTGCTGATTATATCGTATGCCTGAGCAAAATCGACCGGCTTTTGACTGCCATTTCCCATTGTTTCCACACCCTGCTGGCATAAGCCATGACGCACCAAAGCTGGTCTGCCTGCCTGCCGACCCATTGCAATTGCCAGGGTTGCACCGACCCAAAAGCAGATCCGGCAGCGCCTTACGCACCCGACTGTGTGCGCTCACGAACAGAATCAACCGTGCCTTGCCTTTACAGTGAAACCAACGATATGGCGCCCGCGTTTTGGGCCGCTCCAGGATTCATTTAAGGAAAACCATGGTACTCGGACCGGACAAGGGTGATTCGCTCAAAAAAGACCTCGACGTCCAGGGCAATGGCCAAAGCATCGGCGTGCCGGCCGACGCCGAGCTAGAAGGCAATGCCGTCAACCCGATGGGCGACCCTGAGCACAATCCCGGCGTCAACCACTGGCAGGCCAGCTATGTCGAACACGACGGCCTCGACAAGCGCGACAACATTTTCTTTGCCGCCGTCGCAATGACGCGCATGCCGATGCTGATCACCGATCCGCGCCAGCACGACAACCCGATCGTGTTCGTCAACGGCGCGTTTCTCGACCTGACCGGCTATAGCGAAGACCAGATCCTTGGCC
>Ga0265798_10002840_pt1 | contig 25178 bp, 38 predicted proteins | sample P3T30metagenome_FD_192430 | JGI IMG/M metagenome (GOLD analysis project Ga0265798, IMG submission 192430) | Plant litter microbial communities from East Loma Ridge, Irvine, California - P3 T30 | ecosystem: Environmental > Terrestrial > Plant litter > Unclassified | place: USA: California...
GATGTCGGAAGTTCTCAAAGTCGTCCTCGGCGCCGCGCGGCCCAACGACGAAACGGCCCCCGCGCCCAAGGGGCGTAGGGGCCGCTCGATGGCCTAGGGGGCGGTGGCGCCGTCCGGATCGGGGCCGGTGGCGGGGAGCACGCCCGCCTTGACGAAGCGCGGGAGGAGTCTTTCGAGCCCGGAAACGCTCCACTGGTAGACGTGAAGATGCCCCGTGGTGGCCTGACCTGCGAGCGAGGCAGCGCACGGGCCGCAGATGGGCGACTGGTAGTTCCTGTGCCCCCGGCGGAAGCTGCCCCCGGCGCGGCGACTGGCGCGGAGGACGAACGCTCGCTTGCCGCATGCCTTGCAGGTGCCCCGATCGAGGTGGTCGGCCGGGTTGACGGCTTCGTCGCTCACTGGCGGACCAGGCTCAGGGCGGTGACCTCGTCCGAGGGCTCGATCAGGCCAGCGGCGACGAAGCGCGGCAGCATGTAGCGCAGGCCCCTGACGCTCCATCTGGCCTGGCTCGCGGAGCCGTTCAGGGCGGCGCTCCTGACCAGGTCGAGAGCGCACTCGGCGCAGATGCCGGTGTCGTAGTTCCGGCCCGGGCGGCGGTACGTGCCGCCGCCGAAGCGCTGGCCAGTCTGCACGGGGCGGCGCCGCTCGCACTGGCCGCAGCGGCCCTTGGGGAGCGTGACGACCTGGGGGGCGGAGGCGTCGCTCACAGTGCCACCGCCAGGGCGGGGTTCGCGACGACGTCCTCGATGACGGCGGTGCCGTCCGGGCTCTCCGCGAGGAGGGTCGCGACGCGCTTCTGCGCCTCGGCGTAGTCGTTCGTGCGGAGCGCGATCGTCTTGTAGTCGCCGCGGGTCCAGCGGACGATGTAGCGGGGGCGCACCAGGCGGGCCCACTCGACGATGTCCTGGAAGACGCCCTCGGCCTCGACGGCCGCGAGGTGCGCGTCGAAGGCCTCGCGGAGGCGCTTCTCGCTGTAGCGGGCGAGCGGGGTGCGGGTGCGACCGATGGGGGCGGCGTCCTCGGGCTGGAAGACGCGGATCGTGTGCGAGACGAACGCACCGGCACGGGTCATTCGCGACACCTCCGTGATGATCGCCTTGTCAGCGAAACGGGCGGTGGCGTCGAAGCGGACGAACTGCTCCTCGCCGCGGCTGTTCTCCATGCCGGAGTCGAGCAGCTCGTACGTCCGCTTCGCGTAACGGGCCCTCGTGTCGAAGTTCTCGGTGACCTCGATGGAGTCGCTCAGGAGCTGGGCGACGGTGGTCGTGGTGGTCATGCTGTCCTCTCGCGGGCTGTCCCTCAGCCCCACGAATGCGACAGTACACGTTGTGAAGCGTGGCGTCAACCTGTCGGCGAAGGGCGGGGAGCAGGGGGTCGGGGATGGGAGGGCCCCACGCCGCGAGTCGAAACCGCGAAGGCCCCGTCGTCACGGACGCAACGTCGGGGCCGAAGGGACCTGGAACTACAGGGCGGGGAGGGTGCTGAAGCGCGACTGGCGGTTGAACAGCTCGGTGGCGAAGCCTGCGGCGAACGAGTAGACGTCGAGGTTCGAGAGCACGTGCTGGAGGACCGCCCAGCCGTCCTGGCCGTCTTCGGTGGGGAGCGGCATGCCCATGCCGTTCTGCTCCACGCTGACGCCGAACGCGTCGTCGACGAGCACGTCCACGCGGGGGCCGCCCTTGACGAACTCGATGACGCCTGCGGCCACGTACGCCACCCCGTCCTCGTCGCGGCGCAGCTCGTACTCGAAGGACAGGCCCGACTCGTTCGCCACGTCACGCGCCACGGTGGTCGCCGCCTCGTACATGGCCACGATGTCGAGCAGCTCGATGTGGGCCTGGGTGATGGTCGGCGTGATGGTGGTGATCGCGGTGGTCATGATGGCCTCTCTGACGGCCGTCCCTCGGCCGTTCTGGTTGCTACAGTACACGACTACGGATACATGTCAAGAAAGCAGGCGAGAATGTGGCGGCCGCACTGGCGGCTTGGTCCGATGAGCGACCCGCAGCCTTGACCGCGAGTCGACCCCCAGGCATGATGAGAGCGTGTCCCACGGTGGGACACCTGAGCCGAAAGGCCACAATGCCCACCCCCTTCGCCACCACGGCCACCGCTTTCGAGCAGGCGCGGGCGCGCGCGTCCGTGGCCAACCACTTCGAGGCGACCTTGCTGCACACGGCCATCTTCGACGCCCGGGAGGCCGGAATGTCGGTACGCGAGACCGCGCGAGCGCTTCGAGTCCCCAAGAGCACCGTGTCTCGTCGCTGGCGATCGGGTCGTACTGACTTTGCTGCACCCATCTGGGGCAACCCGGACGAGTACAGGGCTGCCCGCGCAGCCATCCTCGGTGACGCTCAACAAGACGAGCCTCTCGTGCCCTTCGAGTGGGAAGACCGCGACGGGGAGCGCAGCGTCCACTTCGTGGGCATGGGCGTCGCGCGACTGGGCGGGAAACAGGGCGGGGTCGACGTCGAGCCAGCTGGTCCGGGATGGGAGGGCCCGACTGCACCGGGCGCCGCCTAAGCGTGCTGCTGAAGGACGCGGGGCCGATGTGGACATGGCCTGCTGAGCATCATGGCCACGTCGAGAGCGCTCGGGACGCACGCGCCCCGCTGGCGTAGGTCAGAGGTAGACGGCCTTGACCATCCGGGAGACCCGACCCACCCCGTCGCACGAGGAGTGGCAGGACGACTCGTCCCCCGCGCTCGGCAGCGGCTTGTCTGCGCGGGTGGAGCGCACGTGCTCGTGCCCGCAGTCGAGGACGACGGAGTAGCTGCCCCACCCCTCGGCCACGCGCCGGGCGTAGTCAGGAGCGTCGACGGAGTCGAGCCGCACCCAGTTCCGGACGCCGTCCCGCCTGAGGAGCGCCACGTACATGACACCCTCCTCGGGCAGCTCGGGCACGCCCTGGGGGCGCGTGGGGATGCCGTTCAGGATGCTCCGGCGAGACATGTTCAGGGGCAGGGTCGCGATGGCGGCTGCGAACTCCGCCTTGGAGCGGAAGAGGCCACCGATGGCCACTCCGGCCTGGTAGCCGATGGGGCGGTCGCCGAGGGCGCGGCTGATCTCGCGGCTGTGGGTGGCGGTGACGTGGAAGGTCATCGCCGGGGGCGTCGTGAGGGCTGGGGGCGCGGTGCTGGTGGTCGCGTTCATGAGGGGGTCCTTCCTGGCGGCCGCAGGGCGGTCGCTCGAAGCCTAGGGGCTCGCTACTCGCCGACGACGGGGGCGATGGGGATGGGGCCGTCGGCGCGCGGGCTGGTGTCCGGCTCGGCGTAGAGGACGCCCGGGGTCAGGTTCTCGTCGAACGTGCCCTCCGACATCCACTCGCGTGCGGCGCCCTCGCTCCAATTGCGCCCGACGGGCGAGGAGCGGAGGGCCCGGATGAAGGCGGCCTTGGAGGCGAAGGTGCCGACGATGTTCACGGTGTCGATGTGCCACGCCTGGTCGAGGGCCCTGGCCAGCTTCGGCGAGGTCGTGTTGATGCGGAAGGTCTTGTCCTGCTTGGCCATGGGGTGCTCCTGAGTCTGCGTGACACCGTCCCTCGGTGCCTGGTTGCTACAGTACACGCTGTGCGATGTACGTCAAGTCGGCAGTCGAGCTAGCCGCGGGACTCCAGCCGGTCCAGGAGCGTGCTCAGCGCCTCCGCCGTCAGGGACACTCGCCCATCGCTGTGCACCTTGACCTCGGGGCAGACTGCCCCCGCGGCCTCGATCTGCGCAGTCAGCGCCTCCGCGGTTTCCGCGTCCCTCGCTTGCTCGTCGAAGCTCGCCTGCATGCCCCGCTCGCGCTCGGCCCGGAGCGCCTGCCACTCGGCGATGAAGTCCGCCCAGGGTGCGACGATGCCCCGGGCCATGGTGGCGCCCAGGGTCCACTCGGAGCGGTCGCCGAAGGGGGTCTCGGCGCCGATGGCCTCGTCCTCGAAGCGGTAGGCCGCCAGGTCCTCCCGACTCACGGCGGCCAGGGCCTCGTCAAAGCGCTCGGGCGCGCCACGGTACGTCAGGACGACCACCATGGGTGCGACGCGTCCTCCCTTGTAGGTCGCGATCCGCCCGACAGTATTGGTCTCGTAAGGGCTCCCGAGGCGCCCGAACTGGCCCGAGGCGTCGAGGATCACCCCGGGCAGTGGCCGTTCGTACAGTGGGTCCCGAGACTGGCTCAGGGCGTAGGGCTCGAAGGGGACGATGTCAGCGAACTTCATCAGCTGGCCTGCGCGTTCGCGCTCTCGGCGGCCGCCAGGCGGTCCAGGAGGCGAGTCATCTGCTCGTGGGACAGGTGGACCTTGTCGCTGTAGGTCGACGCGCTCACGCCGAAGCTCTTCAGGCGCGCGGCCATGGCCCCCTCGGCCTCTCGCGCTTCGTGCTCGCGCCGGTTCCGCGCCTCGACCGCGTCGCGCTTCTGCTGGTCATAGCGCTCCTTGCTGACCAGGTACTCGTCCACGGGGGCGATGATGTTGCGCTGGAGGACGATGTCCAGGGTCCAGCGCGCGCCGTCGATCCCGCCGCCGACGGCTCGATCACCCACGAAGCACTCGTCGATCTGGACGGCAGCGAAGTCGACGCTCTTCAGTGCGGCCAGGTCATCGGCCGCGTCGCCCAGCTTGCCGACGTGACGGAGGATGACTACCCCCTTCACCTTCGTGCCCGGGTCGCGCGGCTTGTAGAAGACCTCGCCGGTGTTCCAGGTGCCCTCGCGGCGCCCTGGCCTGCTCAAGTACTGGCCAGCCTTGTCGAGAGGGACGACGACGGTCGCATCCCAGGCGGCGTACGGCTCGGCGCCGCGCACGTGCACGTGGGGCTGGTGGAGCTGGATGTCGGCGATCTTCACGATGGTCCTCTCGTGCCCTGTCCCTCAGGGCTACTCCTACAGTACACGAGTGCGGGAGTACGTCAACAGCGTGGGCGGCGTGCTGGATGCCAGCGCGCCGCCCTCGATCCCGCCTGCTCAGCCCTGCGTGGCCCCACGGGGCTGCCACGCCGACCCCGCCAGCTCCGCGACGTCGCCGTTGCCGACGACGCGGATGACGGAGGTCTCCGCCACGATCATGGCGACGCCCTCGGAGTTCCACGAGACCGCGGCCATGTCCTGCCCCGCCTCTTCCAGGACGCGGGCCAGGGCCGCCTTGCCCTCCGGCGTCCAGTCGCTGTAGCCGGGCGGGGTGGGCACGGGGGCGCTCTCCGTGTTGATCTGACTCAGGGGGAAGGTTGCCTGCGGCTCCCAGCTCTCGGACTCGCGGCAGGCGTTCCCGAACTCGACGACGATCTCGCCCTCGCTGTCGCGGTGGACCCAGAGGGAACCGGCGTACACGTCGTTGACGTGCAGCCAGATGTTGCCCGAGCTGTGCATGAGGTCGCCGCCGACGCCACCCTCGTCGGCGGAGTCGGCGGAGAACCGGAACGTGGCCCCGGTGAACTCGTTCGTGAGGGCGAGGGCGAGGTCGCCTGTGACATCCAGCGGGGCAAGGCCCTCGGGGGCCTGGGGGGTCGTGGTGGTCATGGTTGCAGTCCTCTCGCGCCCGTCCCTCGGGCTCGTTCCGACAGTACATGCGACCACCGACATTGTCAGATGCGGCGGAGCGCCTGAGGGTCGGGGATGGGAGAACCGGCTAGCGGGCAGTCTCGGCGCCCGGGGCCTTCGGGTGCGGGCGCCCCCGTGGCGCAGGCTCGCTCCAGCCGGGCGCGTACTCGTCGAGGAACGCCTGGCGCTCGGCCCCGATCGTGCCCGCCCGGTAGGACTGGCGCTGCGCCGAGAGGAACGCTCGTTGCCAGGACGTCGGCTCCCCCGTGCCCCACGTTCGGACCATTGCCTCGACCTTGGCGGCGGAGGTCGTGAAGATGCGCTTGGCCTCGTCTCGAAGCCTGCGGTCCGGGCTGGAGGGTGCGATGGGCGACGTGTCGCTCCACCTGGGGAGGCGTGCGTCCAGGAAGGCCTCGCGCTCCGGGTTGAGGTTCCCGTCGCGGAGCTGTCGCCGCCAGTGCGCGAGGAGGTTCTTCTGCCGCTCCGTGCGCCCGCTGAACCATGCCGTGGCCAGCTCGTCGATCTCCTCGACGGTGTCGTCGGGGAACGGGTGCGCGGCGGCGGGCGGCGGGGCGGCCGCGGGCTCGACGGGGCGCCTGCGCGCGCTCTTGTAGCGGGAGCGCCACTTGGGCAGCAGGATGTCGAGTTCGTCGACAGCGGCGCGGCTGATCTCGAAGGTGTTCCGCTGTCGACGCAGCCGCCGGATCAGGTCGTCGATGAGCGGCGAGTCCTCGGGCTCCTGGCCCTTCAGGAGGGCCTTGATCGCGAGCCTGTCGTCCTTCGTGGGGGCGATCTCCTTCAGCACCTCGGGGCTGAACTTCGTGAGGGTCGGCGCCTTGTAGGGCTGGGCAGATCGGCGGTCGGCGGGGGCCAGGTCCGGGAGGGGCGCGCGGGCGTCGATGTCGGCGGCGGTGAAGGAGGCGTGGCGCCACCCCGGGGCGACCTCGTCGAGGATGCGGGAGGTCCCGAGGCGGCCGTGGCCCTGGATGAAGAGCCGCTGCTCGTGCAGCCACGTCTCCGCGTCAGCGCCGACTGAGGCGAGTTTCCGGTCTCGGGCGAGCTGGATGTAGTCATGGTCCCAGGAAGCGGGCACGCGGCCTGCCAGGAGGTCCTGGCCGAACTCCAGGGCGGGGATGGGCTGGATGGTCCAGCCGGGGAGGGCCCGGTTGAGGTCTCCCTGGTTGCGCGCGTCCATGACGCCGCGGCTGTTGGCGATCCGCACGACGCGGAGGAGGTAGGTGGCCTCGTCGAGGTCCTGGGTGAGGCGTCGCTCCCGGCTGATGCGCATGAGGCGCGACTTGGCTGCCTTCCACTCGTCGATGGTGGGCTCGTCGGCCAGCTCCTGCGTCACGAGTTCGCGCCAGACCGGGAAGAGGTGGTCGAGCTGGTCGGCCTCGATGGCGAGAATCTCGCCGCGATCGTGCAGGCCCTTCAGGCGTCGCAGCCACTTTCGCGTGTCCCCATCCCACGGGTGCACGACGCCCGAGGCGACGGTGCGGGCTGCTCGCTTGTCGCTGACCGTCGGGGCGATCTCCTGGAGGACGTAGGGGTGGAACTGGGTGCGGTCGCTGGACTCCCATTCGGTCCGGGCCACTGTCGGCCAGTCGAGGTCGGGGACGCGCGACTCGGCCAGGCCCCCGTGCGTGCTGAAGAGGTCGAAGAAGTCTCCATCGAGCCATCCGGGGAGGGCCGCGTCCATGGCCTCGTACTCGTTGAGGGTCATGCGCTGGAGGCGGACCTCGGCGCGCTGGCGCTTCAGCCAGGTGATGAAGCCGTTGATGCCGACGCGGAAGAGCGCCTCGCTGCGGACGTGCTCCAGGATGCGGCGCGTCTCGGGGGTGATGTCCGTGCCGACAGCCTCGGAGACGTAGGTGGTTCCGGTGGGCTGATTCGTCTTGCGGGCTTTCGGCATGGCGTGAGCGTAGCCCGTTGCGGCAACGGGACGTCGCCGCCAGGCCGGGTGAGTGACGGTCCCCCTCCGATCCCCATGCCTGCGGGTAGAGGCGCGCCTCCCATCGCCCCCGCCGAGGCGTCTCGCGTCACGCCCGCGGGGCTGCCGACGACCCGTGTTGTCGAGCATGCTCGCAACCTGCTACACTAGAGACATCGCCGCTCCCCCCAGTGGCGAGAAGCCCCACCTGACGGTGACGCAGAGAGTCCCTCCTCCGCGCCCCACTCCCCCGAGTGCTCAGGTGGGGCTTCGTCTTTCCCCCAGGACGCGACGGGAGCCCTGGGCCATGTGGCCCGGGGCTCCCGTCAGTACTGCCTCTCAGGCGCAGTGGCTACGCCTTGCCTGGCGACCTAGAAGGCTTCCACGTCGTCGGTCACGGTCCAGGGGATGCTGGTGCTCTCCTGCACGAGCACGACGTGCGTCGCGCCGTTGACCGTGAACTGCACCGTGATGGGGTCCTTCGACATGGTGAACGCGGACGAGAACACGTACTCGCCCATCTCGCCACTCCGGACCGTGATGCCGTGGCGGTTGCCCGCGCCGCCGTTGTCGAAGACGCGGACGCTGGTGTCGCGGCACATGGCCGTGTTGCCAGCCCAGACTCGGACGTCGGTGGCGTCCTTGACGCCGCCGCTGGCGATCGTGGGGGTGCCGTTGCGCTGGTAGATGTCCACGACGAACGAGTCGCGGTACTTGATGACGTTGCCGTCGTAGATGCCTGCGGCTCGAACAGTGGGGGCCGGGGCGCTCGTCTCGCACCAGTTGGTCGGGACCGTGGGGGTGGTGCCGCCGGGGGTGGTGCCGCCGGGAGTCGTACCCGGCGCGGCGCCGTCGTCGTTGCGCGAAGCGTCGACGAGGCTCAGGCCCTGGGCGAAGCCGCGCGGGACGTCGGCCTTGCTGGCGAAGACGGCCATGCGGCTGGTCTTGGGGTTGGTGCCGCGGATCTCGTACTCGCCAGCGCCGAGGTCGACGGTCTTCAGGACCGACTGGGGGTCGCTCATCTTCGTGGTGGCCACGGCGGCGGCGATGGCCGCGAAGCTGCCCGGGGTGGGCGCGGTGTCGGCGGCCGTCGAGGCGAGCTTGATCGTGGCGCTGGACGCGTCTCCCCGCTTGGCGATGAGGCTCGCCTCGGCGCTCAGGGACGCGTTGCGGACGTCGTTCTGGAGGTTCGAGACGAGGGCGCGCTCCCGGTACGCGCTGAACTGCGGGATGGCCGCGAGGATCAGGAGTGCGGCGATGGCCATATAGGCCAGCAGCTCGATGAAAGAGAAGCCCCGATCGAGGGGCCTGGTGGGGAGGGTGGCGTGGCGCATGGGGCCCTTTCTGGAGGCGGTTCAGCGCTCCCAAGCTATGAGCCGCGGCGTCGACAAACGTGTCCCCTGATAGGGGGACTCAGCCCCATTTCAGCCGCGGCCGCCCGCGTCGCTTGCGCGCGGCCCGCTCCAGTCCGTGGCCCCGGGCTCACCCGCGCCCGAGAGCCTCAGTCCACGTAGGACTCGTGCCAGCCACCGGGCGGGTTCAGCCACAGCTTGAACTGCGCCTCCGTCCAGGGCGTCTTCTCCACGGCAGCCAGTGCGGCGCAGCTGTCGACGGCTCGCGACGGGTAGGCGATGGCGGTGAATCGCTGCACCCCTGAGGCCCCCGTGTAGGACCAGGCGCGTCCGGACTTGCTCTTGGCGATCATGCCGTAGTCGTCGCCGAGCTGGCAGTAGATGACGGCGTTGCTCGTGAGGTCGTACGCCGACCGCGTGGGCCTCCAGTGCAGGTCGGTGATGGCCGCAGGCGTGGTGGGCGCGGCCTGGGCGTCGATCTTCTGGGCCTCGATGGTCTTGGCGAAGGAGTGCAGGTCGGTCTGGACGTTCGTGTCGTGGGCCCGGGCGCGGAAGCTGCCGAACTGGGGCACAGCGGCGAGGATGAGGAGCGCGGCGATGGCCATGTAGGCGAGCAACTCGATGAAGGAGAAGCCGCGGTCGCGGGGCATCGCGGGAGGCGTGGTGAGGCGCATGGTCCCTTTCCGGAAGCAGGTCAGCCATCCCACGGTAGGAGCCATCACGCAGGGGCCGACCGCCCCCGGTCGGGGGGATGAGGTCCCATTTCAGCCCTCGGGGCGCCGGGCCCGGGTGTCGGCAGGCCCAGGAGCACAGGCAGGCCCCCTGCCGATCGGCAGGGGGCCTGGCCTCGTCATCCTGGGGGTCAGCGGCGCGCAGCTTCGACGTTCCGGGGCCTCCAGTCGAGGACGTCGTGCTCGGCGGGGTCGAACGTCGTCCGCATCCCCTCGTCCCACCAGATGGCCCCGCCTGCCGACTCGCGCAGCTCCAGGCTGTGGCCGAGGTTCGTGCTGCCCGTGGGGTTCGTGGTGGTGACGTCGATGATGGCGCCGATCGTCGTGGGCATCGCCTCGCCGCCGTCGCGCGTGCGCCAGGCTCCGATGCCCTGGTTCCGGTGGAAGGAGTCGAGGACCTCGGGCGTGGGGTGCTCGCCCGTGTAGGCGAACTGGAAGTCCGGCACGCTGACGGGGGCGGTGATGCTCGTGCCCTCCGCGTTGAGGCCGCGGAAGACGGCCTGGTTGATCGTGTTGACGGTCGTGGTCTCGAAGATTTCGAGGAAGCCGCGCAGGGGCAGGCGCTCCTGGAGGTAGGGGTTGGTCGTGGCGGTCAGGGTGACGAAGATGTGACGCATGATGTCCTCTCAGAGCCCCGTCCCTCGAAGCTCTAGTGCGACAGTACATGCCACGTAGCTACCTGTCAACACACGAGCGGGGCGACCCGTGGGCCACTGAGGGCCAGGCCGAAGCTCAGGCCGATAGGGCTCGCCGCGCGGACGAGGTCGATCGCGATCATGAGCGCGCCGTGAGCGTTAGCTCGCGCAGGGGCACGGTGCCCGCCTGGGGAATCGTGACGAGCGAGTCGTGCCAGACGATCCGCTCCACGTAGTCGAGGGCCACGTCGGCGAAGTCCAGGTACGTGCGCAGCGTCCCGCCCTGCTCGGCCTTGGAGAACAGGTGATAGACCGCGAGGGTTCGATCGGTCTCTCCGAGCGCGCCTGTCGCAGCGAGTACGTGCTGGGCCCGAGTCGCATCGCCGAAGCGGTGTCCGGCGACGCGGGCGCCCTCCTCCAGGAGCACGTCGATGTAGGCGACGAGGTCGGCTCCGGGGAGGGGCGCGCGGGTGCCGTTGATGCCGACCCAGAGCGCTTCGGCCTCGGCTGCCGTGAGGGCGAGGCGACTGGTCCGCGAGCGGGCGACGGGCACCTCGCGTGCGGCCAGGGCGAACAGGAAGCGCAGCCCGAGCTGCCAGCCCTGCCTGCTGTCCGGAGCGCTCGGGAGGGCTGCGGCCGCGGGGACGAGGGTGGTGACGTCGACCGTGAACGCTGCGGCGGAGTTCGGACCGAAGAGCGTGGCCGCCGCCTCCGTCCGCGTGCGGTCGCGGAGCGGGTGCTCCGCACTCTCGATGTCATCGACGAAGCGGAGCAGGGTGTTGCCGCTGGGGCGGGACTGGGTGCCGTTCACGTGTCCCCAGAGGTCGAACAGCGCTTCGGGCGTGCGGGTGGTTCGCGTGGTCTGCATGGTCACGCCTTGTAGGAGGTCGTGAGGCCCGCGGCGCGGGACATGGAGAGGATCGCGACGCGGGTGAGGCGGGCGATGTCGTCCTCGCGTGAGTCGTGGGGCATGGTTCCCGCGGCGGTGATGGCGCCAGTCGACATGCCCCAGACCTCCTGGGCGACCTCGTTCGCGTTGCCTGCCGTTCGGCCGCGTGCGACGAGCCGCGTGTGCGCGACATCCATGACGGCGGCGAGGTGCTCGCGGAAGTCCTCCTCGGGGAAGGGGTGGGTGCTGATGCCCGCCCAGAGCTTCCTCAGCATGACGGGCGCGTAGGGCGTCATGGGGCGGCGGGGTGCGCCGGGCGCGGGGTGGGGGGTCATGGCGACGCCGACGGCGAAGAGGAACATCTGGAAGTGGCGGTAGACGTCGACCGTCTCGCCGTCGCCGACGATTGCAGGCAGAGCCCAGGGGCGAAGGCCGCGCAGGCGGATGGCGGCGTGGTCGATCGTCGCGTCCCAGGGCCACTCGTCTTCGAGGAGGCGACCGCTCTTGGTGCAGCTGAGGGCGCTCGTGAGGACCTCGTCGAGGCGGTCCCGGAGGAAGTCGGGCACGTCGACACCGTCGGCGATGGCGACGAGTGCCTCGTGCTGGTCGGTGAAGCCCCAGGGGAGGTAGCGGTGCAGGTGCGCGACGGGCGCGAGCGTGGTGGTCATGGTGGCCTTTCGATGCCCGTCCCTCGGGCTGATTCCTACAGTACACGGTTACTGCGGTGCCGTCAAAATTGCTCGCGTAGGCCTCGGGCCACGTTGACGGTCACGCTGGCCGCGCGTACTGTAGCAAGCATGACCAAGCCGACCGCAGTGATCGTCGACGTCGACGGCACGCTGGTCGACGTCTCCCCTGTCCGCCACTACCTCCACGACGGCAAGCGGGACTTCGAGAGCTTCCACCGCGCCTCCGTCTTCTGCGACGTCATCGCCTCGACGCGACAGGCGATCCTCGCCGCGCACGACGCGGGCCATGCGGTCTTCGTCGTCACGGCCCGCAAGGCCAAGTACCGCCACCTCACGGGCCGCCACCTCGCCGAGTCCGGCGTCGTGTTCGACGACCTCCTCACGCGTGGCGACTACGACGAGCGATCGGACGTCGAGGTCAAGCGCGAACTCCTCGCGCTCATTCGCACCACGCACGACGTTGCCCACGCCTGGGACGACAACCCTCACGTGGTCGCGCTCTGGGAGTCGGAAGGCATCGCCGTCACCGTCGTCCCCGGATGGGCGGCGCGGGACACCGACGTCTACGCGTCGAGCCGCGCGTAAACAGCGCGAGCGCCCCCGCTCACGGCGGGGGCGCTCTCTCTGTGGCGAGCTACTGAACTGCGACCCCACCCGCCGCGCGCTTCATGCGCCAACCGATGGCGATCATGACCCACGACAGGAGGACTGCGGCAACTACGATCCCCGCCGATGCGGCGAGGCTGAGCCCCGTCGAGTAGACGCACGCGCCAGCGGCGGCAAGCGCGATGGGTGCACATACAGAGGAGGAGGCTCGACGCTGGCGCTCGGAGGGTGTCGATCGCCCAAGGATGGGGACAGAGAGTGCTCCGATGGCGAAGGCAACAAAGATTCCGATGACGAGGCTGTAATCGAATCCGATGACGAGGCTGATATCGGGCGCCGCCGGAACTACCGCAAAGACAATCGCGATCGTGGAGAAGGCCGCCGTTTCAATGGCCTTCGAGACGAGGTGAAGCCACGTGGGATCAGCCACTCCCCTCCAGCGCCCCTCTCGAAGCCAGTGCCCAGATCGGACGATCAGGCGTGCTCCCGTCAGAAGCACGGCGATCGTGACGGCCGCGCTGAGGGCAGACAGGGCGACATCCGTCATCGTGACACTCTCGCGCTCTGCCGAGGTCAGATGCCACCGGACGAGCGCCGCGGCAGACAGAGCCGTACCTAGCCACATGAGCACATGGCCCATGAGGAACTCGCGCCTACCGCCCGTGTCGACGGGGTGGAGCAGGGCATCCTTGGGGCTGGTCATCGTCGTGGTCATTTTGATCCCTTGATCAGGCGGGTGAGTCGAGTGAAGGCGTCGGCAGCGACGGAGGGGCGCTCGGGGGCGTTGACGATCTGGGAGACGGCCTGTCGGCTGATGCCGAGCTGCCGGGACAGGTCGACGATCGATGTCTTCTTGGCGGCCAGGCGGATGGCCGCGTGGCGCGCCCGTGTGGCAATGGCGGCTTCGTGGCGAAGTGCAGCGACGCGCTCCTCAGCCAGGACGGACACGCGGAGCAGCTCCTCGACGTCGAGGGTGTCGCTGGTCAGCTCGTTCATGCGCAGGGCCGCGGAGGCGACCTCGGGGTCGAAGCTGACAGCCCCGCGCACGTCGTCGGGTGTCGCGCCAAGGCGGGTCAGGCGTGCGCCCACCTCGTCGGCATCGCTGTCGCGGTAGTGCCGCAGAAGCTGCGGCACGGTCTGAGATGTCATGACTGAAGGCTAGCGCAAGGGCGGGCTTGCGCGCAATAGCGACCTTGCGCTCACGCCTCGTCGGACGCGCCTTTATTGACGCTCACGCCCGAAGCGTGTACTGTCGCACTGAGCCCGAGGGACGGGCCGAGAAGAGGACTTCACCATGGGCATGAAGCTGCACACCACCGTTCGCACCACGACTCCGGGCTTCGGCTCTGTCACCGCCGCCGTCCGCCGGGACGGCGATGGCAGCCCCCAGCTCAGCATCCAGGAACACACGGAGTCCGGCCCCGCCTCTCAGGCCTACGTCCCCCTGTCCCGAGCCCAGATCGCCGACCTGGTGGCGGGTCTTCAGGCCGTCGACGCTGAACTCGAAGCCGAGGGCCGCGACTTCAGCGTGGGCGGTCACGAGACGAACGCAGAGATCGAGGCGTGGCGGGCCGAGAGGGCTGCATCCGCCAGCAAGTAGCGCCACATCGAGAACGCCCCGGCTGCCCTGCGGCCGGGGCGTTCTGCTGCGGTGGGCGGCTCTCCCATCCCCGACCCCCAGGCCGAGACGCGGACCAGGCCTACTTCTGGAGCCGCACGAGCCGTCCCCTGCGCCCGCCCGCCACTCCGCGCAGCCGGTTGTGCCGCGGTGGCGCCACCGAGAGCGACGCGATGCGCCGCGCCTCCCGCCCGCGCCCCTTGCTTGTGGCGCGCTCGTGGCGATCGAGCGCCTGGGCGATCCGCTCGGCGTAGAGGTCGGGGAACAGGCGCAGCTCCGCCCGCAGGGAGTCGATGCTGTCGTGGATGATCTGCGCCTTGGCCGTAAGGCGGGTGGCGCGCTGGGGCTTCGTCATGCTGCGTCTTTCGTTCGGGTGGCGGCCATGCGGCGGTGGGCTGTGGTGGCGCTGACGCCGAGCACGGAGGCGACCTGCCGGACGGAGGCGCCGTCGGCGACGGCAGCGGCCAGCAGGGCCTCCTCCTCGCGCTGGGCCTCCTCGCGGCGATCTCGCGCCTCGGCGAGAGCCTGGAGCGCGGAGGGCGCGTGGTGGCCAGGGGCGTCGCTGATGTCGGAGACGTTCGACGGGGCGGGCGCGATCTCTGCCGGGGCGGTTTCCGTGTCCCCCTGTGCCCGCCAGCCGGGGTGGGCGGCGTCGAGACGGTCGGCCAAGCCCTGGAGTTGATCTCCGAGCGCCAGGGCCTGCTGGATGAGGGTGGCTGCGACCGGGTCGGGCGCTCCGTCCGTGGGCTCGGCGACGTCGGCCGCCACCGGCTCGGCCGGGGCCCCCGCTGGGCGCAGCCATTGCCGGTCCAGCTGGACGGCAGTGAGGGTGCGCCAGCCTGGGGCCGCGGCGTCGACAGTGGCCGCCGCGGCTTCGGGGAGCAGTCCGCTCTCGTCGAGAGCCCTGAGGGACGTCAGCCACCTGGCCGCGTGCTTCTCGGAGCTGAGCAGCCCCCGAGTGGCAGCCTGCGCGAGCGGTTCCACCAGGCCGATGGTCCACGACAGGGTCGAGCGCTCCCAGAGGTCATCCATCTCCCGAGCGGAGCTGGTGAGCCACCCGGGCAGGCGGGTGTCGACCCAGGCCTTCAGTCGCTTGGGCATCTGCGCCGAGACGACTGCGTGACGCATCTGGGTCAGCATGGCGTCGGCGCCGGTGATCTCGGCGAGCCGCCCCCGCGCGCGAGCGGCGCAGAGGGCGTCGAGGGAGTCGACGGCGTGGGTGAGGTCGGCCGAGACGTTCTTCGGCAGGGACGCGGACAGCGCCGTCGGCTTGATGCCGGACACTCGCGCGGCATCGGTCCATTGCTGGTCGAGCAGCTCGACGCTTCGGGACTGCCATCCGGGCATGGCGTCGTTGAAGTCGAGGGTCTGCTGGTGCGACAGGGAGCGTGAGCGCACCCCGAGGAGCCAGGCGTCGGCGTGCATGACCTTTCCCAGGCGCCCAGCGCGGGCAGCGCGAAGGTAGACCGCGTCGTCGGCGAGGGCCAGTCCAGCCCCGCGACTGGGTGTGACGAACGCGGTGGGCGACGGTGCGGGGGCTGACGGCGGGAGGGTGGCGCCAGCGACCCCGTCAGGGAGCGACGCTGAGGCCTCCACGAGGCGCGCAGCCAGCTCGGCCGCGGGCTCCCCGGACAGGAGGCCCGGCACCTGCTGGCGGAGCCGGGTGGCGACGCCGAGTACGCGCCACTGGTCGTGTCGGCGACGAACGCTCTCGATCCACGCGGGGAGGGCGTCTGCGTGCTCAGCGACTCGGCCCGAGCTGATGATGCCCAGCCAGTCACGGTCCCATTCGGGCAGCGGCTGGTCGCGGCGGAGGAGCCATGCGTCGTGCAGGTGCGTGGCACTGAGGCCGCCCCATCCCGGCGCAGTCACGTCGAGGCTGGCTCGGACTCCGGCGTGCAGCATGGAGCCAACCCCGTCGTGGTGGGCCCTCCGTGCCGCGCGGAGGGCCTGGTTGATCTCGTCTTCGGCCCTCAGGTGCGCGCCGTTGCGCATGTGCGCGAGGGCGTCGTCGAGGAGGACGTGCAGGTCGATCGAGGCCACGGAGGTCAGGGCCTTGCTCTGGGACTCGCTGGAAGTGGCGTAGAGCCTCTCTCCCTCGGGGAAGCAGGTGCAGTCGCGCGTCTGGCCGCCGAAGGCGACCCGGAGGGTGGCCTTGATGCCTCGGGCAAATCGGGTCCGCTCTTTGGCGGTCCGGGTCGATGTGCCGAGTCCGGCGAGCTGGTCGGCGAGGTGGTTGCGGACCTCGACGCCGTGGCCCCGCACCCAGTGTCCGACGACGACTCGCCTGCGGGCGAGGGTGGCCAGTTCGGCGATGAGTGGGTCGTCGTCTGTTCGCGCGAAGGCGGGGATGCCAGAGACGGGCACGACACGGGCGGCGCGCCCGAGGGCGGCGTGCGAGTCGCTGTTGAGGTGGATCACGGCACCTTCGGGGACGGAGCGCACGGCTTCGACTAGGGCGCGCATCTCGACGTCGTTGATGCTGGCGCCGTCGAGGGCGCCGCGGGCGAGGTGGCCGTCGTCTCGCACGAAGGCCCAAGAGGCCCGCTCGCCTCGAACGCTGCCGTCGGTCCAAGCGGCGAACGCCTTACCCGTGAGCGGCACCTCGCACTCCACCAGGTCGATCTTCATGACGGGCTCCAGCAGGCCTGCGGGCACCTCGACAGGTGCCGGGGCTGCTGGCGCGATCGCTACCTCGCTCATCGGGGCTCCCCCACGCGCTCCGCCAGGATCGGCCCATCCTCGTCGTCGAGCGGCTGCACAACGCCGCCTTCCGGCGCTGGGGCCGGGGTGGCCTCGGGTGCGACGGGTGCGATCTCGCCGCCGGTGATCGAGGGCGCGGTGGGCATCTCGCTCACGGCCGCTTCATCTTTGCCCTGCTGGAAGCTGATGCTGATCGGGATGAGGGAAACCAGGGCGACGACGATCACGGCGGCGATGGCCAGCTGGTAGGGCCGAAGGGCGGGCTTGGCGGCGGTGGCGCGGCGCCGTCCATGGGCAGGAGTCGCGGCCGACGCGTCAGGGCCGCCGGGTGCGGCGGGTGCCGTGTCGTGCGAAGTCATGTGCTTAGGGTAGCAGTTTGTGAAAACCGTAGCGAGTCTTCGAGGCGGCATGTACTGTAGGGCTGCGCGGCGAGGGACGCCGCCCGAGAGGACATCGTGGCCCCGATCACGCTCCACCAGGTCGCCCCCTGGAACCGCGCTCTGCGCAACACCTACCGCGACCGCTTCGCCGAGGTGGAGGGCCGCTACTTCAAGGTCTCCGCCGACGGGCTTCAGGCCTCGTGGGATGTCGACGAGATCGACGCCGAGGGCAACTGGATCGACCTCGTCGCGACGTCCCTCCGCCTCGCCGCCGCACCCGCGGCCATCGAGGCCCACCTCGCGGAGCACCCGGCGCGGCTCACTGACGCAGAGCGCGAGCAGCGACTCGACGACTTCCTGGCGACGCCCGCCTCGTAGCCGCGCCCTCGCGGCCGAGCGGCCACCGCAGGCCGGGCCGCACGACAAAGCCGCCCAGCCCCATCGGGGACTGGGCGGCTTGCCTACCGCGTGCGCCTCAGCCGAGGAGCTGGGACACCGGGGTGGCCACCTGGGGCGCGCTGACCGTGTGGGGGAAGGCGAACAGGACGCCGGGCTCATCACGGGTCGCGGCGACGTACGTCTCGTTGCGCGTCTCGCCACCGAAGCGGCGGACCGTGCTCGTGCTGACGGTCGTGAGTCCTGCGTCGACCATGGCGCGCGTGAAGGCGGCGAGAGACGGGTAGGCGCCGATGATCGTGACCTGCACCGCCGTGGGCTCACCGATCAGGCGGGCCAGGCGCGGTGCTGCGTGGAGGTACTGGAAGGTCTTCTGGGTCATGACTGCCTCTCTCGTCGCGTCCCTCGCGACTTAGTGCCACAGTACACGATTGAGGCCGCGCGTCAACTCGGGCGGCATCCCTACCCCACCGAGCGCTCCCGCGCCGGTGTGCGCGAGACCGACGGGAGGGCGTCGTCGCCGCTGGATCGGTCACGGGGGTGCGGCTTCAGATGCATCACCAGGGAGCGGAAGTCGTACTCCATGGCCTCGACGGTTCGCCGGACATCGTTGGCGAAGGAGAATGCGCGGTCCCCGCTGTCGAGGGCGACGCGGAGCATGCCGAGGCGTCGATCGGCGCGGGACTCGAACTCGGTACGCGTCCCCTCGGGGGCTCGGGCGACGACGCTCACGCTCCAGGGGCGCTCGTATTCGACCCAGGCGGCCTCGAAGCCTCCTCGTCGGAACGCGGTGAAGATGCGCCCGGCGTCGGGGAACGCGAGCACGAGGCGATCGTGGGACTCGAAGTCGGCACGCTCCCATGCGTCGAAGAGGCCCGCCCCGAAGCCACTGGGCGGACGGAGGCCCGCGATCTGGGCGCGGACGCCGGTGACGTTGTGGCGCTGGCACAGGTGGTGCAGGGCCATTCCGGCCGTGGGCTCGGTCACGAGCGATCCTCTCGGTGAGTGGGCGCCGGTGGCGGCATCGCGGCACCACGGGACGGCACCCATCTTGATCCACAGTACACGGCTTGTTGCCATTCGTCACGCAACGCCGCGAGTCGCGCGCTGTCGACACCGATCGCGCCTTAGCCTCGACGCGTGCCCGCGCCTAGCCATCTCGCCGCCTTCCGCCAGGGCGAGCTGCGCTTCGTCTTCGCGGCGCCACGCGACGGCGGGCCCCTCTTCGAGCTGGAGGACGGGCGGGCGGACGAACTTCGCGCGTGGGCCAAGGCCAGCCTCCAGTGCCCCATCCCCGGATGCCCGAGCCCGGCGATCACGACCGTCAACCGCTCGACCTGGGGCAGGGACGGATTCCGGCACGCCACGGCGGGCATCGAGCACGACCCCGAGTCCTGGCTGCACCTAGAGGGCAAGGGTCAGCTCGCAGCCTGGGCGCGCCGCACCTACCCCCAGGCTCTCGTCACCGAGGAGAAGGCGTCGAAGGCGGAGCGCGAGCGTGTCGCCGACGTGATGGTCGAGTTCCCCGACGGCAAGAGGGCGGCCTTGGAGATGCAGTACTCGTCGCTCTCCCTCGACATCTGGGAGCACCGCCACGCGTCGTACCGGCGCCAGGACATCCTCGACGTCTGGCTGTTCGGTCACGCGGGCGAGCAGTTCAACTCCGTCCGCGGCGGGTCAGCTGTCCGCATGAGCCGCCTGCACGAGCGCGTGGTCGAGGAGCAGGTGCCCCTCCTGTGGCTGAACCCCGTGACGCGAGAGGTGAAGGCCGTCGCCCCCCTTTGCGTCGTTCACCGCGGCGTGGCCTACGACACCCACCCCGCCACCGGCGAGCACGCCGTCACCAGCGAGCCGCTCGACGCCTTTCGGCTGACCGACGACGGCCTGCTATCCCCGCGCTTGGGAGCCATCGCCGCCAGCCACCGTGCCTACACGGCGGCCCTCGTCACCCAGGGCCTGTTGGCGGCCGCGGCGGACGCCAGGCGGGCCGAGGGCCGCGCGCGGGACGCTGCGGCCGCCAGGGAGGCGCAGGAGGCCGAGGAGCGGCGACTGGCTGCCGAGGCGCGAGCGCGCGTCGCCCTCGATCAGGCATGGCTCGCATCCGACGAAGCCCTCGCTGTCGTCCGGCGATTCAGAGGGTCGCTCCCCCGCTGGCTCGGCGTCGACATCCAGATCGGCGCGGTCGCCGCGCGCGAATGGCAGTGGCACGTGTTCTCGACCTGCGTCGACACCCTGCCCCCGGGGTCGCGCGCGCCTCTCCGCTCGGCCATCGACGCCCTCCAGGCTCGCTACGGCGCGGCGGTCCCCGACGAAACGGCCCTCGCCCCGCTCGTGCGGGACTTCTACCTGCGGCTGGAGCGATCGAGCTACCTCCTGCGAGCCCCAGTGGCCAACGCGGTGAAGACCGGGCATCTGGTCTTCTACCGCCCCGTGCGATCGCGTCTGCCCAACGTGGATGGGACGCCCGGGGCGCACGAGCAGCGCCTCATCGACGCCAAGGCTGAGGCGCGGGCCTCCCTCGTCCGCTCTCTCCGGGAGCCGCAGGCCCCGGCGGCCCAGTCCGCATCCCCGGCTCTCGGCGCCACCTCGGGCACATGCCGGAAGTGCCGCAAGCCGCTCGACGCCGCGCTGGCGACGGCGGGCGTGCACATCGGCTGCGCGCTCGGGCTCCGCTGAACCCAATGACCCAGCGTGACAATCATGCGCATGTCGTGTACTGTCGCAACCAGCAGCCGAGGGACGGCCGCAGAGAGGGGCTCGCAGCCCATGCCCAAGTACGAAGCCAAGCTGGACCTGCCGATGTTCGGCGACAACACCGACCTGGAGAAGTTCATCGAGGGCCTGCGCCAGCACGGCTACCCGACCCTCACGGTCGAGATCGAGGCCAAGGACCGCGACGAAGCAGCCGCCATCCTCGCCGAGAGCACTGAGCCGTTCGGCACCTACTACGGCTCCGGCAGCAAGTTCAGCTCCGGTTACTGGCTCGACCGCCTCCGCGCCATGCGGGGCAAGCGCCTCACCGAGTCCGCGAAGATGATCGAGGACCGCGACCCGTCCTAGACGCACTCGAAGGCCCCCTCCAGCAGACGCTGTGAGGGGGCCTTCGTCGTCGCAGCTAGTCCTGCGCGGCGAGCCACTCGGCGAAGCCGCCTCGGCCTCGCACCGTGACGATGCGCGACGGCATCTCGCGGGCGATGCGCTCCCGCTCCTGACGCCGGACCTGGTCGTCGTGCGCTTCCACGTGCCCCGTGTCACGGAGCCTGTGCGGGTTGTCGGCCATCGCGGCGCGCTTGTCGGCCTTAGAGAGCATGGGCTCGACGTGGTGGATCGCTGCGTCCCAGGCGGCCTCGGCGGCTCGCCTGGCGCCCTCCTGGCCCTCTGTGGTCTCGTCCAGGCCGGGGTCGGTCGTCGTGGTCCGCGTGTCGGTGTCGCTCATGGCTCTCCTGCCTGTTCGTTCGGGAAGTGGGGCGCGCCGGTGGCCTACATCAGCACGAGGGTTCGGACCGCGGCGCCATCGCGGGTGATGCTCACTTGGCCGCCGCCCTCCTGGGTCTCCCAGACGCGTTCGTAGACGACGGCGCCCTGCCGGATGACCTCGGCGAAGGAGTCGCCACCGGGGAGGTGAAGGTGCACGAGGGCCTCTGCGGTCTCGGTGTTGAGGTTGACGCTGAGCGGGACTCCCGCGGGCAAGTCGGGGGTGACCGTTGGCGCGAGGAGGGCCGTGCGCGTGCCGTCCCCGCTGATCAGGGTGGCCTGCGCCCCCTCGCTGTCGAACTCGGCGATCGCCGCCCGGATGCCGATGGCACGGCGGACAGCCTCGGTGTAGCTGATGTCTCGTTTCGCGACGATGCGCTGGAGCACCTGAGCGCCATGGGCGTCGAGGGGTGTGTCGAGCCGGTGGAGCCCTCGGCCGTCGATGGGGCCGATGCGCCCCTGGTTGTTGTCGTCCATGAGCTACCGATCGCCCTCAGGCGACTGGCCGCGTTCCGTCTCGCCTCGAACGAGTGCCGTCAGGACGTCTCCGAGCAGCCCAGACGGGCCCGGCTCGCGCGCGACGATCTCGACGACCGCCATCTCCTCGCCCAGCAGCTTCACCAGCGACGGCGACAGCCCCCAGGGGTCGCCAGAGAGGCCCTGGGGCTTCATCGAGGCGAGACGCGAGGTGGGCTTGCGGGTCAGTCCGGACCAGGTGACGGGGTAGGCGTAGGCGCCGCGGGGCGAGTCGTCGCCCGCCGCGCGCATGCGCACTCGGTAGGGCTCCGTGGGCAGGTGCGAGAGCAGCCCTACGAGGTGGCCGCCAGGGATGAGCCCGGTGACGTACTCGCGCATCGTGGGGGCGCCGAAGAGCCGCGCCACGAGCTTTGGGCGCTGGCCCGGCTGGCTGTTCGTCGGGATGAGGCCGAGGTTGACCATCGACCTGAAGGCCTGCGCGGAGGGACGGCTCTCGTCGTTGAGGGGAGCGCGGTGCCACGGGCTGACGGGAAGGGTGCCATCGAGGAACGCGCACATGGCGTTCGACACCTCCTCGACGGTCGACGCCGCAGCCCAGACCTCGTCAGCCTCAGCCTCGGTCGAGGTCGCGCGCATGGGGGTGGTCACGCCCTTAGTGTAGCAGTTTGCTACATGGGAGCAGGCGCGGTCACGCCCTGCTCACCCGGCCACGGGTGCAAGGAGGCCGGGGTCGAGAAGCCGACCAGCTCGCCGCCGACCAGGACGGGCTCGGCGCTCTCGTGTGATCCGCCCGCATGGGCGATGGCCGCCAGCACGAGGTCAAGAGATGCGCGATCGAGCCCGGAGGCGGCGTCCACCAGGTCGACGCGCTCGCCTCCGAGGAGCGCGGCCGCCACCGCGGCAATGCGGCGCGCCCCGCCCCCGAGGCCCCCGCTCTCGCGCAGAAGCGCCTCGGGGTCGACAAAGGCGGCGGCGCCGGACTCCCTGATCCACGGCGCCCCGCGATGCACGAAGCCACCGGCGCGGATGAGTAGCTCGACGGCCGCCTGGTCCGCCAGCATGCCGCCTGCTCCGGCTCGAAGCGCCTCGTCCAAGTCCGTCATCGCGCCCTCCGCATCCTCGGGGCTTGCTGCCCCTCGGCCTCACGGTAGCGCCAGGGGGTCGGGGATGGGAGGGGGTCATGTCTGTGGTGCGTGAGACGCTGGATGGGTGCCTCAGCTTCGCCTCGTCTTCACCGACACCTCCGTCGCGCGCGTGAAGATCGAGGGCGACGCCGACGACCTGCCACTCGCCTGGCTCCGCGTCATCTGGCCGCCGGAGGGGCACGACGTCCAGGCGTGCCACATCTACGGGCACGGCCCCTCCATCCCCGAGCGCACGTGGGCAGCGCAGGGCGCTTCGATCGCCGACGCCCTCGCATGGGTGGCGTCCCATGAGGACGACCTCCGTGCGATGCGGCAGGGGCCGCCCGAGCCCGAGACTGCGCTCGACTGGTCCCGCGGCAGCGTCGAGACGACCGACTAGGTCGAGAACGCACGAGGCCCCGCTCGCGTGGCGAACGGGGCCTCAGCTGGACAGGGTCAGTGCGACGACTTGAACGCCGGGATCATCGTCTCCGACTGGATGGTCACCGTCCCGAGCGTCTCCAGCTCGATGATCGCCTCGTGGTCGTCGGTGATCGCGATGCTCTTGATGGTGTCGTAGCGGTCGCCCTTGTCGGTGGGGACGATGACGCGGTCGCGCGCTCCCAGGCGGAAGGCGGGGAACAGGCCCATGGCGGCGCGGTTGGTCTCGGCGCGCCAGGCGGCGATGTCGTCGCCCGTCATGTGCTCGACGCCGGTGCTCGGGCGGGCCGAGGCGAGGTTCTGCCGGATGGCCGTGAGCCCTGCGATGATCTCGTCGATCTGGGGGCCGTCGAGGGTGATGGTGGTGGAATCCGTGGGCTGGCCGTGGTTCACGTCACGGAACCGCTCGGCCGTCACTTCGGCGTGGGTGCCGCAGTCCTTGACTCCGAGGTAGCTCGCTCCGATGCCGAGGAGCTTGGTGATCGCTTCGGCTGCGATGGTGTCGGTCATGGTGGCCTCTCCGCCTCGTGTCCCTCACTCGGCTACTGCCACAGTACACACGTAGATCCTTATCGTCAACCCTGCTCGATCGCTACGACGCGTCGCGCCTCCTGGCCCGAGGCGAGCGTCCCTGGCGGTCGAGGTCTCGCTTGGACTGCACCCACTCGTCGAGGTTGTCGTAGACGGGCATGTCGGGGTCGAGCTGGTCTGGCACGAGGAAGCCCAGGCGCTCGGCGATCTGCATGGGCGCGTTCCGCGAGATGTCGGCCTGGCCGCCGTTGATGAGGGTCTTCAGGGCTCCTGCGCATGCCTGGGTGCGGCTCGTGACCTGCGGGCCGTCCTCTTCGTAATCGAGGGTCTTGTGGCACTGGAACGGCTCGTCGCTGCGGAGCGATTCGGCGATCCCGGCAGCCCTCTCGGGGTCCAGGTAGAACTCGCGATCCTTGCGGAAGGGGCAGTTGCCGCAGGCGCGTGTGAGCGCGTACGGGGGCTTCGAGCGGCGCCGCTCTTCGCCGTCAGTCACGAGGCGACCTTGGCGTGGTGCGGGCGAAGGGCGTAGCCCGCGGACAGGCCGGTGTCGCTGTGCACGACGGTTCCGTCGCCAGTGGTCTTGGTGCCGAGCTGGCAGACGGTGCAGGCGGTCATGGTGATCCCTTCGCGCTGCGTCCCTCGCAGCTCTTGCTACAGTACACGCGCTCTGGATTGCGCGTCAACACTGCCGCGCCGGTGAAGTTACCGTGTCCCCGAGGCTAGACCGTGACGATCTGCCCGGCGCGATCGAGGACGTAGGCGCGCTCTCCGGTGCAGCGCTCGACCCACGCCTGGGCGTCGAGGATGCAAGGGCGCTCGTCACAGACGACGGTGGAGGCGTGGGAGCGCGTGGAGTCGTACTCACCGACCTGATTCGTCACGCGGAGATTGTTGGGCTCGTGCTTGCAGCGGGGCTCGTCGTTCGATGCCATGAGGGTGCCTTTCGGGCTGGTGGTCAGGGGCGGTGGACGTACTGGCGAACGAGGGCGGCGAAGCGCCCAGGGGGCACCTCGGCCTCCGCCATCCGGGGGTCGCGGTGGGCCCTGTCGGCGAGGAGGTGGAGGTGCGCTGCGGCGTCGCCCCTGCTGCCGAAGAGGGGGTCGGCGTCGAGCTGCCAGCCGCCGATCTCGGCGGGGTCGTGCGCGTGGCGGATCGACAGGAGGTGGTGGAGGTCGGTCACGTCTCGCGCCTCGGCTCGCGTCCCTGCGGCGTAGGCCTTCAGGACCACGGCGATCTCCACCGGCGGCACGCGCACATCGAAGCGGTCGGCGGTGCCATCCCGGTACACCACGGTGAGGTCGATCGTCAGGGGCGGGCTGCTGAGGGCGAGCCTGAGACCGGGGGCGCTGTCGTACGACCGCTCGGCGATGAGCTTGGGGCGGAACTGCCCGCTGTCGCTCGGCACGAGCAGGTCGATGGCGCGATCGCCCCGCACGAGGCGGTTGCCGCCCTCCTCGACGTAGTCGGCGGCGGCGAGGCGCTCGTGGACGCTGAAGCCGCCCGCCACCTCGACGCTGATCCCGGCGTCCGCGTCGTTGGTGCGGCGCGGCTCCAGGTCGCCCGAGGGGAATGCGGCGAGGAGCAGCCCGGACATGTGGCCCCCGACGATCCGGGCCTCGTCCATGTCGGCCGTGGCACTCACGGCGTCGCGAAGGGACTCGAAGGCGAGGTCGTCGGCTGCTGACGTG
>Ga0265798_10002841_pt1 | contig 25174 bp, 16 predicted proteins | sample P3T30metagenome_FD_192430 | JGI IMG/M metagenome (GOLD analysis project Ga0265798, IMG submission 192430) | Plant litter microbial communities from East Loma Ridge, Irvine, California - P3 T30 | ecosystem: Environmental > Terrestrial > Plant litter > Unclassified | place: USA: California...
GTTTCGTCGATCATGCTCTGAGTGTCTTGTTCGTTCAGTGTATAGTAAGCAGAGACCCGTCCTACAGCGGTGATCTGGCGCTCGATGCGGTCTTGTTCCTGGATCTTCAAAGCATCCTCGATCGGCGACATCAAAGAGCTGGTCCATGCTCCTGCTGCCAACACGATCTTGTCGGCTTTCAGAATTTGACCATCTCTCAGCTTTACACCTGCTAGGCTGCTTTGGTCGGCGCTCAGCAATAACTCTTGCACGTCTCCAGTGACCCTCTTGACTCCTAGCTCCAATGCAACCTTCGTGAAGCTTTGTGTTGCTTTTTCCGCGTCGCACCAGCCGGCTTCGCGATTGAAGTAGCCCTTTCCATATTCTGCAGCCTTGATGCCTTTCGTTACAGCGTACTTGTCCAGCTCTTGCGGTTCTAGATCGCGCGTGTAGTCGCCCCCTCTCTCAACGAATGTTTTTCTAATCGCGTCGCCAAAAGTACCGTTCTTTTTGTCTAACACAACCCAACCGGTTTTGTGGAAATGCCCCTGTACTGCTATGCTCCAGAACCAAAAATGAATGGCTTCATTGGCAAGATTGCAGTAAAGATGTGACTCGTAGTCGGTACGAATAATGCGATTAGTGTCGATGGCTGCCGCTTGCTTTTGTTTTAGGGATGTATTGCTATCCCAACGGTCGACGATGGTAATCCGAGATGGATCTTTGTATTGTTTGCCCAAATGATAGGCAGTAGACGCGCCAAAGGTACCAGCGCCTATGATAAGTACTGTAGGCTCGCTGCTTGCCATATTGAACGAATAGTGATCAAAAGTCGTAAAGCTTTCAACGATGTCCAGGATGATGGTGAGGCTTCCTGGATGGTAGATGAGACTGCTTGCGCTAGTGCTGCGGGGTCTTTTGCGGATCCGATGCCCCAGCTTGCCCGAAAACGTGCATTGGCTCGCGCGATCGGGAAAGAACTCTGGATGCCCAAGTACACCGCGTTCTGAACATGACGTATCAACACAAACGCGGGCGCGCGTGGATGAGCCCTATTCTGTCTAAAGTTGCGCTGCTTTGACAAGTGACATTCTGCGAGCCGGAGAGCCCCGCTTGGGCTTTGGCTATGAACGCGGTCGATGCGGGATGCGCGAAGCTTGCTTGGAGACTGGCGTTCGCGTCGCGAGTAACGAGAGTGGCGGTAGGTGCAAGGACGACCGTCGCGAAGAAGGGTTACGCGTTGTACTTAGATGTCGCATCAATTGCATCGCCTCAAGGATGCATTTTGGTGGTTGATATCAGCTTTCCAAAGGATACGGCGCGAGGGCGTAGAGGGATGGCACATCATCCCGAGGTCCGTGGGAAGTCGCTAACTAGAGCTCGAGTGTCATCGCTCCTTCCGAATCAGCTCACTCCCAACACCAACCACTATCCATCACGGGCGTGCTTGTCAGTAGTAGCGGCGCATATCTCGCATATCAATGGAAGCAGTTCAACACGACCGGGCTTGTTCTCTACATGTTCAACCCGTTTGCTGCGACATTGTTACTTGATCGTGCTCCACGCTCTCCAACCAGTCCTCTCCTACATGCATGGGCCCCATTCACTCATCAACAGGTACTCATGACCCACGAAAAGTCCTTTCCGATAACACGCATGCGCTGCGATAACACGATAGGAGAGAAAGAGCTGGTGATGGCAAGAGACATGGAGTAAGCCAGGGGTTGACCGCATACCTGGACGGACTAGTCGGCTGCATCATCGGCAACGTGTCGAAGATATCAAACGTTCAGTTTGGAGGCCTTATTCGGTTCCAGTTCTGCCTATTCACTACCGGCGAAGGATTCACGGTGTGACACCTGTTCTTCCAACGTAGAGGCTGCTTGCGAGATGCATTTCCTGGAATGGTTAGCGCTGGCTGCCTCGGCTTACCTTCCTCGTCAGACTCGAAGTAGCTTTGGATACAAGTACGAACACAACGCAGAGCTATTACGCAGCAGAAGGCAAGACCTCAATTCAATATCACTGCTGGAACTGAACACAGAAGGCATCTGAGGAGCTTCAGTGACACCAAGTTTTCACGCGTCAATCTCAGATTCGCCACTGCACGATAGCACTTTAGTGGCTCCTTCGGCAAGCCCCACCATCGAGCGTAGATTGCAGATTCAGCAACTCTCAACCAACACCACGATGTCTCCCAAGGTTCATATCGTACGCCATGCGCAGGGAGAACACAACGCGACCGTATGTCCCAGATTGAGAAGAAGAACCTCGAAATCAATAGTACTGACTGGCGGCAGCGCAATTACAGCATTCGCGACGCTGTGCTGACGGAAAAAGGCAAAGAACAATGTCGCGCGCTTAGCTCGGCTTTTCAACATCATGAGGAAATAGACATAGTATTTGCGTCGCCGCTACGACGAACGATCCAGACCGCTTCACTGAGTTTTGGCCCCGTGCTCGCGCGGAAAGAGGTGCCGTTCGTGCTGTTGCCAGCCTTGCAAGAGGTCAGCAATATTGGATGTGATGTCGGAATGGCAGATACTGCAGATGATGTGCACGCATTCCTACCGAACCTATTCGCAGAGGGTGAGCTTGACTTTGACATCAGCAAAGTTGATGCATCAGCGGTGACAGCGGGCTGGAACTCCAAGGTTAGTCGATCTCCCGGTTTGACATCAGCATGCATGCTTACTAACGCCTCGCAGGAAGACTATTGGGCGTACGAGAAGCGCGCCATCTCGAAGCGCGCTTCTGATCTCAGGAACTGGCTGTACCAAAGGCCCGAAGCGCAGGTAAAGCTGCCGTTAGTTTCCTCTTAACAGCGGTTTGCTAATGGAACAGGTCCTGGTCGTCACTCATGGCGCATTTGCACACTTCCTCACCGAGGACTGGGAAGTCGAAGACCCCATGGTGGGCACAGCGTGGAAGAATTGTCGGTACATCTCTATATTTAGTCTGCAGTATGAGCTAACTTTCCTATAGGTGAACATCGCGTGTTTACCTTCACACCTGAATCGACGGCGGAAGACGCCCACGTGGGTGAGACTTGGGAAAGCAGGCGAAGCAGAGGTGCCCAAGAAGTCGAGAAGGACCCGCATGTAGTGGATGAGTTTCTCAAGACGGCGGCGTAGTTGAGTAGTAGTGTACAAAGGCCGCGGCCTCAGGTAGCTTCCGACAACGGCTGTGGCATGCCGTTCCGTCCGTTGTCCAAGAGCCGGAGGGTCCACGAATAGCCAATACCCGATGTGTTTACTGTAGTAACTTGCCCGAGTACAATTGCGCCCTTTGATCGACGGATTCTCCCTTCGCTCCTAATCTGGAGTACCACGGCTGTTCGGCAAGCGCGCCATGATGGCGCAACATCCCACGGTGCCCGGTGCCCCCTGAGGCTTTTGGGATCCTGGGGTAGACGGTAGCCGTGTCCAAGCAATCACATTCACCCCCCATATCATTGGGCGGCGCAAAGTTCGGCAATGCACTCCACAAAACCCTGGATCAAAGATAAGCCACGGTCACGCCGCGCCTGCTATGACCCTTCGAGCAGCCAAGCTGCAGTGCGGCCAGACCAAATCACCGAGCGGTGCGTCGTGCATTACCGCGCTGGGTGTAGTTGACGGGACGCATCGGAGCAGCCTTAGTCAGAGTTTTGCGCCCCGGTACCTGTTCGGTTAATCTATCAAGCCCCGCCGAGGCCCGGGATGGCGCGGCCCTAAAGGCTTGTCGCCGCCCCCATGCAGCCAAACCAGCCCTACGCGACGCCTCTGTCGTCGTCACCATCCAGTGCAGACGCTTATCCCCAGCTTACAGGTTGTCGCGTGAGCACCGCAGCTCTCTTATCTCCAGAACCGCATGCATGGTTCGCTCTGATGTCACCTAGCACGGATCCAGGCGATGTCACATCAAGCACGTCCCCAAACTCACCACTCAAACACGTAAAAAAGAGAAAATTTTACGTCAACTGCGACGCACCATGTGGACCGCGTCATTAACGACGCCACTAAAGGGCAACGCTTCTGGCTGCACGCACCAAGCTCTGGTACGATGCGAGCAATAGACCGAAGTTCGCTAAGGCCCTCGATAGCCAGCTTTCGGTCAACATCGGTCGCCCAGCATGCTGGGAGCGCGCGGGGGAAGGCCGCTTGGAACATTCTATTACACATGCAGAACATGCGGAGAGATAAGACGTGTTGATATAAGAAACAAGAGCAGCCGCTGGCCTTGAAAACGGTTATTCCTGCGTGCCGCTGCTAACTCACACTACCTTCTCACCGGTCCCACGGTACGTCACAGACAGTCGATATCACGCGCCGCCGTCTTCCCGATTCCGACGACTGGACCTGTGACCTACACTTCTACTGCTACTTTTGGGGTACCGGGCAAACTAGCTCGTCAGCAGGCGCCAAACACCAAAAAGTCGCGAGTGCCCTCCAGCTTCCGACTTGACCACGACTCCACCCCACCGTTATTTTTGAAAAATTCATATTTGCATTTTCCAAGATGCAGGAAGTACCGCACGCCCACGGGCTCACGACGGGCAACCCTGAGCCACAATACGCCTCCAACGGCGTCAACACTGGCGTTCCCGCGCGGCACTACGCTGCTGCACCGCCGACCTACCGTCTGGACGACCTTTCGTCTGAGGGAAAGAAGAGCGACCCCGAGCTCATGATGCCCGTCGACAAGACTGCCACCGTCCAGGAGGGATCAGAGAAGTTCCACCGTCTCGGCTGGAAGCAACTCACAGTCTGCCTGATTGTCGAAGCTATTGCGCTTGGTTCTCTCAGTATCCCTAGCGCGTTCGCTACTCTCGGAATGGTCCCCGGTGTCATCATGTGCGTTGGTCTTGGTCTCGTCGCAATCTACACATCCTACGTTGTCGGTCAGGTTAAGATGCGCTACCCGCATGTCAACCACTACTCGGATGCCGTCGAAATCATCTGGGGTAAATTCGGAAAGGAACTCACTGGTGTCATGTTCGCGCTCTTCCTCATCTTGCTGGTCGGATCGCACGCGCTTACCGGAACAATTGCCTTCATCAACATCATCGGAAACTACACCACCTGCGCGCTCGTATGGGGTGTAGTATCCATGATCATCTTGCTGGTTCTTGCTCTGCCACCCACGTTCCACGACTTTGCTTTCCTGGGCTACATCGACTTTATTAGTATCATCGCCGCCATCTTGCTCACCATCATCGCAACTGGTATCCAAGCGCACGATGCTCCTGGCGGATTGAGCGCAGTCAACTGGTCCGCGTGGCCTCAACCCGGAACGTCGTTCTACGAAGCTTTCCTGGCGACCACCAACATCATCTTCGCCTACTCCTTCGCCGTCTGCCAGTTCTCTTTCATGTCGGAGATGCACACCCCCAAGGACTACGTCAAGTCCATCTGGGCCCTCGGTCTGATCGAAATCTTCATCTACACCATGACCGGTGCTCTCATCTACGCTTTCGTTGGCCAGGAGGTCAAGTCGCCTGCTCTTCTCTCTGCCGGTAACACTGTCTCCCGCATTGCCTTCGGTATCGCCCTTCCCGTCATCTTCATCTCCGGATCCATTAACGGCACCGTCGTCTGCCGCTACATCATGGACCGCATCTTCCCCACTTCGCCCATCCGCTTCGTCAAGGACGTCAAGGGCTGGGGTGTCTGGGTCGGACTCATCACCGTCGTCACCGTCATCGGATGGATCATCGCCGAGGCCATTCCCTTCTTCAACGCCCTCCTCGGTCTCATCTCCTCCCTCTTCATCTCCGGATTCACATTCTACTGGCCCGCGCTCTTCTGGTTCCAGCTCGTCAAGGAGGGCAAGTGGAACGCAAACGCCAAGAACATCAGCTTGAGCATTCTCAACTCCATTGTCTTCGTCATTGGACTTGTTGTTCTCGGTGCCGGTACCTACGCGTCCGTCGAGGATATCATCACACAGTACAACTCCGGTGCTGTACGAAGTCCCTTCACGTGCTCTGCTCAGTCTTACGCATAGTTTGGGGATGACGAGAACATGTATATATACCAAGAAGCCCTTGTATAGGCGCTTCGCTTATTACGACTTATGAGTCTAGCATCAGCATAGCGATGTCAAATCAAATTTCACGTATTCAATCATCTTTTTTCATGTCCACAGTGTTTGCATCTCATTGATGCCATCCGGAAATGGATCTGCTCGACCTGCGCCACGCCACCCCACACAGGGGTAATACTGAACATCCACCTCCCAGAAGTCTACAATGCCTTCAAATATTGTCGACCTTTGAAATTTAGACTGATGTATACAGCAAGGCACCTCAAGACTTTCCTCCTCCTGCCCGAGGCGGCGCCGATATCTTGTTTACCCTGGCTAATAATGTGCGGAGTAGATTAGTGGGAAAGACACTATCTACAGAAGACGTCACAAGTAGGAAATCACCGAGAAGAATGATGCGCGCGCTTTTCCTTTCACTCCACTATACAAACAGCACTCCTTTGTGTCTTCACTCCAGGGCTTTCACGGTAGTGTTTGCGCACTAGTACGAATTGAGACTAGTGCCGCGGATGACGCAGCCCAGACGTGCTGCTGCGCACCTGCTCAGGTGATAAACTTTGGTACGTATACCTAGGAACCGCTCACCTCCGGAATACGCAACAGTCATTTCACTCACGGCCACAGTCGCAACCATTCATATCATGGAGGACATAAGATCTACGCTCTCTACACTTCGCCTTGCGTCGAACCTCACACACGCAATCGACGATATCATGCCGAAAAGACAACGCGATAGCGACGACGAATCTGCTCGGAATGACGGCGTTGGGCCGAAGAGGCAACACGGGAGTGAAGTCATTACACCTGAACCGCAGCCTTCCGACCTCATCGCCGCTCTCCACGAGTTCATACAAGAAGAGCGCAGGACCAACTTCTCGTTCTTGTCACAGCACAGCCACTGCCACAAGCATCAAAACGAGCTACTTGTAGTATCTCAGGCGGATGCCGACGATATCGAAGCGGTCCGTGCTATCGCTAGGCACGATACAAGTGTCCATAGTGATTGGTATACCTTCACCGAGCCGCTGAGGTCGGACGGCTACACCCGTACCGTTGCGATCGATATACCATCCACAATATGTGTTGTTGAAGACATGATCATCACCGAATTTGGCAGGATCAGGAAAACCAAGCGAAACGCAGCTGCATGGATCCGCGATACGTACTGCACTGCCGAAGAAGACATGTGGGCGATGAGGCTCCCGGAAGCGCAGTACGAGGAGCAGCGCTTGTGGTGGGAAGGTACAGGGCAAGCTTTCCGGCTGCTGGACTTACCTCTGGAGATGCGCGAAGCCATCTACCTACACGTCATCGGGCCAGTCGTTGTTCCGGATGTCGTTACACAGCATGGCGGCACGGAGAAGCTTGTGCTTGGATATGGCCTGTCGTACGATAATCCCGAGCGCGTAGGGCGCAATCGAGATCCTAATATACAGCGTCCCAATATGGAGATCATGCGCGTCAGTCGCCAGGTAAAGGATGAAGCCACCCAAGTCGCCAACCGCGATACTGTGAAGCGATTTACGACAATTCGTACGCGTGGGGACGGCATTGGGCCCGCCGCGCCACCTGAAAAGATCTGGCGCCAACTCAGGCGAATAGTAATTCCTTTTAACTTCCTGAAGAGGCTTCAACTCGAGATGTCTGCAACTGAGTTCTTGGCATTCGGGGGCATTTGTCCGCAACTGGGACAACCGCTTCAGAGGGGCGTTGTTCCAATTAATGTCATTTCTATGGCTGGGTTAGGAAACCTCGATATCATCGATTTTCGCTTCATTGGTCCTGAACATGAGCTTGCCAACTGCCCTTGGAAACCGCTTCATCCATGCCAAAAGAAGTGGATTGACATATTTTTTATCACCGCCTGGAATGGTCTTGTCGCTCTCAGGAATACAAAAGGAATCAAGTATACAATGAGCGGTTGCATCAAAGATTCTACGCGGAATTACTGGACGGGGCTACTGAACGACAAGCGCAATAACCATACTGCCACTATACGTAGTCTCGAACAGGGTCTTCAGACCACCATGACGAACAGTAAGTAGCCCTATAAAGGCATGTGGAATACGTACTGACTGACAATTAGATACCTCGCTTGCATGCGAATGCTCCAACCCATGTGTAGGCGGGCCACGCTTATTCCGGGTCCAGCCACACGAAATGAGGTTGATCGAGGGCATACAGGCGGAGCTGGACAAGGCGTACTGGGATTTCGAGGACTGAGGCGGGTTGTATTTGACATGGGGTTGCCGCATACCGAGGAGGACGCGCGGCCCATGAGTAGAGGATTAGCAATAATGAGCATTTATAACGCGCACACACCGATCACATTTCCGCTCCTATCAAAGTATGTTTTGTGTTGCGCGCATTTTCGTTGGTGACTGGTTGCCGGACAAGAGTCCACTGAAGATGGTGATGAGTTACGTCATGATCTAGCTAGCCTCTAGATGGTTAGCCGTCGGAACTGATCACGTGCCATTTTGGAACCCCCGGGGCCGCGGCGTGTCGCGAACACCTCCGCATGACTTTCGACGCATCCTCCGCTCGTCTCCTTCAATGGCTGAACTTGCGACCCGACATCCACCTCGACGCCGACATATTACGATTTTGTCGCATTACTCGACGCGCAAACGCGATGTAGTCGTTCTGCATCAATTTCATTCTGAACAGCGAGCGCCACACGAGGCTGCCCTGCACTTGTTCGCTGTGCCACGAGATGAATTCACATTGTTGTTTGAAGGCATATCTACACCATAGAGTGGCTCAGTCGTGATCGGGGCTGTGCGTAAGTCAATCGCACGCTCGGCAATCTATAGTGATGCTGTGAGAAGTACCGAGCTCATGAGATGCGGCGCAGCAAGTGTGCAACTTACATCTTCTAGCTTAGACGGACCTGCTCTGCCATAGTTTGGTTTAGAAGTAGGAAGTCACTGCTTTCTGCGATCTCTCAATCTCTCGGAAGATCTCTTCTAGGCTCGCCCGAACACCTTATCTTCTCAGCCTTGACGATGTGGGCGATAGCCTGGGCAAGATCTTCTATGCTTTCGCGGCTCTATCTATGGCATCTTCTAAGCTTGCCTCGTCGTATTCCAGCTTTTGGAATGCGACGCTGGTCTCCTTCAGAATGCTCGCATCGTCGCCCTGGCACATGCCAGTCAACGTTGGGGATGACGGAGCACTCAAAAATGCACAACGTAAAGCTCAGCAAAGGATGCAGTGCTCACTCCCTCCAACTTGTTTGCAATGGCATGTTTTATCCTGATTTTAGACGCGCCGAGGATCAACGAGCTCCACGTTGCAGCCTTGGGAAAGAGCTTAGCCTTCCTGGTTTAGTGCGGCGAGCAAACATGCTGCGGCGCAGCGTACGAAAGAGCTAGATAACGGTGTTCGGTTCGAGCACATGCGCGATGTGGCTTGTGTCCTCGTATCTTCGGCGAGACTTGCGTGTCATTCACCTTCTTCGAGCTGGGCTGGGCTTGTTCACGAGACCTTTCCACACTTCGCAGATCTCTTCGCGGTACCGCCGAAGCCATGAGGTAGAGGGGATGCTGCTTCAAATACTCGGAGAGAGTGGCGACTATCGGCACATCACATGGCTTGGGAGGCTGATCACATCCGTAGCTCAGACATTCTTCTGCACACTGTGGATGTAGAGCGCGGTCATTACTTTAGGTCCACAGCGCTTGCGATGTCAAAGAGGAAGCTAGAGCACGATCCCTCACCCATTCCTCAGCAGCGCTAGTATGCTCGTGACATCCCCTCCTTCTATCACACCATCTGATAGGGCAACCCGAAATTCAATACTCCAACTCACCCACAACGTTGACGCCGCCGATGCATGCATGCTTCTCGACCTTCCTCTGCATGTCATCCATTGGTCGTTCGGTCCGCATCCGTAGCACTTCCGTTCCCAAAACCAGGTTTCTCCAAGTCCGGTCTCGATCCTTGAATCGTGGTTCGTCCCGCGCGTGCAGCATGCGAGCTATATTGGTGGACCCTGACCGCTAATGATTGGACCGGCTGATTTCGTGCATGACTATGGCTTACACTGGCTTTCAGAACTTCCTCTTCGATGGAAAGATGGTATCCGGTGGGCATAAGATTGTTCGGTGGCTTGCGGACTTCAGCGAGAGTTAAGGAAGCGTTGATGAGTGTGGTTGGTTGCTGGCTCATGGAAAGATCTAGGCGTGTCTGCGATGTCGGCTTGTGGGTCATACGCCGGAAAGACTAGTAGAAGACAGGTAAACGGAAGGGCGGAGCATCCAAATGTGACAAGTTGGTGCGAAGGGGAGTGGTCGCTTGTAGGATGTGGAGGCGAAACCATAAGAGATGGACAATCAGAGCACCTAGAAAGGTATGTAAGGCACCCGCACCTGCTTCATATCCACCTCATCCATTAACAACTCAACACAGCTCCGACTCACATCCATCGCCCAGCATGTTGTTCTCTACTGCCGCTCTTCTTCTCCTCTCTTCAACCGCGCTCGCCGCACCGGCTACGCTTTTCCCCCGCGCTGCTCAGTGTGGCCAATACCAGTCTCAGTCATCCGGCCCATATACGCTCTACACCAATGGTTGGGGCTTCTCCTCCGGAACCGGCTCTCAGTGCTCTCAGATTGACAGCTATAGCAGCACAGCTGGCTTAGCTTGGTCAACAACATGGTCATGGTCTGGCACGCCCAACCAAGTTAAGAGCTACACGAACATCGAGACGGGCTTCACCAAGAAGCAGATCGGTAGCTATACGAGTATGCCGACTACGTGGAAGTGGAGTTATATCGGAACCGATTTGCGGGTTAATGGTATGCTACTTCCGCCCTTTCTCGTACACTCTATTCATTGCTGGGGACTGTAGGCTAATGTTGATGTGCTATGCCGTAGTGGCGTACGACACCTTCCTCGGCTCATCGGCCAGCGGAACCAATCTCTTCGAAGTCATGGTCTGGCTCGGCGTCTACGGCGGCGTATCACCTTTATCCGCGAACGGATACCCCTTCACACCCATCGCTACCGTTACTATTGGCGGTCAGATCTTCGATCTCGCATATGGTCTTAACGGCTCTGTCAAGGTATACAGCTTCGTTGCTCGTGGCGGCCGGGCGACGAACTTCAGCGCTGACTTGGTAAGTTGCATGAGTACGCGTTGTGAAGATGATAGAGAAACTAATGTGTCGATTCAGATTCTTTTCTTCCAGTACTTGTTGGCAAACTACGGCAGCAATGGTTTCACAAGTAGTCTGTATCTGCAGGTCGTGCAGGCAGGCACGGAGGTCTTCACTGGAAGCAACGCGAAGATGACTACGACGGCGTACTCTATCGCTATCAACTAAGCAATGAAGTTTCGCGCACCTCGTAGCACGTTACAGGACTAGCCCGAAAGCACTGTCTCAGTCGTTGACCTTGAGCAGTGGTTATCGGAATGTACTAGGCAAAGGAAGAAACGGGCAACGCGGATGTTATCACTCTCTGGGCCCTATCCCATCCAATCTGTTTATCGCTATCTATGTTTTCGACACTATAGTTTGCGGAACGACCGCATCACAAAACGAGTCTAGCCATTGAACTGATATGAGTTATGCAAATCCATTCGAATAGCTGATGTTTGTAACTGTATACATGTGAAACGGTAACCTACGACAAGAACGTGCCTTTACACAACTACGGCCTAAATAACCAAGCCATCATCCAGGCAGCACAATCAGACGATGCCCTCCCAAGCGAAAAAAACCTTTCGCGACCGACTATGTTCGCGGAAACGACCAACACATACTTCTACCGCCCATCAGAAGCCGCTGAAGCAAGACGACCAACCACGACAAACTCTGCGCGTCCCGGTCAGGGAAGCCCACAAGGCAGCTGGGTCGTACAGCCGATAGTATCCAGTTCAAAAAACCCACTTATCAACACTGCGGTTGTTCATGTTGGCCGCTTAATCAAGCTCAAGTGTTTGATATGTGGGCTGGCACCGCAACGAAAGCCCGTGACCGATCGACCAGAATTTTGTACGCAGTCACATGTCGCCGGTCGGTACATAGCAAGAGCGCAAGTATGTACGACCCCGACTTGCCAAGAAGGGTGGAATCCCGAGAAAGGTCGATCGGGGCGGCGACAGATGATGATACCCCAGGATCCGACCATCGCGTATCAAGCAAATGTACAATCTGAGAAATGCTTGCAACCCAATACGCTCACTACAAAGAGGTTATGCCTGTCCTCCTTTATCTATCCACCCAAAATTCGTCAAAGTGTTATACAAAGGGTCAAATCGTAACCCGTGACCCAATTGCGAAGACCCATCGCTGCCAGTATAAGCGCTTCCAAAACGCCGATTCGCTATGCCCATAAGCGTGCCCGTTGCGCCCGTCGTGCTCCTCATTTTGATTCCCAAGCCTCCAGGGCTGTGCGCCTCAGCCTCTCACGTCAATTTCACCAGGATATGCCAGCGCAACGGCCTCGCCCTCAAAGCCCGCGCCGATATTCAGGAGGTCGACTCTGGACCTCTCAGTATCGCTCTGAACTCTCGACCGAGGTTCCGCAGGGCCATAGTCATCCATGCGCGACGCATCGCATGAACCAACTACCGATCTCACAGACGAGGCCAGCTCATCGCCCATGACATCTTGCGCGCGATGATAACGCTGTCGCACCCAGTGGAAGTAAACGGCAAGCGCATCGCGATGACTCGGGATGCCGATGGAAGCGAGGGAGCGCCGGAACGGGAGCTTGACGGCGTAGGGATAGGCTAGGAACGGGTGGGTCAGCTAAGAGATCGAGAAATTTGGGAAATGCATCAGGGGATGGTGCGGATGTGTAGGTACGCTAGACCGAAAGAGGTATGGTGGGCTGAATCGAGGCGCAGCTCGCAGGTGGTGTCGGAGAAGGAAAGATGTCGGAGGTGTGGACGGGACGGTAAGCTGACTTACTGTTGCGAGACATGGTCCACGGTGGCGGGTATGTTGTATGAGTTTTGGATGTGTTTGGGCGTCAAGGTTAAGACGTTGGGTGGTAGTCGAGTGTAGTGAGGTGGATGGATGAACAATGTCTGAGTGAGAATGTGTTGAGTGTTCGAGATTATGTAGTCTCTTCTTGGGATAGAGTACCAAGGTGAAATAGCCGTCGAGCGAAGATTCGATGTACAAGGCGACTATATAGTATTGATGTGCAAGGTGAGAACGAACAAGGTTGGCAAGTGAGCAAGTCAGTATATCCGCAGAATGAGCAAGAAGGTATTGCGCATACGCGTCCATGGCACACTTATGACTGTCACAGCGGCCGTCCTCACGACCACGTTGAAGCCTCACGACCAAGGCATATGCCCTTTCCCGATCGAGCAGCTAACAAGAGCCAAGACGTCGTCCTGGGGTAGGTTCGCCAAGCTAACCACCGGCAAAAGCGTCATAATTGCTACAAAGGGGAACTCATCTCAGCTGCGATGGCTGTGAGCCCTGCACGGGGATTAGGTAGTCTGGCGGAAGCGAAAGGGTTGCGACTCCTGATAGGCGTGGGCGAGGGTCGGGCGTGGTGATGTTGCCGAGCCGCGTGTTGCGACCGTCTGGCAGCCCGTTTCAAAACTTCACCGGCCGGGCGCTGCAGGAGAAACGCACGAGATCGGGGGGCTGAATCTTGACATCGTCGGCTGCTGCGCGTCGCGACTCCTTTGACTTGCATAGCACGTACGTTAATGGGTCGTCGAGCAGAGAACGCGTGGGCCCTGGAGAAGAGCTCCAGCCCCGCGCTTGCCGCTGGGCCAGCGACTCGAGGCTCTCAGCGTGCGTCTGACAGCGTCACTAGTCAGGGCCCGCCAACGAAGTCTGCTTCATCCGCCCCCATTGCTATCACAGCGTCTTACTATTTTGCTTTGCGCGACTTCAAGCCAGGAGTTGGGTACACGCAAGCGCGCCAAGCGTGGTGAGTGAATTTGACAGCACGTACACACCTCAGTAGGGACAAGCAACACCCAGGGATGGCTGACTGACTGCAGGGGCCACTTGCTCAAGCAACCCATGCTCATACTTTCTTTTTTCTCGTACTTTGACCGTGTAACCTCATCATTCTGCAGCTTCTGGATCTTCCTTGGTCATCGTATGCAATATGCACGCACGATTTCAAAGACAGAAGGCACTCGTCCCGATCGGCGGATGAAATGCCATTCCGTCTCATCGAACGAGGTATACGTAGATGCTGGGCGCGAGTAGCGCAGGCTGTAAGGCTCACCGCACTAGCCACACGCCAGACCATAAGAGGAACAGAGTTTGCTGATCGGTGTAAGATGTGCCACAGCGTTCCTGGAGTAGCAGTGGGGGAACTCTTGGGATGTCAAAAAGCCTATTCGATGGCACGGGCCAAATGGTTGCGACGTGACTTCACGCTGTCGCATTCGCATGCGGCCCCCAAAAGCCAACAGCTGGGTACGCGTCGTGTTACGGCATGTGAATGCCTTCAACATTGGTAATGCTACTCGACCGAAACTCTTCCGACCTTCATCGAGCCAGTAGCATGCGATGGTTTGACGATGGGTTGTCATTCATGTCGACGCTTGGGCAATGCGCACGGGAGTATGCCTAATCCTTCTAATCGCTTATCAAGCGAGTTAGGATGGTACCCACGTCCATGGGCATGAGCAGAGACATTTGACCGTCGATTGGCTGCGTCCACGGGTGTGTATTCGAGCGGGCTTGTGGGAGAATTTCTCAGCAAGATCTGACCAAGCCTTCTACTTTCCCTGCATTACAAATTGCGAAGGTGCAACCATCCGCCTGCGTCCTACGTCCTGCGTTATCGACGTGGTACAAAGCTGCAGATCGCTGTACCATATTTGAGCTACTGAATGCACTGCGGTCAGCCTTTTCGCAAACAACGCCTCGGCCGAGTCGGCTCCTTCATCACTGATCCAGGGTAAGTACAATAAAGCGCTGCAAGCGCCAGTGACGTGGAGGGGTCTATTGTGTCATCGTAAAGTCGTCGCATATACGGTCGTCATATGTCCGGTGTCCAAATTGCGATGCGGCCATGATCCAGGCGGCAGCAGGTGCGAGGAAGCTCAGGTCCAAGACAAAACCCAGGTATGCAGCTCCCTCCATTTCTCGCACGTTCCTCAATCTCATTCGCTCCGTGTCTATTAAGCGCATGTACGATGGTCAAGGCCTGTCCGTCGCAGGCTTTGATGTGTAATATTTTCCCGCGGTCTTTGCTGACCGTTCACCCAAGACAGCTCCAGAAACACCGACAAATCCACTCGATCGCTGCATCGTTCGCACGTTCGTCTTTGCTATTCGCTGGATGTCTGTCAGCTCGAATCCATGCGTTCTGCACTCCATATATGCAACAATCCTTGTCTTCAGAAGAGGTTGCTGCATGCCCACCGGTCAGCGCGAAAGAGCACCGGACAGATTTTGAAACACAAACGCAGTGAAAAACTTTTTCATGTGGCTGCGCAAGCCACTGATATCCTTGCAACACAAGAGATATCCGAGGGAACGTTTGCTGCAGGCTGCGGACGTCTTGTTGAGAGTTGGCGGGTGCACAGCCTCGATGCGGCTCTGCAAGCTGACTGATGGGTGCACTCTGGCGAGCGGCGGTCCGGTAATGTGCACGCCGCATTGACGGACGAAGAAACGGTCATTCGATATTTTGATAAGAACGCTGCACTCTTGCCCTGTAGCCCTTAGGCATGTTGCGCTTTTGTAATCGGTAATGTGTTGCTTCCTATCAGGTGCACCAGTTGAAATACCCCATCAAAGAGGTCTCGGTGCGACGATAAGTCTAGCCATCATGTACCATCCTATCAACCTCTAAGCGCGTCGAAGGGTAAACAGTTTTACACTCCACACTCAAGCATCCACATTCCAAGGGTAATTCTGTTTAACCCAAATGATATCCATCTCGCTCGGCTTCGTAGCGCGTTCCAACAGCCCAAGCCCCTCGCCATGATCGTTCCAGTCGAGGTAGACCTGGATTGGACAGTCTACACCGTTGTCGTTGCAATCTGGCTTTGCGTAGCCGTTGCGACTAGGATAGTGCATGACGCTCGCGAGGTCGTAGCCAGAAGCAGCTTGGATAGGCCAGCCGGGCTCGACAAAGTTCTTGATGAAGGCAACGCAGGTACATTGGTACTTCAGAGCGCGGTACATGGATAGGCAGAGACCGTCCTCGGTGATGCGGTCGCCTTCCGCTTGACGGGCGCGGTGCCAGCACTGGGTTGGTGATGTTAACATGCGGATTGTGTCAGTGATAGTGGATGTCACTTACGTCTTCCCAGTCAGCAAGTTGCTTGTATTGTACTTTGATGTATTTTTCGCGGTCGTTACGGTTGTGTTCATGTGCCATGCCTTGTGATTGTTAGTATCGACGTCTGCGGTCGCTGGTGTTGTCTTACCCAGTACGTGACCAAGCTCGTGTAGAACACCACCGAGCGTGAAGCCATCGGCGAGGCGAACCAGGTTCTGCCACGGCTTTCCGTTTTGCGTCAGGCCCACAGCGGCACCCCAGCCAGCGCCGTCGGTAAATTCGATGGCCACAGTGTCATGAGGTATACCTGCGTTCCAGCCATCTCGATATTTCTTGACGGGTGCACAGTACATTGGCTTTCCATCGCTGGCCAAGCGCTCTTTGAAGCTGATAGCGTGGCCGGACTTTTCACCCGCAGCGCCGCCAAGATACCTAGAGCGGTCAGTTCGACACTCATCACAACTCGTTTTAGATGTGCGTTTGCTTACTCAACCCACTTCGCCATACCACTCTCCGTGATATGGCGGATATTGTGGCGATCCCACTCCTGTGTGAAGCAGTATGGAATAACGACGTTGTTGGTTGAGTCGCGTGGCCAACGAATTGGTCCAGGGCTCGAGCCCCAGGCGTCGGTAGCACCTTGACCGTTCTGACCAGACATGGTCTCAAGTTCCTCGAAGTAATCCGCCCAATCAGTTACTTTAGTACCATTTTCGAACACGGGCGAGGGAGTGCCGCAGAAGGGACCATAGTTGGGGACTGGTTCGTTGATAGCGACTGCGACCGCAAGGGCAGCGAGCTGAACAAGGAAGAACAGAAACATTTTCGCGGATAGCCAACTCGTTGTGGGCAGAGGTGGTGGCACTTATAACGCGGTCGGGAGAAGAGCAAGTCGCAGCCTGGAGGCCAAGAAAACTCCACCACGCGCAATTGTGGTACGTGCAGGTGAGCAAACACCCGACTGCGAGCTAGTAGTCGTCGGATGAAGAGTAGAATTGTACGATGACGTATCTACACCCGAGGAACGCGAGCACATTCCTTAGAACGGCGACGTGAAGCGTGACTGTACCAAGTCCTCCCCGTTGTACATTTTGTGCTCTGGAGGTAGAGAATAGACAGACAGGGGCCAGTTTTGGAACTACTACAATTTTCCGAATGTGACACAAAGGCTGCTCATATCGCAGTAATCCAACTCTTGCTGCTTCATGCCGACCACGTTTCGACCATAACGGAATGCGGCGCACTGGGAAAGACACGATATAGATGAAGCGGAGGTAGTTAGTAGCCAACCTCGGAATGTGTTCACCACCATTGGTAGCGACTCTGTACTGCAGGTGAAGCAGGTTTGAGATCCAGTGTGCGATATCAACGTTACCAGAGATGAGACGATGTGATCGTTGGCGCTAATCTAAATTGACAAACCGTACGGTGAAGATGCATGTTGATGAGTATAGTTTCTTCAGCTGCAGCTTCCGATTCACTTAGTTTGGCAAGCCGAAGCTCAATGGGACGGGTTGCGGAACAGATGGTTTTACCGAGCGTGGATGGTCTTTCGCTGTTCTCGCGCTAGCGATCGAGAATGTGACGCGACATATCTCGAGACGTGATCTGATCGCGTCCCCCGAGGAATGTTGGTAAAGCATTAGATGCCGTGTAAGAGTGAAGGAAAGAGCTGGCGCGTCTGTGTTGCTCTCAGAGTCGAAGCTAGCCAGCCTTGGAAGCGACACGTGAGCGGACCCCCTCATCTCTGCCAGTTCCGCTCCCGTGTTCCGAGGTCACTCCGTAACACGCCAGTCTTATGAAACATCCAACACAAAATAGACTACTGCATTGCCGATTGCAAACTAAATACAATCGCTTTTGGAGACTGTACCGTACTGCCGTGGGATGGTTCCACTAGCATTAACCCTTCAATACAACTGGACCCGTTTCCTGCCGATGCTATCACGTGTAAAGAACATTCCTAGATACCTAGGTACCTACATACAATGGGAGTGCAGATGTCAGGCAAGCTGTATGTACAACGGCGTACTAAACATCTGAGAGAACGTTCATCTCGACCTCAGCAGCTGCAAACGTTATGTCTGCTACTTTCATGATAGCAACTCCTACATTCGCATAATGAAGCGCTTGCGTGTGCGGAGCTCGTTGAATCGGTGTCAGGCATGCCTGGCTTTGACCTTTGGCAACTTACGTGCTATAGATAGCCTGTATGGGGTTGTTCCTCTCGACGAGTTCTAAGTAAAGAAGTATATCGTGCGACCTATATCCCAATGGCTGTTCATATTCTCCGCAGCGGAGTCATGTCCGTACGGGTCGACCAAAGTCATGACGCGGCTTCAACGCTCGTCGCCCCTGCCGTGTAACTGAAAACCCCTCATACGAATACCCACAGTTTTGTAGGAAAACACTTCTTCCAGACTGTACCACTTCGAGCGCATTCTCGGACGCCACGAAAGATTAGGAGAGGGAAGCGACAGAACATCGTGGCGACCAGGAGACAGTGGGGCATTGGTGATAGTGGCTGCGTCTCCAATACCACAACGGCCCCTCACGACCCTGCAGGACCCGACTCTTCATTCCATGCCCCACCGTCTAACGCGGAAGGTGGCCAGTTCCTGTCAAATGGCCGCTTCAGCCGAGCTAGATGCGATGATCTGATAAGATTAGATGTCATCGTGACCAGCAAGACCGGCTAGCGCCGCTTCCTAGCTGTCATGAGGGGCAGTTCGCGCGCAGTTGGGGATGAGCTCTTTCCCAACAACATCCACCTCATGATCTGACAACAGCACCACCAAAGCCACATGTCTCCGTTAAAACAGCCACAAGCAAAGCTTTGGGCGCGAAGAAGTTTCTTCTCATGCTCGTGAACAGTCGGGCCTCTTCACAATGGAGTTCCCACGCTGGCTGCTAGTGTCGCCAGCTAGAAGACGCCAGGAACGGCGCGAAACTGGCACACTGGATCATGCAATCACGACGCGCTTGCTCAACGAGGATGCTCTTCCTCGTACGGTTCCATCCACAAGGCGAGACCCTCAGGTTGGTCCCGCACGGAATTGAAGCTTCGGCGCACACTGCTCGTTTTGATGAGCCGGGAGCTCCATCCGCCATTGACAACCCGGGCCAAGACCTTGGCAATGCAGAGTTGCGGCACAGCCAAGACGAGCCAGCAATCAGCTCACAGCGAGATTGGATCTTATCTGATCATCTAGCACTTATCTGATCATCTAGCCGCGCCTAATGCTCTCTGGGCATACGAGATACCTGGACGGTGGGAGATGATCCCAAGCCACCGGGTGGGATACACATGGCAAATTTTTCAGACGCTGTAACTGCGCTGACATTCCCTGTCCGGTCTTCGGAGAGTGGGCCGAGGGTATACTTAAGTATGGCAGCGCTGCCTGTGTTACGATCGTCGCTCACCTGCATCCCAATTTCATACCCTGCCTTGCCCGGCACTTTTCCGGCATCCTTGTTTTGCCATGTCGAACCTGGCTGCGACTGACGCCGTGCGACCTGTAGAGGGCTTTGGTCGTCCCTCAAGAGATATCGACATGGAGAAGAATGGCGATCAAGCTTTCAATGCCCACGAGACTGGCAGCGATGGAGAGACCAAGTCTGTCGAATCGGAAACCTTCCAAAACGGAGTTCAGCGGGTGCGCGCAATCACTGAGATTTGGAGCACGAAGACCTTGATTACGATGCTGGTCTTGTATGTTCTAGTATCATTCAGATCGCGAAACTCAGACTGACCTGTCCGTGTAGCATTTACCTTATCGAGTTCGTCGCTTTCCTGCAGAATGGCATTGACGCCGCGCTCAACCCCTTCATCACCTCAGCCTTCGGTACACACGGTCTCCTGAACGTCGGAAGCGTAATGGCAACTGCGCTCGGTGGCTGCCTTCCTCTCGTCATTGCCAAGGTCATCGATATATTTGGTCGCGTGGAGGGTTTCTTCTTCATGCTGCTCGTCGTCGTCGCCGGTATGGCTATGAAAGCCGCCTGCACCAACGTACAGACCTACATCGCCGGTCACGTCCTCTACTGGGCTGGTCACATTGGTGTTTTATTCGTTGCCGACATCATGGCCGCGGATTGCACCAGCCTGACGAACCGCATGATCATCTTCACCCTCAACGGAACTCCTCGTATCGCAAGCACTTTCGCCGCACCCGTGATCGCCGACATGTTCTACTACCAGAACAGCTGGCGATGGGCTTTCGGTGCATTCATTATCATCTTCGTCGGTTGCTGCGCTCCCGCGTTGGTGCTCATGATGTTCATGTACCGCAAGGCTAGGAAGGCTGGTCTCGTCAAGAACATAAAGTCGGATCGTAACTTCCTCCAATCGCTGTGGTACTACGCCATACAGTTTGACAGTAAGCTACACACTCATCTCAAGATTTATCCGTATAGCTACTAACGCGCGACCCAGTCCTTGGCATTGTCCTCATCATGTGCGCGTGGAGTCTCTTTGTTCTGCCTTTCAGTCTCGTCGCCTACGCGCCCCAGGGCTGGAACACCCCGTATATCATCGCCTGCATCGTCCTCGGACTCTGCCTCTTCCCCGTCTTCTACATCTGGGAAGCTAAATTTGCGCCCGTCCAATTCCTACCTTGGAAGTACCTCAAGAACGGTACCATCATCGGATCCTGCCTGCTTTACTGCGTCATGTTTCTGTCCGTCTTCTGCTGGAATGGATACTTCTACTCTTATTTGCTCGTCGTACACAGGCAAAGCATTCCCCACGCCGGATACATCCTCAACGCTTTCTCGCTTACCTCGTCGACATTCAGTCCGCTCATCGCATGGTGGATCCACAAATCCGGTAACTTCAAGTGGACGGCCTACACCGGTGTACCCATTGTTCTCCTCGGTACCGCTCTCCTGATCCCCTTTCGAAACCCTTCCACCAACCCCGGTGTTCTTGCCTTCACTCAAGTGCTCGTCGGTCTCGGTACGGCTTTCTTCGCCACCTGCGCCCAGCTCGCTGTCATGGTCCCCGTCACTCACCAGGAAATCGCTGTCGTCAACGCCGTTTGGGGTCTCTTTGGCAGCTTTGGTTCATCTATCGGATATGCCATCGCCGGTGGCATGTGGAACAACATCCTTCCTGGACAGTTACTCATGCGTCTGCCCGAGGAAAGCAAGCCCGACTACAGGGCGATTTTCGGAAACATCACCTTGCAGCAATCGTTCCTCGATGGTACGCCAGAGCGCGATGCCGTTGTTGGTGCTTATGCCGATGTGCAACGCAAGATGGTCATCACTGGTGCGTGCTTTGTACCGCTGTGCTTGGCTAGCATCTACATTTGGAAGAACATCAACGTCAAGAAGCTTGAGGAGGAGAACGGCAAGCAGACTAAGGGTAACGTCTTCTAAGCGGCACATTGATTGCTGTGTGATGTGCTCAGCGCAGTCGGCCGCAAGGAGCGTGTTCTTATTGGCAGGCTCATTGCTCTATATACCCACATTGCCAAGGTGATGTAATATAATACTATCGTTTATACGTTCTATCTTCTTCCCGCAAGACTTTTCATGTCTGCCGCTCTGCATCTAGTAGATGATATCATTATTGCAGCTTCAGCTGCACACTGAGATTGATTCAAGGCTTCGATCTGCCTACCGAGCTATGCCTGTATCCGTTCAAAGCATGCTACGATATTACTATCAAAGTAAGATGAAGGTCAACGTAGGCGCGTGAGAAACAAGGAGCGCGGAGCGAGGACAAAAGCAAGAAGACCTTCTCCTGTAACATCTGGTAGATGACACGCCAGCAAATGAGCGTTGCGCAAGATGTACAACTGAGTGCATATGCGCGAAAGCCGCAGCTCCCTTCGATATCTATTGACAACGCCAATACCACGGTCGCGGATGATCCCAATCCATGCAATCGAATCGATCGAATTCCCCAGGATCGAAGTCGTAATCATAGACATCCTTAGCACCAGGCTGGAAATTCGGATCTTGGCCCTCAAGATACGGTCCACGAGCGTTCCACCAATCGCAAGGTATCTCACACTTGCATATCGGGGGCCTGTAAGCGTTGTTAGCAGGTGAAACACCATTTCTGAGGATGGGGTACTCACAGCCTTTGCCACGGCGTAGCCTGTATCCGTGCGATCGATTCGTCCTTGGAAATTCTTCGTTTGTCAGGAGTACTGAGGGCAAAGTCCCATTCCCACATCATTCGTATCCTTCTCTTGACATGGCCAGAAAACGTGACTCGAGGTATATGTCTGATGTCCGCCCACGCCAGCGTGAAGAACCAGTGAACGAAGACTTTTTGGCACGAGACATTTTTCGTACCCCTATTTCCTGCGATATGAACCCAAGGGTCCAACGAACTCCAAGTATTGCCAGGACCAATCCGTTTAGGCGGACGGGTAGTAAAGTGGAGATGTAGATGGAAGAGCGTTGGTATCTCGCGCAATTGGGCGATTGCGGGGGTCATCTCGTTGTCCAATTCGACAAAACCCTGATGGCGTTCGCAATTTAGGCCGAGGAAGCGGAAGTAATCCGACGTGGAGAGGTTGAGCTCGATACGACGCATAGCATGGTAGGGGATGAAGACGTGAGGCCAAGTGGGACATATGGAAGGGTGGTGATACCCATTGAGCAATGCTGTCGTGCGCTCCCATGTTGCCTTCCTGACTTCATAGCATATTTGCTGACAGGTGAGAGCAAGCATGTTCGGCTGAATCTGGTATTCGCTTTCGTCAACACTCACTTTCCCAAAGCGATGTATGTCTATGCAGCGGCGCTTGGGGCGCGACAATCTGACATGCTGGTTTCCGTCGGAATCGCCCTTGCTCAGCGATAAACATATGTAGGGGCCGATGACTTGATCGTATACGAGGTATCGGAGTTCTTCGGGAAGGTCGAGGAAGCGGAAAGCTCGGCCGTTGGACTTCCACCAGTCGGCCATTGTAAGAGGACCGGGGTTGAGCGACTCGAGGTCTTCAGCCATCCAAGTGAGAAACGGTATCCAGCGGGGGTGTGTATCCATCTCCAACGCGAGTTTTGAAGTGAGTTTTGATGGGTCTGCGGACTCTGACTCGGGGCGACCGGCTTTTATCCTGGAAGGGCCCTTCAGATGGTGGTCTGTAAGATTATGTTTGCAGTACGAGGATATGTCCTGCTCTAACAGGTTCAAACATATGTCGACATCAGCCGTCTTTCTCCAGAACTCGAACTCGGTGCGATGCCGGTGACGGATGTACCCTGCCATTGCCTGCTTTAGAGACTCTTTCTTTGAATCGTCAGGTTCATCTTCTAGATGAGAGGCAATCCCATATCGTCGAGTCAACCATTCTTGCAACGTGAGCCACTCGTCTTCTTGATTGGTCTGCGGGTGGGATGTTTGTTCCGCGAGCAGTGTAGACTTCAAAGACTGTCTCCGTACACTGAGGAGTATATCCTCTGCCCCGGGTTGGATGAGTCGTATGGGCGTCGATGATGACGTGGAAGCTATTGAGCGCTCGATTCGCAGTCCTCTCGAGTTTAGCCTGAACCTCAGACTCTTTTGTTGTTGGTATTTAATGTACGCCTGGATCTCCGTAATAGTGTCAGTCTAGGTTCGCCGTCAGCACATCTACTTTTACCCAAGGTCAAAAAGTAGCATACGATGAGGGTGCGCAATATTTTTCGTTCCTTCATTGCAGCGATCTGCGCGGGCCTGGATTGGGGCCGAGATTTAGGAGCCATTGCGGCTTTGTTCGGTGGATTGTATGGGTATTGGTGTACTTGTCGAAAAGCTGGTACCGAAAGTAAGGCGGGTGGGGGCCGTGCTCCGCGGATGAGTACCAATGGGTGTCAGTAAAGTGTTAGTTCTGCATATCCAACGAAATAAAGACAGACGTGGGTTCAGTGCGACCGTGCACACGTTACCCAGGGCGATGAAAGTTCGAAATCAAATGTAATTGCGGCGCGCTTGAGACCAAATAAGTCAGTATTCCATTGCGTGGTTGTTGGGTACCGAGAACGAGGTTCCGCAAACGAGGCGGGACCCAGTGCCCAAACCTCAGTGTTGTCCAGTTTGCTGCTTGTTGGTTGATAGCAAGCGGCCTCGAAATTCCCGAGGAAATACCGTTAATTTCCTCTTCAGTCTTCAGGCTCGGTCTCGCTATCAGGCGCAGGAGAAAGCGACGAACCCGAGCCAAAAGACAGCAGTGCGGATTCCTTCACTCTCGTCGACTGCGGAGTTTTACCGTGAGCCATCTCCAATACCTCAAGCAATCCCAACAGCCTGTCCGAGCTTTCCTGTAGCAACTTCTTCGCTTGCTCTTCTTCCTCAGCGTTGCCTCTCTTGCCTTTACCCGTACCATATACACTACGTCGCGCTTGGATACCAGCCTCCATAGCCTTGCGAAGAGCTGGATTAGGGGCAAGAGCATTGTTCTTCATCATATACATGAACAATTGTTCCAGTATGAGTGAGATCTTGGTGTTTGCTGCAAAGCTTTGCGTTGTTCCTTTCAGTGGAAGAAGAGTCTTTTCGAAATCCTGTTGAATAGGGTCTCGGAGAAAGAAGCTCGGTGGCTTGCTGGCTATCATACCATGTAGAAGGTTCGCGGTGAAGGCGACTCGAATGTCGTCGGATAGCTTCATCGTAGACAAAAGCACCTGAAAGGTCATGGTCGGGACCTGACTGAACTCTTCCAAGATGTTGTCGCAGAGGTCATATATCCGGGTGAAGAGTTCCGGTAGCTCTACGGCCACGTCGGCGAGCTGTTTGTTGTTAGTTGTCGTCGACTCTGACCAAAAAGGTACCTACGAGTACTATGAGACGCTGCCGCAGCTCGATCGCGTCCTGTCCGCCAAGGCGCTCTATGGCGTCGTGTACGTTCTTAATCCCTTTATCGCTGGTCTCCGAAGACGTGTCGTCGCCACTCTCATCCCCGCCGTCGTCCGATGCGTCCTGCATATCTTCGTCGCTACC
>Ga0265798_10002842_pt1 | contig 25163 bp, 20 predicted proteins | sample P3T30metagenome_FD_192430 | JGI IMG/M metagenome (GOLD analysis project Ga0265798, IMG submission 192430) | Plant litter microbial communities from East Loma Ridge, Irvine, California - P3 T30 | ecosystem: Environmental > Terrestrial > Plant litter > Unclassified | place: USA: California...
TCGTGCCCTGGAACATGAGTCCCAGTTCTTCATTAGTCCCGGCTGATCGTCAGTTGCGGACCGCACCACCGCACAAAAGAGGCTTCGGTGAACGCCACCACACAACCTGTGGGTAGTCTACCACAGGCTGGAGCATACGAGCGAAAATGCCGGGGTATCTGTCAGATAAAAGTAGCTAATAATAACTACAACTATAGTTTATTGCTTAGATCAACGCGTTATAATTCGACAGCGCACTCCCTGGACATGCTTCGATTTTCGCTCGTATGTGACAACATGCAGTATGTAGACATCGTTACACTTACGCACCAAAGATGTTTCGCGGGGAAAGTCTTCATGACAAAGCGCATATCATTCCTGCGGCGGAGACCTTGCTTCGAGAGCATATGATCGAATGACTGCGCACTTGAGCCAAGATGCGCGCTTGGCGATGCTTATGACGCATATTGTAGGACGGCAACCAATTGTCCAACACCCGAGACTGAGACACAATCGTGCAGTCCATCGGCCAGATCGGAACGGCGGACACTTGTTCAACTACTTGCTCAGCATTGTGCTGCGCAGCTATTCTGCGGTCAATCCGAGAAATGGCCACATTCGACATGCCTCTGTCAGTGCAAGCACTACCATGATGCAGCATTGTTCTGGAGTTGCAACAAGGTTCAAGTACTCGCTAATGTCGCCTGAAGAGGCTGGTCTCTTGTATACATCCAGCTGGCGTATCACAGCAGAAGCCACAATTTAACCTATGCAGCTCCACACCCGGGACGCCAATCGGCATAATGACACCCAAGGATCTCATGGCTCTCTAATGAAGAGCAATATAGTTAAATACCATCAACCACCCTTCTTGTTCTGTCTTGATGATCAGCCGCCGCCTCGGTATGAGAGGAATACGGAGAATTAGAATCCAATATCGTTGATTGCTTCGTCGCGACTCGGCGTGTAGTACATTGGGCGGAGCTGGCACATAAACTTGCTGTGAGATTGCACGTTTCCTACATTCTTGTCGCTGAAATTTCTGCGTTATGGAGAGCTGTTTCTGAGCAACTTCTTGAAAATGTTCACAGTCTTTTCCGAGCCCAGGGGGCAACCATCGTCACTCTCTTTATGTCAGGTCGTGTCCTTGTGGGCGACATGGCTCCAAGCTACCCAAGGGCGTCCTCAGGCGGGTACGCAGTCGTTGTGGTGCTCTTCCTTTCAATCGGGACTGAAACTGACATCAAGCAACAGGGACAGGTGCTTATGCACCAGCCGCGCTTGATGGCTTTGGATTGATACCCTCCGCACTACGCAAGTAACCTGAATTACAAAAAATCCAAGTCTAACAATAACGGATGTAACTGTAGGCTCTGCACTACTTCCTTCATTGCTCGTCCCTTCACAGGCTACTTCTTTGGGGTTGGTTCCATCACAGATACCTCAACCTAACGAATCACTCAAACCACCTACACCGGCTTTGACGCCTTCAGCATATACGCCATCGGAGTCATTAGCCGCTCCTCTTATACCTTCCTTGCCAGCAGTCTCAGGCCCTGATCCAATACCTTCTATACCAACAGTGACAATTGCACCGTCGTTGATCAGCTCAGTTCATGTGACGACGACAGAAACGTCACAGATGACCTCGACAGACCAAGGTCTGAAGCCAATACCGCCTGCAGAAACACAGGTCGGCGATCCTAATGGCCACCACGAAATCACGGAGCCGAATTTCAGCGTCACCAAGCCATGCCGGGGATGTGCCCCTATCATCGAAGTAACGGCTACCGGGTGGATGGATAATGCACCTGAAGAACAGCATGAGAGTGCAACAGGCATCATACAGACAAGAATATCTGCCGGTCCTTCGAATGTACTCGTTAGTCAAGCGTCATCGGGTGGGAATTTTGTGATCGGAGGCTCGCTCACTGTGACTCTCGGTCAAACGGTAACCGTGGACAGTATACCGATAGCTGTTCAAACTGCGAGTGGGGGTCCGCATGTTATTGTGGGAACAACAATCATATCCCTCGTGCCGGCTGAAGCGAAGCCTGACAAAGATCCGCGGGTCACTTACATGCCCACTCGTATTCCAACAGCATTCACCATCGGTGCTGACATCTTTGTACCGGACTCGCAGTCCCAGTATATTTTTGGTGGTCAGACGCTGTCGCCCGGAGGACCAGCCATCACTGTGTCGGGAACAACCATATCGCTCGCACCTTCTGCGACAGTCCTCGTCGTGAACGGTGCAACTTCTACGCTTTCACCTCAATATGGCAACATATGGACCAAAGCCGCAACAGCCCTCACCTTCAAAGATCATGTATACACTGCGAATCGGGCGGGGCATATCACGATAAGCCCAGGCATAGTGCTCAAGCCTGGGGGCGAAGCCATTACCATAGACGGGACGGCGCTCAGCTTAGATAATAGCGGCACAGCAGTTGTAGTCCAGGGCAGAACCAGCATCTTGCAGCCAGTAACTACGGTCGTCACGTTGACTAAAAGTCTTGGAGCTGGCGCATTCGGTGGCAGCAATGCAGGAGACACAGGCGGTGGCGATTGGGCCTTACCAACCGGCAAAGCGCCAGCTGCGCCAGCGAAGCCAATATCTGCCGGTCGTGTTTTGCGTCCCGAGTACGCGAGGAGTGACGGCTGGCTTAGTGGTGTTCTTCTTCTCATCTGGTGGTCCATTGGCTATCTGGCAGTCGGACTATGAGAAAGACCACGAAAGTCATTGGCAGCATTTGCGTTCGGTATGGCGTACCTTCTCAGCATCTTTTCAATCCAAGGCGAAGCGATTCCACTGAAAGGACGTAACCACAATCACAAATGACGCTCAGAGTCCGGAGCATGCCGCGGAAGCTAAATACAACGGGGTCCGCAAATACCCGCATAACGGGATGTCAACGTCAACCCGAAGAAGGACTTCCATTTATTCGCAGGAGGTAGGAAGACAACGAGAAGCATGTTCGATTGAGCAGGGCGTGAGCGAACGTGCCATTTTATGGCACTGTCGCCCCACCGAGAATCGCATTCGGGCTACAATGGCAGAATACATCAATGCGACGAATATCGATCCTTGAGATAACCTCATAGTTGCACGATTCCAGTACTTCTCTCCTGATGGCTCTGTTGCCATGAACGCTTTGCTTCTTCTTGGATTAGCATGTCGGTACCAGATAAATGTGAGCACCGGATGATCTGCGATATTGACTGAAAGACTAAGCGACGAAGATATCCAGTCTCAGGCGAAGACTTCGACACGGGACCGATCGACGACATCTGCGACTGCGTTCTCGTTCTTCCAACCCTTCCACTCTATCTTTCGATTACCAGCATAAGACAGGCTTGATGGTTGTTCCATCGTGCATCTCGTGAAGTCCCTGCTTGAACTCGCTCGCAGGCATGAGCTTGATCATTTTGTCGATCGGAAAGCGTCCCTCGCGATACCACTGGATCATCTTTGGCACGTATTCAGGCGGATACGCCAAGCCTTCGATGGCCCCAATGATTTCCCTGCCACTCAACATGAACTCGAACCATCCGACGTTCATGACAAAGTCAAACGGAGGGGTTCCTACTTGACAGATCTTGCCGCGGGGCCGCAAAGACTCGAACGCAGCCTGGATTAGCGGTGGTGCGCCGGTGGTTTCCACAGCAATGGTGGGACCAACGCCTTCGGCTATCTCCTGTATGGCTTCTTTGAGAGTCTTGTCTCCAAGTGTGCTCGTATTGATAGTGTGTGTAGCCCCAAGCTCTTTAGCCAGGTTGATCCGTTTCTCTACTTTGTCCAGGCCGATTATCATGCGGGCGCCCACAAGTTTGGCGGCCATTATAGCGGATAGACCAACGCCCCCGAGGCCGGTAACAAGAACAACGTCTTTTGGTCCAGCCTTGGCTGCGTTGATCACAGTTCCTGAACCTGTCTGGATGCCACAACCGAGTGGAGAGAAGAGCTGCAGCTCAGCTTTGTCCTTGACGAGAGATTGTACGTTGACAATCGATGTCTGCTTGACGATTGAAAGGTTTGCGAATGACGATTGTCCGAAGAAGGCTCCAGCCACCACATTGTCGTTGCTTCCTGATGTCGTGAAGACGTCTTTGTCTCCTCCAAAGTTGAGCTCAGTGAAGCGAGGGCAGTGCGAGTGGTTGCCCGCTTTGCAAAGCAGGCAGTCATTGCAATAAGTAAACGAACAGAGCACGGCTTCTCCTGGCTTCGCAACAGTCACGCCAGGACCCACTGCCTTCACATAGCCGCTGCCTTTTATCGCCTGTTAGCAAAGAGCAGAGGCATCGCAACAAGGGCAGAAAGTGACTCACCTTCGTGTCCAAGAACGCGTGGATAAAAAGCGATGGGGGCAGCGCCATCAGGAAGGTCACCGCAGAGAACATCGGTGTGACAAACGCCGCCTATTTTTGTGTTACTCAACGCATTCACAAGGAGCAGTCGGAAATGCAACACTCACTGCCAACGATCTCAACGAGAAGCTCGCCTTCTCTTGGTTCCCGAACTTGAACATCCTCCATGTTCCATCCGCCTTTCGTCAGCGTGTCTCGGGATACGATTGCTTTGGCCATGTTGCTTCGATGTACAACGCAGTGAGATTTGATATTTGGACACGACTCGATGGCAATGAAGGGCCTGTCATCGGTGCCTTTCAAGTGTAGCGATGAACCCCTCCCAAGGTTTCACCTCGGTAGTAGTGGAGGAATTCTGATTGGTAGAGAATCTAGCATGGACTTGGTAAACCAATCAACTGCGCTAAGCTACTACTAGAGTGTAGAAGCGGTGGATCGTCACTCTCAAAAGGCACACTCCCACTGCCGGCTAAGGTACCGAAAGCTCGCTCGGAGACCAACTCAACCAAATGCTGCAGCGGTGTACTGACATCTTGTAGGATGAATCTGCCGGAGTTCTCTACCGATGCGAACTCTACCCAACATCTATTATCTTCGAGCCAATCATTTCGTTCGGAACATGAGCTACCTTCAACCATCGATCCCGGTACACATTTCGCCACCACGCCTGAAGACTCGTGATGTGCGAATTACACAACAAGATATGTTTGTATGATAGCAGGGAGCGTCTCATCGTACCTAGGTACGACAGGTGACTGCAAATCACAGGCACAATAGACTTTCAAATATTAACTGTAAGCGGTCGATCAAATCAGCACTTCAAATGACCAGCACCAGGACCGTCATGTCTGAGAACATCGACAGAAGCGCACGAGAATCTCGATGAAGTGGCCTATGTTCTGTAAAGACTTCCTACTCTCTTGCCCACTGCTCGTGAAGACCATTGCAATTGGTGCAGGCTTCAGTGGGCTGTCCATCGCTAGAGTTGTTCATGTCGGACTGCTAGCACACGCAAGAACTGCAGTCTATGAAAAGAACCCGGGTGTTGGTGGCATGTGGTACGCAGTATCGAGGTGTCGGTAAATCTCGAATCGTCTCAGACCTTCACACAGCTCCCGAGTTCTTGGGACACTTGCTGACGAACAGACCCGGCTTTTAGGTACGAGAATCAATGTATCATACTATCCAGTAGGTGAATATGTGCTACTACAAATTCTGATGGCATTCAACAGAACAGTCCTCCTGACCGCGGAGTTCCTTTGGCCATTGTATTATCCCAAAGCAGACGACTCTCAAAGCCATTTCACGGCGCAACCCCCCGGGGCAGCCGATGCAGAGCAGCACATAGATGAAGTAACTCGATGGAAAGAATTTGGATCACGATATCTTTTTCGGCCTGAAGGTGCCACAAGCCTGGAGCCTCATGATCAGTAAGCTTCAGCTGAGTCGCCAGAAGCTCTAGTGTAGTCGCACAAATACTACTGCGCATGCAATAAGCGAGCAATTACGTCACACGGTGACGGGATAACTTCGTGTATGCCCCAGATTTCTGTCCGCTTCGTATTGTTGAAGCGACGGCGAGAGCTAGTGGAAACCTGACGGCTGCGGCTTCTTTTGCTCTCTCCTCCTCCTGGATTGAGCCACGACTAACCATCATTGCAAACAAAGTCCTGGACATAGAAATCATCAGAATAGAGCTTGAATATGTCAAAACGCGTGTAAGCATGCTGAATGGGAGAATAGATGTTAAGAATCGGGAAAGTCGGTTCCTGGTGCTGATGCCGATCGTTCTATTCCCAGCACTAGGTTCCTGCATGCGGGCCGCAAGGGGCGCCAATTCCTCCGAAGCATCTATTATGGTTACGAGCACTTTGAATATGTCAACGTAGGAGAGTGTATCATCGGACAAGTAGGGTTGTACCCAGGCGATCAAGGGAACACGCGTATCGAGATCGCCAGAAGTATAAAGAGCAGTAACCGTTCAACAAGATTGCAACATCACTCCATCAATCCACCACTACTTTCATCCTCATCGTGCACTTCTCAAATTTTTGATCAGATTTTCGAGCAAGATGCAATCCACCCCGTCCGCGCTCGCAGCCGTTCTGGCTTTCACCGTCGCCGCCGCGGCAACCTCACTTGAAGCCCGCCAGGGAGATCTAAAAGACTGGCAGGTCACCGGAGCGTCAGGTCACTCACCATCCGGACGCCCTGGAAGCTACCCTTGGTCATACATTATAGCCAACATTACCGACCCGAACGCGATCAACTTGGGCACCTCAGAGGCTGACAACAGCACTGTCACCGTACCCGCTGGCTCTCAAGGCATCGTAAGCACCCTCCATTGGAACTTCTACCAGCCAACTTGCTGACTGCACGACAACAGAATTGTGTCGCCAAATACCTTACTTATGAAGGAAATTCGGAATCTCCGGTCGGCCGCACGTGGCCCTGCGATGAAGTTGAGGACGGATTCTGGACTATGCAAGTCCTCGCCGGTACGGCTGATGCGTCGTTCACCTCTAGGAACTACGACCTCAAGTTCACGCACGTCGTGGACAAGCTGTACCTTGGGTCGCGATACTCTACAACCTTCGAGGGCCAAGGGCACTTCGAGGTTGGGAAACAGCTTGGTCTATCCTGTGGAGGTAGCGGTCAGTGTAACTCTGGGATCAAAACAGAGCAGAACCCGGTGTTGGTAAAGGCCAAGAAGCTGTAGAAAATCGGCTGGTAGTATGTTGGCAGCGACCTCTTTGAACGTTGGGAATCAAATCGACTTGTTACCCTTGGAATGAAAATACTTTTCGATCATGAATAGATTAAGTCCTGACCAACCACTGACTGCCATGCCTCACGAGCACTGATGTCACAGTGACTACTCATCTCTCAAGCATCCTTGAACATGCTGAAAACACCTGCCCAAGTCTCCCTGACAGTTGGCTGGATCTGGTTCGCGGGCAGCGAGAAGCCATACGTGCCAGTGTCCCTTAGCTCGTAGGTGTACGAAAAAGTCGCATTCCCAGTTACATCAGTGTAATCGGTAGAGCTACCCGTTGTCGCATACAATGTAGAGCAGCTTGGTCCGGCGGTGTATCTTGTGCCATAAACAGCGCTGATAGCAGACTGGGCGCGGGTTGCAAGACTTTGGTGTTGGGCGTTGTTCTCAGGACGGAGGCTGCAATCATATCCGTATGGCCAGAGACTGAGGATAGTCAGCACTTGCTCACGAACTACCGTTTTCTGCTTACATGTATTGACCGTAGCTGTGCACATCAAGGTAGAGGCGGATGCCGCGGGAGTCACGGAGGGTTCTGACTTGCGCAGAGAGGGCGCGGTTCTCGGGCGCATCACCCGCTGCAACACCCTTGTATGTCTCGGAGCAAGGGTTGGTGGATGCTCCGCCAGTCACTTCCCACTTGTACGGCCAGTTACGATTGATATCTCGGCCGACACAGCTGTTGCCACTGACGGTCTGACGGTTCTTGCGCCACAGGCGATCGGTGGTCTGGGAGTATACGAAACCATCTGGGTTCACGATAGGAGTGATGTAGAAATCGAACTTGTCGACGATGGCCTTGATGCTTGCATCGGAGGCAGACTTGGTGAGAAGTTGCCAGGCGAAGTATTCAGTGGTCATACTGGTGATCCACTCCCGGGCGTGCACATTTCCGTGGATGATAACGGCAGGCCGTGAGCCTCGTCCGCCGGCACCCCAGATCTGAATGCCTGTCAAAGTTCGGCCCTGGACTGATGTGCCCAGAGTGAAGATTGCCGAGTTGCTGGTGTATCCTGCTTGGAGATCGCGCAGGAACTGGAGATGGTCTGCATATGGGTGATACGACGTAAACCATGACTCGGATGGTACTGCGATAGATTAGCACATCGAAAAGTTCGATCGAAGTGGCCATACCAGCATAAGTTTGTACTGGGCCTTCCTCCTTCAAGGCAGCTCCAACATCTTCGTTGATGACTATGCTGTCCGTCACCAGAGCGTTCAGTGCTGCGATGTCTTGAGGCGCAACCACGACATCCAAGTCTTTCTTTCCAGGACTTAGGATGTGAGCAACAAGGTCTTCGATTTGGGCCCTGACGCTCTCCGCGCCCTCGGGTAGGGTGACACGAAGCGCTTTGTAGCCGTTGTAGTCGACTTTCTGGCCAGCTCTCGGAACAACGGATGCCAAAGCTGTAGACGCAAGAAGCGCCGAAGTGAGAACGAACTTCATCGCTGAGGAGAGAGTGACAATTGAGCTGGCAAACGAAGCTGTGTTTTTCGACTGGTGGGATACGCTTTCTTTTTATGCACGGCGTTCTTTCCACCTGCCCATCTTGTGGCATATTCGTAGTCCCCTACAACCTGCGAAGACATCACGTCGAATAGGCAGGTCCTGTCTGCAGTCTCCGAGATCATCTGCTGCACGGGCGGGAGATGCACACTCGGAGGAAGTCCAAGTGCAATCCTGTGTTCTGTATGGCCGTGTAATATACGTTGTTGCTTGGCGCATGGAGGGCGGAAGAAAGGTGGAGTGCATGTGATTCGTCCGGAGAGCGGCCACTAAGCCCAATGGGGCAGGAGTGATGAAGGTATCGGCTGGAGCGTCTTGGCCAGACGATAGAGCCGAAGCGAGGCCTAGAATGACTACAACGAGTGGTATGGAGGCACACAAGTCCCGTTTGTGTGCTGCAATGTGGCGGTTATCGTTGATGAAATCACCCTGGTTCAGGAAGGAAGGCTTGCTTTTAGCGAACACGCATGAACACTCGCGAAGATTGTCGAAGAAGAGGGAAAGATGGCGTGATACCTTGGGTCGTGGTGACTTTCTCTAGCGTGACTCTTTCTATTTCACTGACGCATATAGCGCGGAGGACATCAGAGCATACTGAATATTTTCGATGCATTAGATGTTCAAGTAGCGGTAAAGCGGGGAAGTTAAGAATGTACACTTTGAGACATCTACAACTGTTGGAGAGGCTGTTTTGTCGTTTATTCGACGCTGTCACCGCCCATTGATCAAGAAAGCGGATCATTTGGCAGGTCCTGGAGTACTGCATGTTGTCACATACGAGCGAAAATCGAAATATGCCTGGGGATTGCGCGGTCGAATTACAACAGGTTGATCTGAGCAATGAAATATAGTTGTAGCCATCATCAGCTACTTTTATCTGACAGATACCCTGGCATTTTCGCTCGTATGCTCCAGCCTACGGTAGACAGGCCCCTAGGAACCCACACCTCCACCCTAATTGAGAGTCGATACCAGGTTCATGCGAAATTAATTATGCTTACTAGTAACAGGATGTAGCGGTACCAGTCGTCATGTAATCCAAGGTCGTAGTAGCTAGCTTGTCAACAAGCAGCCTCATTCTCCCCTCATCACCGTCACTCCACAATCTCTCAGTACTCCCTCCTTGGCAAACTCATCCCCTTCCTCCCCCTGTCTCCCTCACCTTCGTCATCATCTCCCGTCCACGTCGCATTCCATCCATCCCAAGTCTCTACCACATCCCTCACACTCTCTTCGTCCCCAACAACAATCTCAACCCGACTCTCCAGCACCATATTCTCCTTACTTTCCGTAGCTCCGGAGGCACTCCCGTGTCCAACATTCTTCCGCATCTCAATTCCACGCTCGACTTCGTCGACTGCTCGTTTCAATGCGCGCTCGCGCTTCCATTGGCGCAGGTATGGCATGCCGAACATGAGGAAGAGGATCAAGATGACGGAGAGCGTGAGGCTGATGCTTATGCCGAGGATGGCGGGTGTGCTGAGAGTGGGTGTGAATGAGGGAGTTTCGTTGCTGGATGGTGCGGCCGGTGCTGACGTTTCGACTGCGTGGGATATGGTAGGAAGAGATGATGGTTGTGTTGGAGTGATAGGTTGCGGAGTCTGGAAAGACAGCGTCGGGACTGGTGATCCTGAGACTAGAATGACACTGGTACAGCCCTTCGCGTATATAGTCAGCCTATCTAAAGATCGAAGAGTCAAATCTGTCTCACCTCACACCCAAAACTCTCCGTCGCACGCGGCTCAAGCGCAATCCCATACACCACCCAGACATTCATCGAAAACAGCATCGCCACAGCAAACATGTAAATCACAGTCTTCATAGCGGCGCAGTGAACGAGTGTATAGAAAGCCAAAAGTGCGAGAAAAACAAGGAAAAAAGGGCGATGAGCACGAAAGGAGGGGGGGGGAAAGAAGTCCAAGATGTCACGGCCTATGTACCCTCGCGTCGTCCCGCGCAAACAACCACCTTTGACTTGTTTTGCATGCGGCAGTGCGCACCTGCAGTACGCGTCGAGTTGTCGAATCTAAGGACATTGTCTCAGCGACCAAGTCACACTGCGGGGGCAGATGTATGCGCGATGCGCTGGCACATATATGTCAGGGTTAATATTCAATCTACGAGTGCCGTGAGTTGTTGCCACTGCGACATATCAACATGTACGTTGAGCTGCAAAATGTAGAGTACATTGTATTCATCGTCGTCGTTGCTGCGATGTGGAAATGACTTTGAAACAACACGACGGCGCCACCGCGCGCACAACAGAATGCCGTGGAACATCATATCTCCAAACGGCGGCGATCATACCCGCCCCAACCAGCGCCACCCAGCCCTCTCCCTACTCCGGTGCGTTAGCGAGGTGGTGCGTTGCGCGAGTACGACTCCTCCAAATCTCCTTCAATCAAGCCCCTCCCCAATCCCATAAACCTCCACCCCAAACGTCCCCCCCTACATCTCACACGTCATCCCCGTCATCGGCGCCCCACCCACACACTGCATATGCATCGTCTCCTCCCCATACATATTGCCCTCTACACTCACATCGCCCCAATAAGCCCTGCTCGCGTCCCCACTATCCACTACACCTATCACGTCAAGCGAGAAGCTCATTTCCGCGCGTCGCGACTCGTTGTACCGTCGTACATGGAATTTTACGACTTCGCGGTCCGATGGCTGTGGGGCGCATTCGATTAACTTGTCGGGAAGCTGGCCGTTGATAAACTCTGCGTGGCAGTGCGTTTTGAAGGGCAAGGAGGACGAGGCGTGGGTTGCGGGCAGCTCGAGGTCGAAGTCGATGGTGCTGTTGAAGGGGGGTGGGTCGGGCCAGGCTGGGTTGCCTGGGAGGCCGGTGTCGGAGGTGTGGAAGTGAACGTTGATGCGTGGGATTTGCCAGGTTTCGGTGTAGAAGTCGGGGTCTTCGGCGGCGGTGGGCAGGGCGAGGACGGTTGGGAGGAGAGGACAGGCTAGGAGGGAGATGATGCGGAGCATGATATTTGAGCAGTATGTTGCGTTAGATGGTGTGAGTGAAAGGGTGTGAAAAGGAGAAGGTGTGCTGAATGACGGACTAGATATAGGTCTTTCAAATCCGATGGTGCTCAGTACGGCATTGGCGCGATGACACGCCGCAATCCATATCAAGATGTACTGCTGCAAGATGGTCAGTCGATCACAGCTTCTTTGTCGCTCCGGCGGTGAGCAGCAAAGCACTTTCAGGTACCTGCGATACACAACGTCCAGGTACCGGTCATCGTGTACAACAGAACGATCACATTCGTGTCCTCGATCGTGGAGTGCAAAGTGATAAAGAGAGTAGATGACGGAGCGCTCTGTGTTGGTACTGGATAAGCTCAGAAATGACCACGACGCAAAAGTGGCGCAGCTTGACAGGAAAATGTTGCCTTGATTGCCGGTGCGGTTAGTGTTAAAGGGTACTTGGGTGTCGGCATAGCAACATACATATCATTCGCTGAACTCATTAACACAAGCTCAAACACAGCCCGTGGACGGGTGCTTCCGTGGCACCCATCACACCTGTCACTCGTGGGTATCAAATAGCGTGCGCAACTCTCGGAGGCACCCGTTGCGTGACCGGTCCATCCCGTAACACCACCATCGCAGAAACAAAGGTCAACGCCCTGGAACCCGACCTCAGGCGACCTCAATACCCTTCCTCGTGCGCAGGGCCACCTTGGCAAACTCGCGCATGTTCCACGTCTTCGCCTCTTTCGCATCGGGTACATGCTCGCCACTATTGATGACGTGCACCTTCATCTTGCGATGGAACTTCAGTCCAGTGAGCAACTTTGGTGTGATGAGGAAGTATTGGCTTGTGTGCTCCTGGCAAGCAATATCGACCATACGCTCGTGCACCATGCGTTCATTACGCGGGTCCATACCCTGATTGATCTCGTCGACGACGCGGAACGGCGACTGTGCTAGATCTTGCAGGGCCATGAGGTAGAATATTGTTGAGACGGCGCGCTCGCCACCAGACTGGCGGTGAGAGTTGAGGACGGAAAGCGTTTCGCCCTCACTGTTGGATCGTTAGCATCTGTCGCAATCGCAACTGGGAAGGATACGTACCGGAAGCGGACTGAAATTTGGATAGACCAGCGATCAAAGTCCTCTTCGTCCTTGTAAACGCTGACTTCACCAGCGCAGCCGATCTGCTCGAAGTTGTGTGCGAAGGCATCGCTGATCTTTGAGATGAGCGCGTCCAGCTGGGGTTCCCACTGCTGACGAATCTCTACAATCTTCTCTTTCGCATCTTCCAGATTCGCGGCATGCTCACCAAGCTTCTCCTGCGTCTTCAAGATGTCGTCCTTGCGCTTTTCGAATGCCCTAATGAGCCCAGGATTGCCTTCAACCATCATCTCGAGGCGCGCAGCAACAGTCTCAATTTCTTGCTGAAGAGCCGCGAGATCCGGCAACGCACTGTACTCCCCTACCATGTCCTTCTCTGCTTGGGACAGTTCCTCGATGGACAACTGGACTTGTCCCAGCATGCGCTTGTATTCCTCTCGAAGGGTCATGTTGCGACGGTGAAGCTCCTGAATCTCGGCTTCCTTGCGCTGTTGCTTCTGCAGGATTTCCCTATTCTCATTCTGAAGAGCGTTGGATTCCGAATTGGCTTCAATGCATCGAATTTCGGCTTCAACGAGAGACTCGTGGAATGTGCGGAGCTGAGTAACGGTTTTCTAGAGGGTATCAGCGATGGCCGAAAGCAAGCAAAGACAGGGTACGTACAGCATATTCGAGAGTGAACGTCGCAGCTGCCAGCGACGCTTGCTGCGAGTTGGCTTTGATGTCTCGGATCCGATTACTGGTCTCTGCAATTTCCCTGGCCTTCTCGTCCACAAGAGCCTGCTTTTGCTGGATCTTCCCAGGCAAGGCCTGCCACTCGGCTAAAGCCTTTCTCATACGGTCGTAATCAATTTGAAGATTGTCTCGCTCCTGTCGAAGTACGGCCATTTCCTCGGAAAGCCTTTCGATATCCTCTTTGCCTTGTCGACGTTGTTCAGACAGTTCCGCCGCATTCTGCATAATTGTCTTGATCGCTTCATCTAGCTGGAGTTTTTCGTCGGAATTCGCAGGCTGATCCACAAAGTTTTGAGCCGGGCGCAGCTTCGTGACGGCCGTTGAAGAAGCATCATACTCCTTACGTGTGGTGATCTGGTAGACGTCTTTGCCACTCACCCACTTCTGAATCGCACTGCCCGACACCGAGTCATGCTGCGCATTGGAGAGAGGCCGAGATGAATGGGCAATTTTGTGCAATCGTGAGTTGTCACAGAGCATTGCAAGTACTGCGTCTGGTCCGTCGACATAGTCAATAATATAGCCCTCGAACCCCATGCGCTCTAATTCAACGGGAGCAACGGGCGGACGGTATTCGGATAACGATCTTGGTGACGTTCGTGTGAAAATGTCGTGCAGGCGCAGACCGTCCTTGTCGAAAAAGTGCTTAGACAGCAGCTGCTGATCTTCCGCGTGAGTGCAGGTGATGGCGATGAAATCTCCCTTTCTCATCTGGCTCTCTACGACATCTGCGTAGCGTAGATCTTTGACGGAACACTCTAAGATTGGAGGCCCATATACTTCTCCTTTGAGAGTCAGCGTGCTCTTGTTCTCCTGGAACCATGCCCAGGCCTTCGCGGTGTCGCTCGAGAGCCTCTGCAACACGCTGGCTTGCTTTCCGCTTTGTGTATCCAGCAGCTTCCTCTGCTCAAGCAGCCTTTTATACTCTACGTGTACAGCCTCGCCTCTGGTCTTGGACTCCTGCGCAGTGGCCTTGAACTGTGTTCTGCGACCATCAAGAGCGCGGTATTGGGCGCCGAGATCGTTCTTACGACTTGTGAACTCCGCCATATCGTAATTCACGGGCTCCTCTTGTCTTTGGCGTTCGAGTCTCTGGATCTCAGCGTTCATACGTGCTATATCCTGTTCACGAGTTCTCTTCGTGGCCACTTCGCCCTTGACCTCAGCAACGAAGCCCGCCACAGCCTGCTTCTCCTTGTCGATCTTCGCGAAAAGCCTGTCGGCTTGAGTCTTGATCATGTCCACGCGATTCTTGCGCAGCTTGACGACATTGTCGATCTGGTCCTTATAGGCTTCTGTCTCCGCCTGGGCCTGGCGCACCGGCTCTACATTCGCGTTGATTTGGTCCAGCTCGCGTCTAGCCGTGCGCAGGGCCTCTTTCGCCTGAGCAGACGCCTCCTTGCGCAGGCGAAGCTCGATGATTGGTCGGACTTTCTCCAGGCATTTCGATTTCTGCAGCAGGCCCTCACGCTGATGATAGCGATCGACGTCTTGCTGATCTCTACCCTGAGCTAGTTGCAGCTTCTCCAAGTGGCTCTGCTCGTTTTGGTGCTTTATCTCCAAGGCCTTTTCCTCGCCACGGAGACCCTTCAGCTGGTCGTGCCATTCCACCATATGCTGGGGCGCTGCGGCCCGCTGAGTCTCCCTCAGACGGTCCACATCCGACATCTTTGCAAACTCCACCACCCGGTCCTGGGGCAGGAATTGACACAGGTTGTCGATCTGAATGGAGAATTCCTTGCAGAGTGCCAGGACTGCGTTCTTGCTCGACGTCTTGCCATCAATCCAGAATGAAGTCTTGTTGTTTGATTTTTGGATGAGGCGGCGCACGATGCGGTTTTTGGCCATTCCTGGACCGGCTGCAAGCTCTATTTCGATCACGGCTTCGTCGCTGCCATTCTTAACAAACTGGCCAAGCTCCTTCGCTCTGCCCAGGTGTTCGCTCGACCATCCCAGTCCGAGGCAGATGGCGCATACGAGTGTACTCTTGCCCGTGCCGTTCGGGCCAATGACCATGTTCAGGCTGGGTCCAAGGTGAAATTCGGCGGCCGTGTAAGTGACGAAGTTCCGCAGCTTGACGCGTACAAGCGTGCCGGGTTTGAAGACATCGTCGGCTAACATGTCGTTTACGTTGCCATTCGTTCGGCTGGGGCTTCCGGACGCGTCGCGCGTGTGCAGGCCGCGGGCGCGTTTGCTGCCCACTGAGACGGAGGAGGGGAAGTCGGACTGTTCGCCGTCTTCGTCGTCGCTCAGGGCGATGGAGGGTCGCTTGCGCCCGTTCTGCACGAGGCCAGGCATGGTTGCACGGTTGCGGTGGACGCGTTGGTGTGTGGAAGAGGGGGATAAGCGGCGTCTGGGGGTAACTGCGGGTAACGGTGGGGCGCCACGGCACGTGATAGCGCGTTTTGCGCCAGCAAATGAGCATCTGAATCTTGAGGCCTGTGGGTGAAGGTTGGCTCGATGCTCGGCGAGATTAGAGAAGACAGTGTGAAGCATGATCACCAAGACGTCAATACTGAACTTCAGTATATGCTTTTGTTTATTTACACAATTTTACATTTTACATTCAACCCATCACCCACGCTTACAGCTTCGGCTGATACTCCTTTGGCGCAATCATGAGCTCCGGTCGGACATACTTGTCAAAGTCCTCCTCGCTGATGACCTTTAGCTCCAGCGCAGCAGCCTTCAAGGTCATGCCGTTCTTGTGCGCATGCTTCGCGGTCTTGCTAGCGGCGTCGTATCCGATGACGGGGTTGAGGCACGTCACCAACATCAGACTGTGGACATGGATTAGCAATTGTTGTATAGAAGTATTTGGCAGACTCACCTCTCGCCCATGATCGAGCTGATGCGCTTCTCGTCGGCCTCGAGACCCGCAACAAGGTTCTTCTCGAAGCTCCTCATGCCATCTGCCAGGAGACGCGAGCTGTGGAGCAGGTTGCGGATCATGACGGGCTTGAAGACGTTCAGCTCGAAGTTACCCTGCGAGCCAGCGAACGTGGTCGCAGCTTGGTTGCCAAAGACCTGGCAGCACACCATGGTCAACGACTCGCACTGGGTGGGGTTGACCTTTCCAGGCATGATGGAAGATCCCGGCTCATTCTCTGGAAGCTTGAGCTCACCGAGACCGCAACGCGGGCCTGAGCCAAGGAAGCGGATATCTTGCGCAATCTTGAAAAGAGATGTTGCGAGGGTATTCAGCTGGCCGTGTGCCTCAACAATAGCGTCGTGGGCAGCGAGAGCCTCAAACTTATTGGGTGCAGTGATGAAGTCCTGGCCGGTCATCTTGCTGACTTCGGACGCGATGTCCTCTGCAAAACCAACGAATGTGTTGATACCAGTGCCGACCGCAGTGCCACCCTGCGCGAGCATCTTCAGGCGGGGCAGGCACGACTGTATCCGTTCGATGCCAAAGTCGAGCTGCGCAACATAGCCAGAGAACTCCTGACCCAGCGTCAGTGGTGTAGCATCCTGCAAATGTGTTCGTCCAATCTTGATCAGCTTCTCCCACTGGTCACTCTTCTGCTTGAGCGCGTCTCGCAGGCTCTTGAGCGCCGGGAGGAGCGACTCTTGGAAGTCGAGGACGGCGGCAATGTGCATGACGGTGGGGAAGGTGTCGTTGGACGAGGCAGACATGTTGACGTGGTCGTTGGGGTGGACCGGCTTCTTGCTGCCCATGGTGCCGCCCAGAATCTCAATGGCGCGGTTCGAGATGACTTCGTTGGCGTTCATGTTGGACTGCGTGCCGGAGCCCGTCTGCCACACCACCAGAGGGAAGTGGTCGGCAAGCTTGAGATCAGCGACCTCTTGGGCCGCCTGCTGGATCGCCTTTCCAAGCTTCGGGTCTACATCCTGTCAGCCGCATAGCCTGGAGCCCTCCATAGCAGCCCTACCCAGCCCAAACTTCATGTTCACCGTGGCCGCCGCGCCCTTCAAGATGCCGAATGCGCGCACGATTGGCGGTGGCATGCGATCCTGCGGCTGGTTGATCTTGAAGTTCTCCAGCGACCGCTCCGTCTGGGCTCCCCAGTACCGGTCAGACGGCACCTGGATCTCGCCAAAGGCATCGCTCTCGGTTCGTGTGTTGGCCATGCTGCTGGTGACGCTGAATTGCCGGCGTTGGAAGAGGCTGTACGCGGCTACGGGTGCGTATGTAGGCGACTGGCGAGTAACTGTGGATAGCGGTCGGGCCTTGGAGGAGCAGAAGACTGTGGGGTTGACCTTCGCATGTGCGTAAGATCGCACTGCGCCGGCCTCGGCACGCCGGAGGTTTATGCGGGCAGTGCGGAACATGCTGAAGACGGTGAAGTTGGGGGCGGAGAGTCGGAAGCCCTTCAATTGATGAGCTACAGTATGTCTCGGTCAACGACGTGTCGAAGTCACAGTGTTGCACAATTGCAGAAGAATATGGCAGCTTTTGTTTAATGTGCGAAACCTTTCCCTGGGAAGCGGAAAATCCCGAGTACTCCCGCGCTTGGCATGCACCACGACTATTTCTTGGGTTTGGATGTTGGAGACATGTGCAGTTGACATGTGCAGTTGACCCAGACTATAAGGCGATTATCCCTGGCAAGATTTAAGATGTGCTTCTGGTAGCAATCATTCTGTAGCAAAATTGGTGTATTGACAGAGCAGGTACTGGTAAGGGAAGTAAATTTCACTCAACCGTCGCCAGGTGCCGCAAGAATTCGTGATCGATCACCTCAGCGAAGCTCTACCACCGGTGCCACTGAACACTAAGAGTACGTTAAAGTAGAGCCTGACTATCCTCGATATGTTACGTATAGCTTTCTTACTCTACTTGACTACTATTAAAGATAGACAGGCTACTAGTTTAGGTTACAGACTTTGCTGTTTGTTGGTAGATTTTGCTGGTCTCCACGATCATGAATTCTTGCGGCACCTGGTGCCGTCGTGTTCACAGCAAGTGCCGTAAGTAGTGCTTTCCCCATGCTGCAGAAGGCACATGTTTCTGAACGTGGCGTGAGGCCCGATCATGTCAGCTGCTCTTCGTCACTGCCCTGAGCATGGATTGTGCCATCACTCGTCCCGTCTCCAGAAACATACCACACGATTTCGACCTCAGGTCTCTCATCACTATCGAGTTTTTCTCTCGCTATTCCTCATTGCTTATCCAACAAGCCCTGGATTGATACAAATCCAGCACTATGGACTGCACTCCGCCATTCGAACCGGCAGCACCTCAAGGTCCAATGCCAGCTGCTGCACGTCCCAATCCGCAAGCAACACCATTCGTCCCGCCGTATGCCACTCAGGAGTTCTACACCCAGTCTTTCCCCTACGGAATGGGCCACCAGACTCCCGACACGTCTTCGAGACCGGCTGTCCACCAAGACGCGCGATCATTTGGTCCGTACCAACACAGCTGCATGTCCAATCCCACTCAGACGCCTATATATGGTTCTGTCGATACGCATCAGCGCCCATCAGCAGGGCAGAGACTACCTTTTCGACCGATCAGTATGCCCATGGGCGGACACAGGAATATGTATCACTATCACGATAGTGTCGGCCACTATTTGTCCCAAGTTTCCTCGGCGTCCGCTTATCCTGGAATAATGCCTCCACAGTACTTTGATCCATACATGTCGACCAATGGTGTGTTCGACACGCCTCAGTTTCCACCAGGACGGCAAACACAACATTCTCGATCGATCAGTATGCCTATCGAAGGACAAGTCAACTACTTTCCCTCCGGAGCCTCCTCAGCGTCCACTTATCCTGGGCCAATGCCTTCACCGTACAACTATAGTCAAGATCTATACACGTGGCCGACGAATGGGGAATTCAACGCGGTTCACCCCAGCACACCTCATTTCCAGTCGTAGCACGACATTCGTCCAACCAGCACGCCGCCATACGCAGTTCCTTTAGAGCGCCTGCCTCCTACCCGGGTACTCGCCCCATTCCTGCGCGATCGGTCGTACTCTATGAGCGGTGCCATGATCCCCTCCCACGTCAACGGGAGCGTCCCTCATGCGCCATATGGCTTCTACTACCCACACTTGGTAATGCCACCATACCATCCATACCAACAAGTCCGCTTTCATGTCGAAGATACTGCGCTCTCAATCGATGAGATGGAAAAGTGCCTTCCACGACTTCTCCCTCAAGAGCTACCCACGGGCACATCTTCCAGGTGCGACATCTGCTGGAAGGACTACTCGAATGAGAGGGTGGAGCCCAGTGAAAATGCCGAGAACGCGGTTCAGTTGCCGTGTGGGCACTTTTTTGGAGAGGTTTGCATATTCGAGTGGGTACGTAGGACATCTTTTCAGTCTCTTGCTCTTGGGACCGTCTCTAACGGCTGCAGTTCGAGACGGAGGGAAAGATCAAAACTTGTCCGATGTGCCGGAAAGTGCCTACAAGGGCTACTTTAGATACTGAATGAGTATATCGAGGCTGGGACTGTGTACAATATAGGAGCAGGGATGTGGTTGCGGCTCAAGTGCTAGTGCTTGCGCCCCACTTGTGATGACATGGTGGAATGATTGGGTTGCTAGGCCAGAACAAACAATCCAGCCCATCCCCGCCATAGCATCAACAACTGCAGCTCGTACCCGTCCAAACAGTGCAGCGACGCACAACACCCGCGCAATTAGCTGCTGAGACATTTGTGTGCATGTTTTCCAGTTGCTGATCTGTCTCGCTCCTTCCCTACTTCGCAGCGACGGCCACCAGCGCCTGCATTCGCTCCTTCCTGGACCAACGCCTGCACTCTGGTCAACATGGACTCGAACGCCGACCGCGACGGCTTCCAACTACCCGCTCCCCCACCAGCCCTCCACACACGAGGCGTCGATATGGGTCGCCCAGGCACGCCCTCGCAGGAGGCCTTCATCAGCCCGCAGCAGACGCCCCAGGGCAGTCCCAGCAAAAGCCACCACCCGCCCGGCGCATTCGACCTCCCCCACGTCTTTGAGAATGCCATGAGGTTGCTGCCGACCATGGGCTCGCCCTCCAAGTCCAAGTCGGGGTCGCCCACCTCGCCGAACAAGTCCAAGCAGCAGGGCGCAGACGATGCCGACCCCTTCACCGAGGGCGCCACGATGATGACGCCCGGGAGCCCCACGCGCAAGTCCAACAAGGAGAACACGCCGCCCAATGGACGGCCAGGCCTGCAGAAGGAGCCGAGCTACCTCACGCACGCCGCCCAGTCGCGACAGGAGCCGTACCGGACACAGGCAGCGGATCAAGGGTCGCGCTACTACCCAGGCCCGCAGCGACTCTCTGCAGAGGATCTCGAGAAGGCGCGGAAGCCGGCGGTGAAGCGCATGGCCAACGTGACCCAGCTCTGTATGTGATGTCCTGACCTGCCATGCAGCTTCCATCTAACCTCTGTCCAGACTTCCTCGACTACTACTACGACCTCTTCACCTACGTCCACGCCCGCCAGAACCGTCTCAGCACGTTCCAAGCCCACAACCCTGCGCCGCCCGCCACTCCAGATGCAGAGTACAACGGGGCCCTCACCGAGTACCTCGGCCACGAGCGAGCCAAGCTCCGCAAGCGACGCACCCGGTTACGGCAGGGCGACTTCCAGATCCTCACACAGGTCGGCCAGGGCGGCTATGGACAGGTTTACCTGGCGAAGAAGAAGGACACCACCGAAGTGTGCGCGCTCAAGGTCATGAGCAAGAAGCTGCTGTTCAAGCTGGACGAGATCCGCCACGTCCTGACCGAGCGCGACATTCTGACTTCGGCCAAGAGCGAGTGGCTGGTGCGGTTGTTGTATGCCTTCCAGGACGACAAGAGCATCTACCTTGCTATGGTAAGACCATCCGCTCCAGCCCGTTGATTATGCGCTAATTATACACAGGAATACGTCCCTGGAGGCGACTTCCGCACGCTGCTCAACAACACCGGCGTCCTGCACAACCGACACGCGCGCTTCTACATCGCTGAGATGTTCTCGTGTGTCGACGCGCTGCATCAACTGGGCTACATTCACCGAGATCTCAAGCCTGAGAACTTCCTCATTGACAACACCGGCCACGTCAAGCTGACCGACTTTGGTCTGGCGGCCGGGATCCTGGCTCCTTCAAAGATCGAGTCGATGCGCATTAAGCTTGAGTCCGTCAGCGATGTCGCGACCCCCTTTGGCCGGCCCATCGAAGACCGCTCCGCTGCTCAGCGCCGTGAAAACTACCGATCCCTCCGCGAGCGAGACGTCAACTACGCCAAGAGCATCGTCGGCAGCCCGGACTACATGGCACCAGAGGTCCTCAAAGGCGACGAGTACGACTTCACAGTCGACTACTGGAGCTTAGGCTGCATGCTCTTCGAGGCACTGGCCGGCTACCCGCCCTTCGCCGGCGCCACAGTGGACGAGACGTGGCAGAACCTGAAGCAGTGGAAGAAAGTCCTCCGCAAGCCAGTCTACGAAGATCCCTCGTACTTCCTGTCCAAGCGCACCTGGGACCTCATCACCCGCCTCGTCAACTCCAAGACCCAGCGCTTCCGCGGCATCTCCGAAATCCACGGCCACGCATATTTCGCCGAGGTTGACTGGAACCGCCTGCGCGAGAACAAGGCGCCGTTCATACCGGAGTTAGACAGCGACACTGATGCCGGCTACTTTGACGATTTTGGCAACGAGGCGGATATGGCCAAGTACAAGGAGGTCCACGACAAGCAGGCGGCCCTCGAGGCGATGCAGGACCGCGATGAGTCGATGAACAAGGGTCTGTTTGTTGGATGTAAGTGTATCGCGCAACTTTTACATCTTCGACTAACAGTAGCACAGTCACCTTTCGCCACAAGAAGACGACCGACGACAATGGTAAGCCGTCGAGCCCGCGCAAACCCCTCCCAGCAATGGAGGAGAACTTTGGCACCATCTTCTAGAAGGTCAATAACCCACCTCGCCCTGCACTGGATGCACGAACGGCGCACTACTCTTCTTTCACTACTACTTGGGCTTGACCCTTTCGATGTATCGCACGCTTTGGACGAGTAATGATGCACGGTAGGAGATTTCTCAGAGCATCTCGGCGTTGGTTCTGGCACAAACATAGGTTTTGAGGGTAGGGCGCATTGTATGAATTCTTCGATGGGCACCACGTGTATTAGTAGTAGCTAGACGCGGATATGTGATGAAATGGAATGATCATTGGAAACCTGCCAAGGTGCACTCTTGAACACTTTGATAAGTAGTCTTTCACTTCACAGCATGTTTGGACAGACAGCAAAGATCATGCATTTGATCCAGTGTTTATACTTTTGGTAGCTTTGGGCTTAGCTGCATCGTCCTCATGCCCATTCCGTGAGGACACCTGTAATGGGTCGGTTCCAGTTCTGAGCAAGCAAATGAAAGCACAGAAAGTAGATATTGAGGCATTGTAGCACTATCATGAGTTGAACGCCTTGAAAATGCAGTACCGACTTCTGCCTTCCCTTTGCCCTGCCCATAACATGCCATGCGCTTGCTTTTGTCGGGTATATCCGCTGTATTTAAGTAAAGTAAGAAAGAAATAGATGTCTTAGTGGCAAATGCCGACTGAATGACGTGGTCAGACAGTGTATGCCATCAAGGTGACAAAACGTCTACCTCAACAAGACACCCGCCGCCCGTCCTCCAATTCCTGCTCAACTCCCTGCTGCAGCTGCAGAAGCGGACGCATTCCCATCGGCGTCGCAGGCAAAGCCGATGGCTCCAGATTAATCGGCATGGTTGGCCCCCCTTGATTACCGTGATACACCATGCTCGATTTCTGCGCCGCGCCGTTGAAGGCTTGTTGCGGGAACGTCACTTGTGGCTGTGCGTATGCAAAGCCGCGGAAAGGAGGCGCGTTCGATTGGCGCTGCGGGGGAGTCTGATGCGGAGGAGATGGGTATGTAGATGGTTTGCCGATGTTACTCAGGCTATTTACGATCTGGAGTCAAGTTAGCGACATGTTCCGTGGTCAATTATTGCTGTATCGTGGGAAAGTAGCTTACCTCATGATACTGGTTTTCCACTTCATCAACGCTTTCGAATGTGGATTGTACATTGTACTTGACGGCCTCCATGCGGTCGAGACAAGTCGTGCTCGCTCGTTCGAAGTTGTCGACGATTTTACCTTCAATGTCCGATTTGACGACTCTGGATTTGTTGGCGACGTAGGCTTTTGTGGCTAGTGAGCCGCCTGGCTTGGTGAGGTTTTCGAAGTTGCGACGCAGGTTTTGCAGATCGGCGGCTTTTGTTTGGTGCTTTTGCGTGAGGGTGTCGAGGTCGTAGCGGAGGGATTTGATGGCTTCGGTTGGTGGGGGTCCGCGGGAAGACTTTTGTGACGCTTCGATGGCGTCTACTCGTTGGACGAAGGCTTGAGTTGTGGTTTGGTACTCGTTGCGGAAAGTGTCGAAGTCGTCGATGGCCCCGGTTGCCCGTCGTGCTTGGGCCGTCTCTTCCAAAGCCTTCACGCGTTCGCTCACCGCTCGGACTTCAGTGCAGATGGTGTCGAGCTTGTCGGTATCGGCGACCGGCACGAGTGATGCTTGTGCTGCCTCAACGGCCTCTACTTGTCCACTCAGTCCTTGCATAGACGTTGCGATATCGTTCTGAAGAGTCGTCTTGATTGCATCGATATCGACAACCGGGGCTTGACCCTCTGCCTCCACCGCTTGAGTGATCGAGGACCCCTTCTTAGCTCGTTTCTGCGCAGCTTCAAGGTTGTCAATACGTTCACGTTCCTTCTCGACAAGCTTTTGAACCGCCGCGGAGGCCTTCGTAGCCTTTTCGTTCGAACGTGTATCAATGGTCTTACTGATGTTATTCGACAGTTCCTTGAGCTTAGCGTCAACGTCAGTGCGAATAGTGGTCGACCGTTTCTCGAACGCGGCGCCACAACGAGCTTCGATGGTGTCGACAGCAGTTTGGAAACGATCCTCCAAGTCACGGACCCAGGTGAACAGCTTTCTGAAGGCCTGGTCGTTCTCCCCTGCCACAGTGTCTACCTTAGACCTAAGCTTCGATACGGCCGCTGCATCCCTATCCACCAAGCGATCTAACCGTCCTATTCCGGTCTCAGCCTCGCAACGTAGGTCATCGACCCGCTGCTCCATTCGATCGAAATTCTTTGCAGAGACTGATGATTGACGTCCAGTTTTGAGTTCATCGATCTCCTTACGCATCTCTTGCATAGTAGACTGAACTTCGGTGTCATGCTTGTCATCTTGCTCTCGTTCCGATTTGCGCTTTTCTTCGTCCTTGATGCGCTGCGCTTCCATTTCGGCGATCTTCTGCGATAGGGCCTCGTTTGTGCTCGTCACCTGCTTCACCTCCTCTTTCAGCTTGGTTATCCATAGCTTGTGTCCTTTGATCGTCTCATTGTGGTTCAGAAGGCCATTTTCGTGGTTGTTGGTGCATTTTTTGAGGCGCGTGACGTCCTTTAGCAACTCTACAATGCTAGACTCGACTGCAAGCAAAGCACTTGGAGTCTGAGGACTTGGGCTAGTCGAGACAAGCTTCGAAGCCTCATTTTCTTCCAACGTACTCACGCGGGCATGAAGCCCGGTGATTTCCAGCGTATGCTTTGAAGTGGTCCCGTTGGTGAGCGATTGGTGATTGGTAGCTTGGGTATTGGCCGCGTCCAAGGACTCTCTCACCATCTGCAGGCTCGAACGGAGAGTGCTGAGATCAGACGACGCATCTTCTTGTGAAATTTCGAGCTTCGACATGCGCTGATTTGCGGTAACTTGGAAATCAAGCTG
>Ga0265798_10002843_pt1 | contig 25161 bp, 24 predicted proteins | sample P3T30metagenome_FD_192430 | JGI IMG/M metagenome (GOLD analysis project Ga0265798, IMG submission 192430) | Plant litter microbial communities from East Loma Ridge, Irvine, California - P3 T30 | ecosystem: Environmental > Terrestrial > Plant litter > Unclassified | place: USA: California...
GTGCACCTGACTTCAGGGGGTAGACGAAGAGTGCCTTGACCGTCCATGGCTTCTCTGGAGTGGGGTCACCGCCCTTGGCATATCTCTTAGAATACTGATCCTCCAGATTACTGCGTCCTTGGAGCCCGAGTTTCCTGCAACCGGCTGGCGGAGGTAGTGACTTTGGTGTTTTGAAGGCAGCAAGAACAAGCAAAAAGACCAGAGGGGCGATACAAGATACCGTCGTAAGGAGGATTGCCTGAAGTGTTATGTTGATGCCAGCTTCTTTGAGAATACCATTGGCAGCAAGTACGAAGTTTTCGACATTTTCCGCCATGCTGGTGTAGACGTTCACACGATCGGTGCTAGGGAGAGGAGTGTGGCGTGTGGTCAAAGGAGAGATCTAGAAGCTCGAAGATGCGACTCTTATCGTGAAAACATGCCAAGGTATAAGCCCAAGCAATATCGTCGGCGCTAGAACACACAAGGCAGGTGTGCTTGAACGAGTGAAAGACCAGATCATCCAGAACGCGTCTCTCTTGGGGCAGTATGTGTGTCGCGAGAAGACAGCAAGGCGTGTGGAAGTGAGGAGAGCGTGCGAGTCATGATAAACCCGCGGCCCGCATTTGCTCTCGACAAAGTCTCCCAAACACGCACCATACACACCTTCTACCCACACGAAGGCTTTCTCGACCCCATCGCGCACAGGGCAAGCAGAATAACGCGAAACGTCATGCACGTCAACGCGAGATCACGAGACTACCGCACCACCATCGCAATCCGCTGAGGCTCGACCGCAAGTCACGACACACCATGGCCAGTGAAGAAGCACCCCAGCTGTCACCCTCGTCGCGTAGGCAATTGCTCCTCTCCGCAGATGGCACAGATAACTGACACTATAACAGACAGGCTGCCCACCGTCTCGGCATCCCAAGCCCTCCAAAGCCTCCATGCGCGCGGAGCCCGCACTGTATCGACGGGCCTGGCACAGCTCGACCAGGTCCTCTCACCGCCGAGCCTACCGGGCCACCATGTCTCGGGCGGATACATACGCGGCAACGTGACGGAGATCTTCGGCCCGTCCGGAGTCGGCAAGACAGCATTTGGGTAATTGTGCCTGCGTCACAGCTTCACGAGAGACGGCGGCTGAAGGGTTCAAGGATACAGGCTGCAGTCTCTGCCCTGCGCGAGGGTCAGCGAGTGGTATGGGTCGGTATGTATATGTGGTCAACTGCGGACCAGGGCTAATTGATTGCTTGCAGACGCTGCCTGTGCGCCTTTGGTCAAGCATCGCGTCGACGACATGCTCACTTCGCAACCCGATGCGCCCCATGTCTCTCGAGATGAACTGCGTGCTCATTTCCACTACTTGGCCATGCCGACGCTTGCCCACTTCCTGGCGCTTTTCATGCACGCGCCCGCTGCCTTTCCTCCGCACGGCACCAGCCTGGTCGTCGTAGACTCTCTTGCAACCCTCGTCGATAACGCATACCCCCGCAATGTCGACGACCGCCTACCCAGAAACAAGACAGATCAGGCACGGTGGGCTGCAGGACGTCGATATACCGTCATCAACGAGCTGATCGCCACACTTACGCGCTTCGCTGCACTGCACGACATCGCCCTACTAGTGACGAGCCAGACCATTACACGCATCCGTGGCGCTTCACGCGCATTGTTGGTACCGGCAATATCAGGGATTGAATGGGAGAATGGCGTTTCTACTCGTCTGGTTCTCTTCAGAGACTGGCCCCGACACGGCAAGGCCAAGAGCAAGGTACAAGCCGACAGCTTGCAGAAAGCCCGATTTGCTGGCTTAGTCAAGGCGAATGGTGTAGCTCTCGCGGAAGAAGGCAGTGTGGGCAACGTGGTATCCTTTACCATTGACCATGTGCGTCGATATACTACCTGCAGAGCGTTCATCTACCACGATGCGCTCTAACATCCTGTGCGATGAGCTCCTGCTGACGCTATACAGCACGGTCTTTGCGACATGAATGTAGCAGCCGACGATATTGCAACCCCTCTGTTCGTCCCAACAGAAGCCAGACCGCCTAAAAGATCCTTCGCCGAGATCGACGAGGACGTGGCTCGAGAACCCAATTCCGATGAGCTCTATGGCTGGATAGAAGACGATGAAGTCGCCACTGAGGGGTTGTTGATGGATGAAGCAGCCGTCAACGAGAACGACGCTGCGGGACCTCGCCTAGATGTTGTCGCAGAGGGCCATAAGAAGAAGGTAACACGGACATCTACGCTTTGATTGTAGGGGCACCAGTCCACCCTACACCTCTGCCACAGTCAAGACCAGCCAAGTTATTGCTCTGTCGCGACGCGCGTTGCTCGTCAGACGTGTTCTGCTTACATCTGGGGTAAGCTCGTATGTATCTCCCTTCTCTTCATATGCAAGGTCTAGAAACTGATAAATCTACCAGTTAGAACGTAGATCTCGCATTTCCACCGATGATACAGGTCCTACGGCCCGCGGGAATGGGTCTGGCTATTCAGCCGTGTGGGGTCGTACAGTGCACCCCGGAATGAACACCCACACCTTGTCTCCGCACCAACCCGCATGCTCGCCTGCATTCGAAGCGCTCTGACATCAGCACCGAGATGCGTCTCCGCGCGCTACGGTCAAACACTCTCGTTTCCGCGTAATCCAGCTCGGGCATGTACGTATTCTTCCGGCGGTAGATTTGCTTCGCATCCGTCCTCCACTTATACAAATCCGGACACAGAGCCTATGGGTGTCGTCCCCAGGCTAGCGGTATCCACGAAAAGCAACAAAAAGCAAATGCACAACACAAGCCTCATCAGCCTTTACACGTGCATGCATCACCCCGGAACTCCGGTGCTCACAGGGATCGGGGAAGCGCCCGCAAACCCAAAGCCCTGGGTTTCTCACCGGCAAAAGTCGTGCTTCTTTTGGATGATGATGGCTTGAGGCTTCGCGAGTCTGGGGTCAGCGGGGTTGATGTATCGCCTGGGCGTGGGGGCTGCCACCTACCTGCTTGTTTCACGTTCTGATTGCTCGTGGCAGACCACCTGACCATGTGATAGGCACTTTCGCGACGGTGTTATAGCAAGCCACTGATACAATCGCATTTGATTACCCCACGGGGAGCACAACGAACTACACTATCCTGCCGGAGAAGCACCTGCTTCCAATGTGGACTCCGCAGCAAGTGAAAGTTCATGTCACTGTCCTGTCGCCAAGGGCGCATACGTGAACGAAATCTAGATTTACTTGCTCACCGCCAGTCAGCCACACAAACTGCACAAGAGATGGTGATCTCCTCTTTCCACAACAATCAGCATATGTCATGCCAGGCAGAAACAGCTTCAACGCATATCATCGGCTCCACCAACAGCAGGGGCGTCGTTTAACGCCAGATGCAGAAGGTCCTTGCCTTAGTATCAACCGTGCAATGTCACTCCTTCCCCACGCTTCTCCACAAACGCACTACGCTTCGCTGGTTACCGTTGATCCCTTGCCTTGATGGAGGCGGAGGCTGCGCGAAGAGACGGCATTCACGGCCCTAGCGGGCGACTGACACGCGGTATCCGGGGCCGAGCCGCCTGTGAAGCAAGATGTTCGCTTCGCTTGGACGCCTGATGTGGGGATCGTGGTGTTGATCCTGACTCTGATGTTTGGAGGTTTGCAACGCTGCTGCCTCTTCGAGTAATCCGTGGAAGGAGGTGCAGAGGAAGACGGCGTGCGTACGTAACGGTATTGTTGGTCGTCGGGTAACGGTGTCCGAGATGATAACGTAGTGCACATTGGAGGATGGTGATAGTGGCTTCGTATGTTGTTCTGCACGATGCATGTTATGGCGAACTTGAACTTTAGGAAGGAGAGGCTAGTTAATGGTGTCAATACGATTAGTAGTACCTAATACATTGTCCGAAGGTTTCGTTTCTGATAGTTCTTACGCGCTGTACGGGTATGGGCCGGCGGCATTGATACTTGCTGCGTATAGGACACATGATACCACGGCTTGTATTGCCTTTACTGTACATTCGCTAGCACCTGTAGACAGCAACCCGCCTATGAACAAGATACTCTCCTGACTCAGATGTATCTGGCTGCTATACGATACCACACGGCTTTGTTGTTTATAATATAGTGCTCTGGCGGTATTACAACAAGCATGCGAATCGACGCGCTTAGAAGCGACGACAGTATTGCATCGCAGGAACGTACATATCGTGTATCAGAACATACTTTGTCGATTGCTACCTGCACCGAACGAGTGTTGTTGCTTTAGTCTCTTATAATGTAAAGGATATATGTATATAGTGCAAGACCATACGCAAACACTAGTGCGAAGCTGAGTCGCTAGTAAAACGAAGTTGAGTAAGACTTTGCACCGAGTGCACGTTGGTTCTCCTACCCATTTTGATCCTGCTAAACACAAAGGTGTCAAAGTTAACAAGCGGAAGCCGATCCATGGTTATGCAGGCGCCTTGGCTCAGTTGTCATACTGACTAAAGTTCGACATGAAGTGGGTATGCACAAAGGTCTTTGCTGACTGGGTTTCCATCTCCCGCGACAAGCGGAACGAAAAGACACCAGAACCATCCAAGACTGGTACTGAGCACAGCTCACACCAACATAGGCGCTTGCATAACAGCTCAAGCATGAAAGGAGCTCCAGTGCTGCGCGGGCAGATAAGCGAGACGCGTTCGCCATCGACAAACCAGGTCGGTGTAATAGCGTGCACTCAAACAAATACCATTGACATCCGAAACAGTACTGTATGGCTCTATAGTACCCGAACGCGCAGGGAGAGGATGAGGTAACGAGGGACCAAGCCATCAAATAAGGATATCCCCAGTCTGTCAATCGTGCTCGTGAGTACGAAAAGCCCAAAATATCAATCGGTAGGCCACTTCCGATCGACCAAGGACTGGAAACCTCCGTAATCTACTATCGTCTAAGTTGATCCTTATCACTGTACAGCTGAGGGTCTCGCAGCGGCCCTCGTGTAAGTAACTCTATCCCCGGCCTCAGAAGTTGCGATCATCCTGGCACAACGCGAATCTCCCCGGGGCTAAAGGCAGATCGACATTCTCCCTTCATCCGCGGACTGCATCCGATTGATTGTTCCCAAGATCACGATCGGGGCCGCGTAGATCCATGAGGGGCTGCTAATGAAATGCTCTGGGGCATTAGAGCCTGGAGAAGCGCTAGGTTCCAGTTGCCCTCAATAATTGAGATAGGAGGTCTATTGAGTTTGTCAAGCGCAGCGATTGCGGACAAGACGACGATCTTTATGCAGACGTGTGGAGATCGTGGTCTGACGTAGGATCGACATGTGACTGGAGATTTGTTCATGTTGGGTGACTGCATTAAAGAAATTTGCAGACCTCGAATTCCGCCATCGGTCCATGTCAACCCCAGCTATGCAGCATTCGTAATCTGTTCCCACCATCTGTGCACTGGGATTGCCACCGAAGCTTGGCGTGATGTACTGGGGTCGTCGCGTCGTTGCGTCTTGTCACTATCTTTGAAGACGACAGACTGACATCGAGTAGTGAACAACATGGCCACTACGGTAAGTCTAGGCAGAGAAGGTCGGATCTGATGAGGTGGCGGTATCATCGAAACAAAACCCCTGGATCGCCTTCGCCTCGTCTCGGTCCATGAGCCACTGTCAACGGTGCGGGGCCCCAGAGCCCGACCCGTAGATCAACCGATACTATCGGGTACTGCTGGCTTTGACGCGTAATGGGGTCTTCCAGACTTGCGAAACACGTCAGTACAATGGGCCAAAGAAACCCTGGGGACTCCAGTTTGAAGTCATTAAGCGCCGCACCAGTTGGTGAGTGTCAGGTCGCGCTGGGCGATGAGAAGGTAAAACCCTGGCAGAACTGGTCCCACTGCGCAACAGCTGTCACCCAGGGGATTGGAAGGTCGACGGGCACTGGTCCGACCGACGTCGCAGATGGCAATCTGCTAGGACAGAGGTTGCTTGAAACTGTACCTCGGCCGACGTTCGCTGTCTTCACGAGCGAAACGCATGGTGGAAGAACGTCGGCATAACTAAGCTGGAGTTGTGCTGGTTTCGGGTCTAGCACTGTGACGTCTGGAAGGACAGTGCTTCTACAAAAGCTTCCACAAAGGCGTACCTTGCATATCGGAGGTCCAGAAGCAGCTAAGACGTCACCGAGGTGGAATTGAGCGGAGCCACAACTCCAGCGACATGCGTTCCGAGAATCTCCGATGCCACGTTTACCACAGAAACAGCTCCTGGCTCTGCTGGCGTGAGAAATTTCTGTCGGCTCGGCATAGGCGTACGCTCGGAGGAAGCGCCACAAAGCGGGGCGAGCTATCGAAGGGCTAGCAGTACTCAAAAATTTCTCGAACAAGAGATAAGAATAGCGGACCCGATATTGAAATTGCAGCGTAGCATTTGCATCAGTGCTCTGCGACGGTATCGGCGACTTTAAGGGACGTAGTTAGAGCCGTGAAGCAGTTCTCGCATAGGCAACAATACCAAGGAAGTAGGCGTCATAATGTTCGGGACAGCCGGTCCGTTGCAAAATCCCCCCACGATCTGCTGCAAAGCCACTCACAGGGGTACGACAGGGTGCGTTGGAGATAACGAGCAGCGGAGATGGGCTGCGGGACCGAGGCGGAGACCACTAGTCACCGAGGGGCTGCGATAAGTACGGAGTAGGGAAATTTCGTCGCACAGTATGAGCTGATAGTGAAGCCATGTTGATGCTGCTTTTGCCGATGCATCGTCAGTTTTGGGCACGTCTCGGCAGAGATCGCCCTCGCCCTGCGTTGGTTCACCGACTCGCATCTTCATCTGTGACTGTGTGAGTGCACAGGCCGGGAAGACGCATAGAAGGCGGGCCGTAGTATAAGGCAAGGTGGCCGGCTCGGTAGCACGGGGCTACTCCGCTGCGCATGTGCTGGTGTGTAGATGATGCGAGAGATATTGCGATGCTGTGCGAGGCACTGCAACGAGGGGTCTCGGGGCGACATGGTGGCTCACTGTTGCTTGCTGTGCCTGCCGTACCCCAGGAAATGATCCCCCACAGCCATGGACGCGTCTTGGATCAGCCCCCGGGCTGCGGTGGAACGCGAACAAAGCCAGTGGGTAAATCAGGTGTGCTGCGTGTGTTGGGGAGCGTTAGTGGTCGTCGGCCAGGGCCAATGGGTGGAGGTGATTGCGGAAGCGCTCAGCACAAGTAACAGCAGCGGGGAAGCATGGCCGGATCCCTGAGGGTGGGTGAATTCCGTGGTGTTGTGCTGCGGTGTAGGCAGGCACGGAGGAGTCAGGGCCACGAGGGGCAGGCGCACCTATGGCTGAGGAAGGAGCACCTGTGGCCGCTGAGGAAGGCGCATCCATGAGATGCGGGAGCACAAACAAACCCCAGATGTGTGACGTCTCGAGCACCCCATACAAAGGCCGCCGTCTCCTTATCTCTGTGCCCCAGCTTCGCGGCGCCCATCACTCGCACCGCAGCGCCCGCCCACCTCTCCGCAGCGACGTAGCACCATCTGACCTGCTGCCTCACTCTGCCCACGTACGCCCACTCGGTGTCCTGGCCTCATCACGAGAGTTTGGGGGCCCCGGTCTGCTGCTCACACCTGTACTGTAGCCCTCTGCAACCTCTCGCCGACACTCACCGCTGCAAAATTTCAGCTGCAGAATTCTCACGATTGCAAATTGCATCGTGCGCTCAACCAACTGTCGCAGCTCCACCGGCGACTGCGCCATCAAAACCAGCGTCGGCCCAAGGCAAGTTCCGCTGGGTACTGCGCCATAGCATCCCATCCCCCATCTCACCCGCGCCCGCCCAAAAAGGCCTCGGACGCACTCAGGACTCGCTCCAGCAGCTCCCTGCACCCGCTGCACGCTCCTCTCCGCAAGTCATCACGCAAGCGTTCAAGGGCCCGCATTTCTTGATACGTCTCCACGACTCGAGCGCCCCCCGAAGGAAGCCAAGCCGCACTGGCGCACCGCGTTTCTTTCTGCGCTTGCTCCGGCATATCCTCGCCCGCGTCAGCACAGACAGCCCTGACGGCCATCAGTCGACCCCCACACGCCCGCCTCGTTGATCCATACATATATCCGAGCCCCCCATCATCCCCCTTCCCCAAACTTTCACCCTCGGTCACATGCAATCCAACTCTGCCTCGACAGGTTTCGCCAACCTGCTGAACCCCGACACGTCCTCCCAACAACAGCACCAACTCCCTACTACCACTCAACACTCCAACTCCATGGCTACTGCTACCGTGAGCCTCATGGCTCCTCTGCTGCAAAACGCCCCGCAACAGTCGGACGAGCCCCGTCAGGATCTCCCCAGGCCCTACAAGTGCCCTCTCTGCGATAAGGCTTTCCACCGTCTGGAACATCAGACTCGCCACATTCGCACTCACACTGGAGAGAAGCCCCATGCCTGCACATTCCCCGGCTGCACAAAGCGATTTTCTCGCTCCGACGAACTTACTCGGTATGTCACAGCAACCACGTCTTGCCAACTTCCAGCTAACTCTCCATAGACACTCGAGGATACACAACAACCCCAACTCACGGCGGGGAAAGGGCCAGCAACATGCCGCTGCCCACCAGGCCGCTGTTGCTGCCGTTCAAGCTGGCCTTATGGAGCCTGGCTCTGGCCTTGCGCACATGATGCCCCCTCCATCCAAGCCCATCTCCCGCAGTGCTCCAGGCTCTCAGCTTGGCTCACCGAATGTGTCACCTCCTCACTCATTCTCCAACTACTCGCCAAACATGGGCAACGACTTGGCAGCGTACCACCAGGGCGGCTTCAACAGCAGTAACAGCAACAGCCCCAGCGGCTTATCCCGCCCCATGGATCTGCTGGCAGACGCAGCCTCAAGACTAGAGCAGCGCCCTGGTCACTACTCGCACTCAAGTAGACACCACATCACGAGCGGCTACCATCCCTACGCCAGCCGTCTGCCTGGCCTCTCTCAGTACGCGTACTCGTCGCAGCCAATGTCAAGATCTCATTCACACGAGGATGACGACCCGTACTCGCACCGTATGACAAAGAAGTCGAGACCAGGCTCGCCAACGTCGACTGCCCCTCCCTCGCCGACTTTCTCTCACGATTCTTGTAGCCCCACTCCTGACCACACCCCACTCGCAACTCCTGCGCACTCACCCAGGTTACGCCCGCACGGCTTCAATGACCTCCAGCTTCCTCATCTACGTCATCTGAGTTTAAACCAGAACTTCGTACCAGCTTTGGCGCCCATGGAGCCATCTACAGATCGGGAACAACCTTACGTGCCCAGTCAATCTTCCGGGTTGCGCATAGGCGACATCATCTCAAAACCAGAGGGCGCCCAGCGAAAACTGCCGGTTCCACAAGTACCCAAGGTGGCCGTCCAGGATCTCCTCAATGGCCCGAGCAATAGCGGCTTCTCCTCCGGCAACTCCTCGGCGACTGCTTCGTTAGCCGGTGAGGACCTGTCGCATCGCAACTAAAACTTTCAACTCCACTCCACTCCACTAGCATGGCATCGGCGTTCTCTATCAGCATTTTCGCATTCCGTCATTCACGTTAGCAAGCGATGAGATTAGACATGGACAAACTTTCATGAGGAGTAATGCTTGCGGCATTTCACGATTTCTGTTATACCGCGGACCCCACCACCCAGATAGACCTTTCTTATTTGTTTTGTTGGATCCAATACCCCGCGAAGCCGCATCTGGCGATTCGCAATCTTGTATAAGTTCCACTCAGCCTTGTTTCATCGGCCTGGCTGTTGTGAGGGAAGCGCCTGCTTATTTGCAGTGCCGAGATGATTAGACAGTATCCCCCAGCTTGGCGCTTAATTGAAATACCAATCCACACTTAGTCACTCTATCCGCATTTGAGCATGTAATTACGAGATGGTTATGTTAGGGTGAAGTATGTCGCTATGCGTGACGTGATTTAGCACCATGGTGATGCAAGTAACGAGAATCATCAGCAGGGAACCAAGCATACTTGCATACACAACCCGGAAAGCTGGAATTTTCCAGCCTATCTTTCTAATCTCTCCACACTGCCCAACCACCACGCCCAGTGTTTCCCCGCAGATAAGTTTTGTCGATTGTCTGGTACACCCACAAACAAATCTTACGATACGGGTCGGACCAACAGCACTCAAACAAGACCGGCATTTCCCCACATTCCGCTGTCTGGTACTACCACACTCTGTCCCGAACACGATCTTCTCCTACGCATGGTGTCTTACCCCGGAGCAGGTAGGGCAAATGTGCGGTGAGGAGAGGCAGGCTAGCCACCCTTCCACCCAACATATCCAGACATGTTTCATTTGCTCACTCATCTTGTGTGAGCAGCTAATAGCTATTCTTGTCCCTTTCCGCATTGTGCGATAAGCTCCGACCCATGACGACTCTGGCACGCACACCTTGCGGTACTGGCGCTAGCAGAGCGATGACACGAGGGCCCTGAAAGTTTTTTTTTGCGGAGAGGACGGAACATGGTAGCAGGGGAGGAGTCAGACTGTGGAGTACGTGGCACACGCAATAATAGTGGCGCTTGCCATGCTTCACTGTCGCAGTCCGAAACCGGAAGGCGCCTTGGTTCCAAATGGACAGAATCAACAACGTTGGCAATCTCCGAGATGCTTTGGCTGGGTGACATCCTTGCGGGGATCTATCGAATCGTGCTGGCTTATCTCTGGTCCTCACCACAGCACGAATCGCGACTTGGCTATCGGCAGACGCCGCGTTTCCATGTGAGACTATGCGATTCGACAGCCTCCAAGCGACTCGTCAGATTCTATGTCTCGGATTTGCAAGTGCGAAACTCCCACAGCCTATCTTCCCTCGTCACATTTATTTCCCGCCGGTTGATTGAGGCGATCATCTTTGGTACACCTGGGCATGCACCCCGGACTGCAGAGTGCAGCAGCGCCGTCATTACTCCACAGCGATGACGATCGTGACAGTCTCGAGTGTGCGAATCGGCAGGTCTGGCGGGATCTTCTCCGCTGGCTGAGCGCTAGATATTGCGGCGTTTGAACAATGTCGGGCCGGCGGGCGCGAAGCGAAGATACTTACGTCTCTGTATACAACACCTATCAACACGACCAACAGTAGACTTGCAGTTCGAACAGCGAGACGCAGCAGACCAGCACGCCGGCGACATTTGCAGGAGGATGGAGCCGGCAAGCAGCTTCAGCATTACCACGCGACTCCGGCACATGCTTTGAATTGTCGACGTAGCTCCGCCGTGGGTTACCCGTTACAGAAGTGCAGTGCACGCCAATCTGCTCACGTACCTGACCATCGTGGCCCCTTAGCTCGCACGCCTTGTCCCGATGTCGACTTGGCAGCTAGATCCGCCCCTCTTTCTGGTCAGCCCAGAAAAGCAAAGATAACGCACGACAAAGGGGAAGACAAACTTCTGTCCCACAAAAGTGTCTCAGTCAGCCGCGCGACGTTAGCAACAACCGGCTCCGAGGGTACTCGTCCATTCACCCCAGAGAACACAGCCGGCGGGACAAATACCACACTCTACTAAGCCTTCCGCCCCTTGCTTGCTGACTCGGGACCGCATAGCAAAGGGCGTCTAGCGAGCTTCTAGAGCCGCCCATCCAGGCCGCGAATCCATCCTAAGTACCAGAATCGCTTACTTGTGGGGTCTCCACACTGGCAATCCGGACCTGCCTGAGCAGGAAATCGCGGCGGATAAGGCTGGCGACATGCGAGTCACACACATAGTATCTTGGGGGTGGATCACTTGTGCAAACGTACTCGCGTCGAGGAATGCAGTTTTGCCGACAGTAAATGCACCAGTCAGAGGGAAGGACGAGGTGTCGTGGACTGTGGAGAGGACCCCTTCTCCACATCTCGATCATCGCATATACTTCCCGATACAGCTGGGTTTCCGCCAATTGTGCGTTCCTGTCTCATGCAGTTGGAGGCATCCCTTGACTAGCATCGTCACAACCGGCATCCTCTCCGATCCGATGCGGCTCAAAGCCAAGCAGAACTGAGCCAAGTGAACAATGCTCAGTCGCAGTTCTCGCTATCGAAATCATCCGGGGGAGTTTCATTGTCGGTCTCACACGCCAACGTCCTTCCGTCCGCCCTTGCTCCGTGTCAGCCGAGGGTATCGAAAGTTCGTCGCACGTTTTCTGCCTCGATTCACCCTTTCTGACTCAACCTCCGTCCATGCAGGGGCTACATTACCCTCAAAGGTTTGAAATATGGTTTCCAGAGTGCTCGTTGAGGTCAGCCGCACTTGCACAGCATACGAGATGCAGGATCTAGCACAACGCTCTCTCATCTAAACCCAACACTGTGCCGTACCAGGCTGTTGGTACTGCACTTAAGCGACCGCAACCAGGTCCACGCAAACACTTTATTCCGCAGATCGGTTCTATCTAGACGGTAATATATATTGCTTCCGGTGCCCTGCGCAAGGGCGATGCACAGATGCTTTGCAGCTTGGGCCGCTCGTTCGCCAACCATCTAATGCCTTCACATACGAGTTGAGGGTACATCTCCGGCATAACGATGGAGGGTTTCTGCACTCCATATCGCGGATGTATGGTCCCGTGACAGCCGTTTGTACCGCCTACCAAGCCGCACAGAAGGACACTACGCAACTATCATGACACGCTAGATTCCAGGATCGCAAGTCTTGGTCTTACTTCATGATGACGCAGCCTGATTCTCACACCTGGGAATACCGTCAACAATCAAGGCAACAGTCTGACAGCTGTCTCCGGAGTCTTGCAATTACATGCACGCTGCTCTAAGCGACCGCGCATCGCATGTGCATCGCGGACCATATACGTCCGATCACCTCTTACCGCTGTTCTTATCTCAATAACCGACTTCTGCGGCGCATCAAGGCGCAATGCTACATATAATCGTTTAATCTAGATTCGTATTTACCCGACCAATGTCGCGGATACCCGAGAGAATGGGTGTACATTGGGATAGATTGCTCAACGCATGTACCAAACGCCCAAGCTACTACTCCTTCAAATTAATTGAGGAGGGGCAATGTACCAAAGTATTTCTGGACGACACGTCGGTGGTTCGAGATGGTCCGACCGTGACATGATAGCGGCGTGCCTCGCTGCACATGCAATCTACTGCTACGATACTGTGAGGTGTAGAGGTAAGGCAAGGCATTTTGTTGAGATACCTGCATGTCGTCAGATCATCATCACTAGTATAGGCATCACCATCTCGGAGCTCAACAGCGTCTTCAGAGCTTAGAGCCCCCCGACATGTGAAAGTGACCCCCACGCCGCCAATGTCGAGGCCTCGAACCTCTCCAGCTCTCCGGCCGTTCAAGCAAGGGGCTTCCCCAGACAAGTTAAGACGCGTAATTATGCCGGTCCGAGATACCGCGGGTCCAAACGCGGAAGAATTCTACCCTTCTTCTCTCTGTTTTTGAGACTGGCCGGAAAAACTAAGGACGTGACTGTACCTCGGGCTAAGTACAACGCCACCAACATTTTGCGGGTGAAATACCTCCTCGACATGTACCGCGTCGAATTCATCCTTTTCGGAACACTTTTGACCCAAAATAGTAGTGCGGACACGCCGACCAGGGTTGAGCATGGGTCCGATATTGCGTTGCGGCTCAAATGGCACCCACGTGCAGGACTTTCAGGGTCTGTGGGGACGATAACGGCGCTGCATCTGTCTCGGCGATCTCGTCTCCAGGATATATATGAGCCGCAAGCGATGTGTATTGCGCGAAAATGAAGTTCCGGTGGTTGAAAAGGAAAGTCGATACAGAAGATGTGGAGACGATAAAGTGACGCTGACTCAAGTCGTATCGGAGAGAGATGAGGAAGGATTTCTCTTTCTAGATGCCCGGGAGACGATTGCGAAGTTTTTCCGAAACTCACGATGCAATGCGAGAATACCCAATATCACGCTTTTGTGAAGTGATTTCAGCTCATGGTCTCGGCAAGGCTTGACTGTCTCGAGTTTAGTATTTGCCAAGCGCAGATAGACGCGTCATCCACTTCTGATGCTGGTCTTTCGGATTGCTTTGTCGGCGCTTTGCCAGACATTGGGACAACATGTTGAGATATGCAGAAAGAGGAAGATCTTCGAGGCGACTCGGCTTGGGTCGGCCTATGTACCATCGCCTTCCCTTCACTCTGGCCAAAGACCCAGCTGAGGGTTCTCAGGAGCATGATGAATTCTTGCACAGAAACCACAACACCTGTTGGTTATCGCTGCACCTTGGGGTGGAAACATGTTTTCGTTCTGTCATGAAATCGTTCATTGGAGGACTGTAAGAAAGAAAGCGACTGGTTCTGAGTTCTCCGTCCTCTTGCGTACGGCATACACCTAGCCTCAACGTCGCACGTAATCGACAGTCTGTCCATTTCTGTTGGATATATTCGGAGCCCACGATACGCTCATTATCATACACCTCGTCATCTGCGGCGAACTGTTCCTCCTCATTACTCGCAAGCAGGGTTCAAAAAGCTCAACGCTGCTATTGCACATGTTAGCACTTTCGCATCCAAAGGTGCGGGCAGGAATAAGGGAAACGTACCAAGGTTCTCGCCCATACTACATGTCGCCGCTGAACACGACGTTACGGCATCGAAGAAAGGTCCGCACAGACAGCTGTCGTCTGCGTTGGGGTCGCAGCCTGCTACCACTGCGGCTTCGTTCCAACAGTTCATCTGCGCACGCAATCAGCACACATTCTCTCCATGACATATAATGGTGAGTGTGCGACATACCGGGCAAGGTCCTGCTCCAGCGACACCAGCGCCCGGTCCCATAGGTCCTCCCATGGATCCCTTAGGCCCTGGAGGACCTTGTCTCCTCGATAAAGGCGAAGACGATGTGATGGGTGACGCAACAGCAACGGAAGCTACCACAGCACCGACAATTGCAATACTGACGCGCATGTTTAGAGTAAGGGGGGCTTAGCAGTAACGATCGTGGGGCCTTTTACAAGCAGAAAGAAGGTGAATGATTGGTTTTTTGTTGATTGGATTCGAATTGATTGAGCAATGCGATAGTCATGCAACTTCAAGCGTGCTAACTACACCAGTTCCTTATATGAAGTCGACAGCGTTGACCGTGTATTAATTAGGTGGGTGGCCCAAGGCGATGGTGTTAATGCGGGCTCGTTTCGCATTTCTGCCGCACCATCGGTTACAAGCTGGTGTTGAAACGACACCCAGATTCCGACATCCCGCTTGCTAGAGTTCACGAAAACAGGGACGAGACGGAACTCGGAATCGTTTGCTTAGTGTGGCGCGGATAGCGGAAATGCGTGGTTCTTCGTTCACCTCGAACGAGCATGTTGCGATAGCTGTACACTGAGGTCGGGAACGGCGACTCGTATTGTCGCGCAAATCATTGTCACGTTGCGAAGGCACGGTCTTTACCAATCGAGGACAGCAGGGTGTTTCTTATCACACTCAACACGATAGAAACGCATTAAGTCAACCTTCCAGAATACGCCGCAAAGTTCCAGATCTTGTTTTCGCATCTTCAGTACGCTCAGCACCTTGTTTTGCTGCATATCCACCCCAAGGCATCGATTCTTCGTTTCAGTTATATGCGTTCATGCCTTGTTGGTTCTCAGATCAAACGCCTGGCTCCGCCTTGTTGCCTCGGAACATTGCACTCTTCAAGGCATCCCCATCAAGCAGGCGCTTACGTCTCAGCCCTACCTGATAACCGCTCTGCGACAGTGCGTATTGGTGACGAAAGCTGGCGGCAATGAAAGTCAAAAAGAGGTCAGGTGCGCGCATATCTTGAGGTTACTCGTTTAATCCCCAGGCTCTACGCAAATGAACATTGCCTGAGGTGTGTCTAAGAAGCGCCCCAGATCCTCGGAACTGTCGTCAGCTTACAAGCGTGCTTAATCTTTGCATAGACATGCGAGCGACAGAATATCCCGTGTGTTAGGTATACTCAACACCATACTAATGCTATCTTACCCCCATACCGCATCGAGGCAGATTCCCGTGAGCCCGTTTCAGCTTCCCATAACTCCGTCACACAGCCACTCAGTCTAGTTGCTTCGTCTGTAGGAGAGCCTGTGCATATATCGCCAGGAGAACGAAGAGCAATCTTTCTCACGGTACTTGTGGCAAGTTGAGTATACTTGCAGTTCAAGGACCATGGAGATTGGGACTAGATGTTTGAGTCACCGTCTCAGCACCTTGATGCGCCCGTCTGTGGCATTCAGAAGAGGTCATTGATAGAGAGGAAGATGGGGCAAGAACTCGCTTTGAGATGATATGCTATGCTATATATACACCGTACAAGCACATCCGATTGACATATCCAGAAGCCAGTTGCCCAAGCATTGGAACTTATTCATTTCCACTGCGGTAAAGGCTCACCACGCGTAGCTATTCGCGGCCTCCTTTCTCGACAAGGCCCTCAATCCAAACACTCACTTGCTCTCTCTTCTCATCAAGAACGAGGGGAAAGTGGTCGCAGGCGACCTTGGTAACATCCACCTTCATCCCATCCCTCTCTGTACCGACCCAACTTCCCTCGATAACATCGATGGCAGTCTGTTGTACCTTTGGCACAACAACAAGGTCCTCTTCTGCGAAGAACCAAGACACAGGAACATCTTTGTAGCCAGCGTGGGTAAGTACGTCACCGAAACAAGCACCGTGATGCTTGCCAAACTTGGCAACGTACGAGATGCCGTCTTCCAGCGTGAGGTTGTTGAAGCAAAGTGACGCTGTAGCTGCAGGATCGGACTGAGTTACCCATCCGTTTGCATCAACCTCGATTGGGGCACTCTCTTCGCGTGCAAGGGCCTGACCGCAGGATTCGCCGACACGTGGTACGGCGGCCGTGAGATACGCAAGGCGTACCACACCACCAGTCCTGCCCTGATGCTCTCGCTCTTTCTTCGTTACGTCTTTGATACCCTCGGTTGCTGGGCAACCTAGATGATATTAGCATTAGTCATTCCTTCATCTATCAGAAAAGGTATGAAGGATCTAGGACTTACCACCATAGCTATGCGCAAGTAGGATGACTTCCTTTCCACCGTCTGCGAGCTTTCTCACAAACTCGTTGACGTAAGCTGCGTCGTCATACATGCTTGGTTGAGTAACGGAGTTGGCTTTGTAGCCAGCAGGATAGCAGGGTGGTTCGAGAACGTGGATATCGTAGCCTTTGGCACGAAGTGGCATTACGAGAGGGTCGTACATGCTTGTAGGGCAAAAACTGCCCGGAACAATGACGACGCTGTCTTTTGAGGACATGTTCTCAAACTATACTGATAGAACAATGTGGGAGAGAGATGGATGTCGGAATGAGATATCAGTGAGTGATTGTAAGCTTTCGTGCTGCGTGCGTGTGGATGCTGAGAGTCGAAGTTGATCGAGGGCTGGTTGACATATTTCCTCTTCAGCGGCGCATCTCTTTATATACTTCCACTATACCATCCTTTCACTAACAATCTAGTTATTGTTCGGCATCTGAGTTGCCGCTGATCCTGCACCCTACCGCGATTTAAGAGGATGGCTGCCGAAAGCCACGCACTAGCCAGAATTCAGTGCAGGTATTGCAACTGCTTTACAATCTCATGAATTGTCATCATCGTACATGTGGAGAAAGCTGTACATCACGGCTTGACAAGTTCGGAAAAGAGTTGCGGAGTGGTCGTGCATTCTGACGTTCTGACATGCACGATGTCAGAAACTAGTGCCGGGCGGAAAGGGCCTGAGAACCCGGAAACCTTCGCCACAGCGATGACCAGGATTATTAAGCAAGGAACATCAAGTATTCCCTGTGGTTTTTAGTGTCTGCTGAGTTGCTCCGGCACGGCTGGAAGTACCTAGGTAGACAGGAATTTGAGTGTCAAGCAGTATGCTAAATCGCACCAAGCTGTTTTGCATTAAAGATCAGCACATGGAGTTGGTCAAAACAGTGACAAAGAATTCGTTCAGATGCCGAAGCAAGCACGAAAGCAGATATGTTGGCATAGCGATTAGATTAGAACATTAAGCGAACGATAAACAAGCTCAAGACATTCTATCCCCCGACAGATCATGACATACTTGCCTTATCCCCTAACAAGAAGCCGCATGAGCTTACGCCTAGTTCTTTCCAGAGTCAGGTGTGCTATCGGTGTAAGAAGCAGCGCAGATGACGGAGTATTCATCATCGCCGTAGTAGTAGCCAGTGTTGACGGCATAGCTGGAATCCCAGTACTGAGTGTAAAGTGCGCAGTAAGTACCGAGAGGAACACCGTTCTTAGTCAAGATGTAAGAGGTGAAGAAGTTGCAAGGCTTGTATTCGCCGTTGGCGTCAGCAAGGTGCTGCTTGTCGAACTGGGTCTGCGACTCGCAAGCTGCAGCGCACAGGCTGGGGTCGTAGGGGTTGGTGTTGAAGAGACGCATTCCGTTGTAGGTGTCGTAGTCCTTGCCGTCCTTCTTGGTCAAGGGAGCGTTGATGGCAGCGGGGAGGTTGTCGGGAGCGTTGAAGCCCTCGACGGTAGGTGCGGGCTTGCAGACTCCTTTGCCTGCCTTGGAGTAACCTGAGTATATGTTAGTAAGGAGTACCCAGGGCGATGAGCCAGGGTTAGAAAGCTTACCGTTGCTGCCAGTGATAACAACGTGGAAGTCACCACGGTACTGGCCCTGGTTGGTGGCCGATGCCTCCGCCACGGGGTATCCGTAGATTGAGCACTTGATGTTTGTGACGGGCGCTGGGTCACTGCATCCCTCACCGGGGTCGACGCTGGGGTCGCGCTCGAAGAAGAGGTTGAAACCAAGGCAGTACTTCTCGCTGTTGCAGAAGGCGGCACACTCATCGGGGCTGTAAGTGTCGAGAGTCTTGTAGGTCAAGTAGCCAATCTGTTCGGTGGACCCGGCAAGATCGGTAAAGGCCTTGGTGTAACCGTCGGGAGTGCCTGCGGTTTGGGCAGCTTTCCGGAGAGAGTTCTCTTTGTTCAGGTATTCATCAACGGTGCCCTGTCCAGGAACATACTCAGCACCGGCACTGTGTCGATTGTCAGTCACTCTCCAGTAAAGGTGTTCAGCACAATAACGTACCCAGCAGGCTGGGCCTGGCAGGCATCACGCTTCTTGAGCTCTGCACCACTTGTAGCAACTACTGCAGCAGCAGACGCGGCAGCGGCAGCTTGGTTGTAAGACACTGGAAGCTCAGCAGTCTCCTCGGCCTTGGGTCCAAGAACGGTGGGAGTGGGGACGGCCAAAGCAGCCTCGATGTTGATCATCTGGGGTAGGGCAGCAGCTAGGCCACTGAGGGCGGAAGTAGCGAGAAGAACGTTACGCATGTTGAAGGTTGGTTGGAGGAGATGGTGATCGAGAAGGATAGTGCTGATGAGATGCCAGTGAAGCTTGCTGAGTGCTGCTGTGGATGAGGATCTTCAATCGACGAGCAGAGACGTCTTACTTATACATTGCCAGGACATCATCATGGAATACATGGGGCATGATTTAGCCGAGACCTGTATTGTTAGTTGCAAGCCGCTGTTGTTGCTAACGCCGCTCGATAGCGCTTGGCGGAACGTATCCAGCTGGGCGCGTTGTGGTGAGGCTCGAGAACTTGACCACATCGGGCCCAGAATCGCGAGCGTGTCGACTCTCATGGACCAGAATGGACGTTTTGGTACCACGATGCAAGTTCCAGCCGTACGCCGCTGTCTGGTGGCTTGTAGCCTCGTCGTGTCCGAAAAGCACCGTATCACAGTAAGCATGGGTGGAGCGAGGGATGTTATTGAGAAGTGATACGATCGCAAGCCACAAGTGTGGTGAAGCGCCGCATAGATCGCGTCCACCGAAGAGCCCAGGAAGAGTGCCGGGTGTCCATAAACAACCCGAAATAGTGACGGGAGAGCGCCTGAGGCTAAAGCTTGACGCACGAGCGGGCCCCTTGTCAGTTGCGTCGTCGTGCTGATCTCCTTTAGCGAAGTCTGGATGAGACGGGAGATAGATCAAGCCAATTTCCACAAACGTGTTGGCATTCAGGCACCGTTCCCGCACCACCAACAGCAAGATTGGCTAGCGCGACCAGAGCGGCCAAGCGGGCCCCACTCTCGATAACGCTAGCACGCTGGCTTCTGCAGTTTCGAGAAATCCTCAACAACACCCTTACATGACGACAGCTCTGTCTTCCTATGAGTCGTTCATCGATATCATTCCAGAGAGTCGGTCGGCGACATTGACGCCTGTCAATGTCGAGGGGAGTATAGTGTTTACCAAACCTTCACCACCTACGCTAAGATGCGCTATATTCGGCACACTGATAATGCCCCAGTATGCGGATGCCAATTGCGGCGTTTCTGGCAAGGCGTCGAACCCAAAAACGGCCGGTGAGCCCACGCCTGCCACGCCACGAGGCTGGCGTGGAGCTGTCAATATTGGTCTGCGGTGCTCACCCCCGTTAGTGCACAGAATTCACAGCCCTTCTCCATGGCAAACGCTATCTTCCTAGTCATTTGACCTGCCAGTTTGGGTCATCGACAGGACCTGTTACCGATACCGCGTTTCCAAATTGCTGCCGGCTCCGCTTAAACAAACTAACTGGCTCGCGGATTTTCAGAACCATGGAAACATCAGAGCTTAGCTGCCAACCTTGCAGTCGGAGACATTAGCCACCCCACATGAGTTCTAACAATGCCATTACCCTGAAGACGTTTCTTCGGTATCCTGAATTAAATCCGACACAAGTCCTCGCCCAGCGCGGCGTGTTCTACAGACTTGGCACGCATTACTCCGCGGATCTAGACGCCGCGCCCACGACGCAAAATGTCCGACTAGACCCTAAAGCCTGTCGCGATGGCTTTTTCCAGAGGCGAGCTGAGATGCGGAGCTACTCCACAACAGCAAAACAGCGAGGATGAAGTCGACGGTGAAGCCGATGCTGGCTGTCATGCATGCACAACCAAGCAGCGTCACTTGCATGATGCTAGTCTTTTGTGGAGGCTCAGAAGCGAGCAAATGTCCACGTGTAACTGCCGAGATCACTGATGCGAGGCTGGTCTCAAACAATGGCCTTACAATGACACATGCCAGTAAAGGAAGAGCACTGTTCGCAATTGACTAAGAGACGTTCGATCGGAAAGTGCGGCACGTTGTGCTCCGCACAGTGTACCATGGTACTCGTCCTCTAGAGAATGTCTGGTATGGAACGCGAAGCTTCATGTACAATGACCGGCGTTAGGGTCTTACTTCACCCCCGCCTTTGTTCCTCTGGTACCTCTAGGCTGGTACCAGACGATCGCGTTCACGCCAAGTGGAAACCTCATGAATCAGCCAGCCTTATTGGACCCCAGCTTCCTACTCAGACATGCCCAGCCACAGACACCAAGAAAGACGTCAAGCGTATGCACCGGTGAGAGTGGGCCCAGACGAGCCACAGCGGTGTTGCATATGTTTAGACCCTTACTACACGTCTACCAGAGACGAATATGCCGAGGTGCCGCTCCAGCTACCTTGTGGGCATGTTTTTGGTGACGCTTGCATTGCGGAGTGGATGCAAACCAAGCGAACATGCCCCCTCTGCCGATTTGAGTTCTTTGATATTGAGTTTGACCACAACGACGACGAATACGATCTATGGATAAGCGAGACTGAGTCAGCAAACCAGCGTCTCGGGACCTCTTCGGGTCACATTTCCACATTTTCGTTTGTTCCAGATTTTCCAGGGGAACGAATCGCAATCGATGGGCTAGGCGTTTCTGCGACTCGCAGCAGCACAGCCGCACACCGCTCCTTCCACACCCGTTTGGGTGGCTCTCTTTCAGCTCCCCCACAATACGCCAGGCAGCCTTATCGCCATGCCCAGACAGATCGCCGCTATGGCCACGGCAAGAACTCTAGATCCTATTTCGAGAGCGAAGATGTCTGGATCACAGCGCTAACTCACGAGAGGGATGAGCTGGCTGCGACCGGAGTAGGCGATGGCTGGATCATGGCGCCCGATGAGGATGAAGACGAGGCCTATGAACTGGAGCTATATCGGCACCTTTACCTTTGCGATGCGTCAATGCAGCAAGCATGGCTTGAAGACTCACTCCCGGATTATTTGTTCGACGAAATGGTCGCCGAACACATACAGTGGATGCATGAGATGGGTGGTGAGACCCAATACGATGTATACGACGAGTTCGACTATCTCGTTTGATACATGAATGCGAAGTTCAGGTGCTCAAGACATCAATGTGGCTTATGTCGATGAAACACTCCGTACTCGGGGCAGCTTCAGCTCATGCTATATACCAGCTTTCGTTGGGAAAGTGCGGATCCATTCATTCATCCAACTTGTTATTTCGCTTTTCACGCCATATGGTATGGTGTGCATACTTCTTTTGAGAAAACTAATCTTCTTTGCTATTCGATTTCACTGCTAATAACACCACCTGCAATCTCCTTAAAACGAGGCAAAGCTCGATAATCCTTCCATGGCAAAGCAGATTCTGCGTGCGCGATTCCAAACTCTAGTACCATCGCCATCCTACAGTGCTGCGATAGCTCGCCAACAACTCACATACGACGAGTCACTGACGACCTCCGCCATGCCAGCGACACAATCGATGCCAAAAATTTCCCATTGCTTAATAGCGACAGCGATCATAACTGCAAATCACCAGCAAAGCTTCGAATCGAATGCCTTTGCACCCCACTCAAACTCCGCATCGTCGTCTTCCCAAGAAGCCAGGCTGCTCCAGGAAGCTGAACTATTACTCCTGCTACCCAAGCCCGACCGACTAACTTTGTTCCCGTAGTTGCTTCCACAGACTTGGTCCAACATGAGAACGCTCTCGAGGGGAACCACATCCAATCCTTTTCGAACCGCCTGCTCCTCGTGCTCTGAGCACAGTGGACCTTCAGGAAACCTTTTTGTAGCAGCCAGCCCCGAGCTGATAGGAAGACGGATGCTGCAATGGATATTCGAGCAGCGCAAGATCCCCGGTGTCTTTGGAAAAGCACTGCGTATGTCGGTCCCGGGACCTTCTGTGGAAATAGCGAGGCTGCGTCGCTTGCGGTGACCGGTATTATCGGAGGTTTGCGATCCTGAAGTTGGGCTGGCGGTCTGCATGTCGTATGCTGCCAACGATAGCTTGTCAATCCATATCGACGGCGGCTCCTGAGAGGTAGAAGCGGGTGGAAAGATGAACTGTGAGAAATCTCGCGGGTAGTGTGAGTCCGAAGGGAAGATTGGACGGAGGAAACTTGTACACTCCTCGCATGTACATGCGATATTCAGTTCTGCTGCTGATGATAATGATGACGATACAGATGATGGAGAAGACATGTCTGCTACTTCGGACTGATCATCTTCCGACTCAGTACAATGTATTTTTTTCGTTTTTGTATATGGCAACGTCCTTATCGTAGAGTTCCTAAGAGACAAACGTGTTTCAAAGACACCATCTCCCTCTCTCTCCTACTGTCTTGCCTCCTTTGTTCGTCGCTTGAAGTCTCGACGCAGACAAAGCCCCTGCTCGTGGTATGGGCGAGCAAACAGACTGTACTCCGTGTTTTCGGGCTACTTGTCGCTTTGTTCGCTCGCCTGGTCGTCCATGGCTGTCCTGCAGCTTCCCTCGATATGAGTACTGTACGTCCTTCGAAAACAAAAAAGACGATGCATGGTTGCCTTGAAGCAAGCGCAGTATGGTGTAGTGCAAATAAAACATATCGGTAGCGCCCACGTGTTGCGAAAAAAGCAAGTAGTACCAAACAATACATGCCCGGCAAGCCTTGCTGCCCCTGCGCAAGGCCGACGCGTTCCTGTGTTTTTGTTTCTTTCTCCGGCAGGGCTACCGGGATTGATTTTGGCGCGGGCTGCCGCTGTGCCGTATCTTTGGTCGCGTTTGCGGCAAGCGCTGCGTACATTGCGGACCCTTTTTCGGGCTGGCTTGCGTGGGGGGTTTCTGCGCTCACCGATGTGCTGATGAGGAGGCGCTGCGCACTCGCGGCAGTGTGGGAATTGAGGGGGTTCTTTATGTCTGGATTTCCGAGTTCTCCATGACCATGGCAAGTACTCGTCGCAGCAGTAGACTGATAATGAGCGTGGCGGGTGTGGCTGTTGCTGATGAGGTTTTGTGCGGGCCCCTCGAACCGCGTCGCTGGTCTCCTGCTCTCTTCCTCTCCACCTTGATTTCGCACTCATCCTTGAGGGGTGTAGTTTGGAGAGGCTCCCCGTTGGACATTACCATAGTTCCACCAGTCATTGTAGAACTCATGGCACGCATCGAACAAATCGAGCCAGTGTAGAGCACAGAGGTAATCGCCGTTGTGACCTGCAGCTATGTTTGAATCCCTTGGAAAGCTACGCGTGCAGCCTATGTGCCCACAGAGAACGGAGTTCTCGCGCGGTACGGGCTCTGCGATTGTTGATGGAGTGGCCGCGACGTGGTCTGGAGACGCGGTGGTGGGAGTCGACATGGTGGAAGATGCGGAGTCGGGGGAGTTTGGCGTGTTGCAAGCGTGCATGATTAATTTCAAGCTGCCTGGGCGTAGTGGCTTGCCGAAAATTGTACGTGATGGTATCTCTTTTCTGTGATAGCGCTGGGAGGTGTGGTCGGTATTGTACGAAAGGTTTTGGTACGTTGTGATGGAGTTGGTAGACGGTGCAATATTTGGGAGATAGTGTTAGAGATGGAAGGATACTTGAGAAGGGGGACAGTATTTATGATGGGTTATTTTTGTTTGGTATTGTTGGAGTGACGAACCACTAAAACGTGGTTGGCTGCCTGCGACCCTATTGTGATCTTACTCTCACCAGCATTTCGTCTCCACTTCTTTCCTATTGTCATCCCCGAAACGCACATTCGTTATTGTGAACTAGCTCTTGTCACTCAATGACAATAGATTAATCGTCTTCTCTACGTATGCTGCCGTTATCGTGAGTCACAACAGCTGAGACCGTGCCTACTAGTTAGTTGAACGATCGCGTTCGAATATTCGTGGTTGTCTCATAGACCGCATTTACAGCTATCCACACGTACGGAGCCGTTTGCATCCCAATCTGAATCACCGTTCGCATATTGAACGTGCGAAATCCCTCTCGTGACTTGGCAAGCTAGACACATATTCATCGAGAAGAGGTCGCAGGTCTTCGTCAAAAGGTTCCCCTTGATCCGCGGCCATCTGCTGCCGGAGTGCATGTGCCTCACATAGGCCGTCCAGCGAGTCCGTGATCATGTCTTTGTCTGCTCGTACTATGT
>Ga0265798_10002845_pt1 | contig 25136 bp, 26 predicted proteins | sample P3T30metagenome_FD_192430 | JGI IMG/M metagenome (GOLD analysis project Ga0265798, IMG submission 192430) | Plant litter microbial communities from East Loma Ridge, Irvine, California - P3 T30 | ecosystem: Environmental > Terrestrial > Plant litter > Unclassified | place: USA: California...
TGTAACCATGCTGGCGCTGGCACAAGACAAATGCTAGCCAAGTAAATAAATCAGTTCTTTCCTTTGAAGAAAGTCTACAAATTCAAAATACCAGCGTTCTGAATAGTTTTCCTTTGTATGCATTTGCGGAAGATTATCTGTTAAAATATCCTGTAAAGTAAAGTAGCCCATTACCTGGCTTCGAAGTTTAAATTCCTCGCTCAAAGGCAATTCAACAATAGGAAGGTTTAAAAGAAAAAGATTTGATTCGACAGAATGATCCATAAAAAACGTGGGTTAACCCGCTATCCGTTTTAGAGGCACCGCGAAGAGCCTTAGACACAAGATAAACAGGCACCCACGCATAGCGTAGGCAACCATCTATTTTTCCCTGTGTCTTCTGAAAATTTCGCGGTTTTCTAAAACAGTAAAATAGCTATTGCTTACGTGAAGCCAGTTCTGACTTATGTAAAGCGAAATTTTAACTTAAAAAACAAAATGAAAAATTGGTTAAAAATCTATCAGTGGCATATTATTTCATGGTCTACTTTTATTCTTTATGAATATTTTTTAGTTGCATTAATCCTGAATATAAAAGGACCACTACTGGTGTATTGCATGCACTACATCATCAACATTTCCTTATTCTATATTCACTCAGACCTGATTCTGAAAAAGACTCTAGCAGGCAGCAAACCGAGGTACTTCACATTAATAGCACTTGTTATAGTAGAAATTTTCGGTTTTAGTATCATAGCATACGTTGCAGACCAATTGATTTTAACTTCAACCATACCTTTTAATCTAAAAAACGTAATAATAGACTGGAAATTTATATTCGGAGCGTTATGGAGGGGCATATATTTTATCCTGTTTGGAACTGCCTATTACTTTGTAAAGCGTTACATCCAGCAAAAACAATTTACCTCAGCATTGGAAAAAGAAGCCATCAAAAAGGAGCTGGAAGAAAAACAGGTTGCGATAGAGCTGGCAGATGCCAAAAACTCTTATTTAAAAGCACAAATTAACCCACACTTTTTATTCAACACCCTCACCTATATTTATAACAGTACTCATAAATCAGAACCAAGGGCTGCCGAGGCAGTGAGGTACCTTTCCAAATTAATGAGGTATGCCCTGGAGTGCGAACATGGTCCAGACATTATGAACCTCGAAGCAGAAATATTACAGGTAGAAAACTTACTCCAGCTAAGCAGAATCAAACAGCCGGACTTATACATTGATTTCCATTATGACGAAGGAATTGAAGAAATAAAAATCATTCCGCTCGTCTTATTAAGCCTTACCGAAAACATGGTCAAACACGGGAACCTCAGCGTTTCTACTGATCCTGGTAAAATTGATCTCTATTTAAATAACGGAGTGTTTACCATCATAACACGTAATTTGGTGAATACAGGCCTAAATGATACCGGATTTCATACGGGCTTAAATAATATTAAACAGAGATTACTGCATACCTATGGCACCAACGCCAGTATTACTTATGGGCAAAAAGACCAATACTTTCAGGTACTGATTGAAATACATATGCAATAACCAGATGTAAGCGAAGCAGACAAGCTATGACTCATTTAAATCTTCTGATCAAGATAGCAGCTTATGATCACAGACGAGCTATGAAAAATGGCGTTCAGGCTGGAATTTTTAATTTCACTTGACCACATTACCACTATCAATCAATTCAACTTTTTTACCCATTTTCTTTTGGATCACCTCAAAATGAAGCAATTCATCCGGGCTTACCAGGGAAATGGCTTCGCCTGCAGTGCCGGCGCGGCCCGTTCTACCAATCCGGTGGATGTAATCTTTGGGCGATCTGGGCAATTCATAATTGATGACGAAAGGAAGTTCATTAATGTCTATTCCCCTGCCCATTAAATCTGTGGCAACCAAAATCCGGAGTTTACCAGATTTAAAAAGGTGTAAGGTTTCGGTTCTGGCTCCCTGGCTTTTTTTGCTGTGGATGGCTTTTGCATCGAAATTATTCTTACGCAGTTTATTGACCACGGCATCTGCTGTATGTACGGAGGAAGCAAAGATGAGCACCTGTTTCATTTCGTGCTGATGGATTAAATGCCGGAGAAAAGGGCCTTTTTTATCTTCAGAAACAATGTAGGCCACCTGTTTAATCAGCTCGAGTGATGCCTCTTCACTTTCAATCACGATGACTTCGGGTTCTTGCAACAACACCTGCTGAATCAGCTTGAGATCGGCATTTAGTGTAGCAGACAACAAAATATTCTGGCGTTTAACCGGCAAGAGGGAAACAATCCGGTCTACCTCTGCTTTAAAGCCCAGATTGAGCATTTTATCTGCTTCATCGAGCACTAAAGTTTCGATACTACTCAGGTGCACGGCATTCGAATCTACCAGATCCAATAATCTCCCCGGGGTAGCCACCAGTACATTTACATTTTGAAGTCCGGTCATTTGCGGATTAATCGAAACCCCTCCAAAAACAGCGATCGTTTTCACCGGCACAGCAAGGCCTTTGCTAAAAGCCTGGAAAACAGCTCTCACCTGCTCAGCCAGTTCGCGGGTAGGCACTAAAACCAATACGTTCACATGCCGGTTTTTCAGGTCGGCTGCTTTTTGCAGGTTCATGAGGAGCGGCAATACATAACTGGCCGTTTTACCAGAACCTGTTTTGGCAATGCCCAATACATCCCTCCGGTTTAAGATGGCCGGAATGGCTTTTTCCTGAATGGGTGTGGGTGAAGCAAAGTGTTGAGCGGATAATAACGTTAATAAATCTGGCGATAAACCCAGCGTGGCGAATGACATAGTATTGATTTTGGCTAAAAATAAGCAAAATTCGGCATTTCGGGATTTACCTGCACCATTTCGGTGAGAATTTATCAGCAAGTAATGCCTTAACACATGTTTTGCACAAATGCGCGCAGGGTGTTCAGGTTGGCATGTGCAGTGCCCATGGTATTATTAAAATAGACAAATACCTTTTTCCCTTCTGCAAGCCACTCGGCAAGATAGCCGGCATATTCATACAATACATCATCCTCGTAACTGCCCCGGTAATTGCCGCCGGGGCCATGGAAACGCAGGTAAATAAAATCGGGATGTGATGCCTTAAGCGGTGAATTGGCAGGTTTTTTATCATGGATCACCATCCCCAGGTTATACTCGTCCAGCAGTTCATATACCTCATCTACATAAAGAGAAAGGTGCCTGAACTCCAAAGCGATGTTCCATTTCTGCTCCGGATCATTTTCGCGGAGCACAGCCATTAAATACCGGAGTTGGGTAAAATGTGCGATCCTGACGCTTGGCGGAAACTGAACCAAAAGGCAGGCCTTTTTATCCTGAACATTGGAGATGACTTCGAAGAACCTGGACACCAGTTTCTCATCAAAAGCGAGATCTTTAAGATGGGTAATTTCTTTAAAAAGCTTGAAAGTAAACCGGAAACCATCTGGCACATCTGCTGCCCATTTTTTAATGGTAGACGAAAGCGGGACCTTATAAAAACTGCTGTTAATTTCAATGGTATCCATCAGCGAGGCATAATAGCATAACCTCGATTTATCCTGAAAGGCTTCCGGATAATGAAGTTTATTGGGAACAGGTAACAACAGCCCGCTTGTACCGGAATAATAGTGGTTAAATACAGCATCCATATGAGCAGATAACAGTAAAAAGAGCCGATTTGTTGGCAGGAAATGAGGGACTTTACTGAGCGGAGGGACAAAGAATGCCCGAAATGAGTAGTTTGAGATTTCTAATGACCTTGCTGGATAACCAGATTTGGAGTGCTATATTCGCATTTTATTGCAATGAACATGAAATTATTGTCGACATTTTTCTTCCTGCTTTCTTTTGTGGTTGCCCGGGGGCAGCTAATCGTTAATCCCGCTCCGGACAAGAACTTTATTCTTGGAAAAACAGAAGTAATTCATTCTGCTATTTTATCGGAAGACCGGACCTTAAATATTTACCTGCCCGGGGGTTATGACCCTAAATTAAAATACCCGGTAATCTATTTGCTGGATGGATCGGCAGATGAAGATTTTATCCATGTTGCCGGCATTGTACAGTTTAATACTTTCCCATGGGTAGACCGGATGCCAAAATCAATCCTGGTTGGCATCGCCAATACGAACCGAAAGTATAATTTTACTTCGCAAAGCGATCGCAGCAGTGATTTAAAGTTAATCCCCAAAAATGGCGGATCTGCACCGTTTATTTCGTTTATAGAAAAAGAGCTTCAGCCCTATATCGACCAGAAATTTGGAGGCAAAAAAGACAATACCATTATCGGCCAATCATTAGGTGGCTTGCTGGCTACGGAGATTTTATTTACCAAACCGCAGTTGTTTAGCAAATACATTATTATCAGTCCGAGTTTATGGTGGCGCGACGGTTATCTTTTGCGGGAAACGCCAGCCATGCTAAACAGCAAGTACCACAATCCTACCCATGTATATATTGGCGTGGGCAAGGAAGGATCTATAGATGGGTCTAAAAACCACATCATGGAAAAAGATGCCCGGCTATTGGCGAAGAAATTAAAAAATGGCGCATCTCAAACGCTCAATGTTTTCTTTAATTACTTACCGGATGAAGATCATGCTACGGTTACCCACCAGGCGGTTTTCAATGCTTTCAGAACACTTTACCCTAAAAAATTAGGCCAGCCGTAAAGTGAGCTGCAGCATCAGTTAAGGAACATTAAGGCATTTCAGGCTCATTGGCTTAAGGGGGGAATAAGCAGGTGACAAATTTTAAGATTAAAAATTCTACTCCTCTTTGCGCAGCGCTTTTCATTCTTTGTTGTCAGCATGACAAAGCCTAATCCAGCTCCTGTAATTAAGTTTACCATTACCAAAACTTTTGCTTACTAATTTAGTTATCAGACTTAAATAATACCCTTATCATTTTGTTAAATACCTTACAAAACCAATCAATACAGACCAACGCGATGAGTAATCTTACCCAAAATTCTGCCTATAAATACGTTCTCGATCCGGATTTAACAAGCATAGACTGGCCACGCGTTCTGGAGTTATTTCAGTTAGTGAACTGGAAGCACCGGGTTGCAGCTGAAATAGAAAATGCCTTTAAATTAAGCACCAATATTATCTTTATTTATCACGAAGGGGAAATTATTGCTTTTGGCCGTACCATAGGCGATGGCCGGTATTACGCCATGCTGGCCGACATTGTAGTAGACCCTGCCCATCAGGGCAAAGGCTTAGGCAAATATCTGGTAACGGCTTTAAATAATCTGCTGGAAAATTATCATTTTGTTAACCTCAGTGCCGCGCCCGGCGCAGACGATTTTTATAAGGGGCTTGGCTGGAAAAAACAAACCACAGCGTTTATCTGGCCACAGGGGCCAAAGCAATTGCGTCAGCATTGCGAAAAAGAAGAATGATAATTAAACAAATTTTATAGCTGCATTGGTTTGGAAAAGCTACCTAATTAATTGCATCGCCTTGTGATCTTAGCCATAATGTTTAAATTCGCAGCCTGAATGGCGCATTGCGATCAAAATGCCCTGTAAGGTGACCTTATAACAAGAAGAAAACACAATGGAGGAAAACGACTTTGTTTCCATCTGGCTGGAGGAAACGGGAAATCCGGCTATAGAAGAATTAACACAACGGAACCAGCACCTTGCAGGTGAGGCTGCTGCCACTTTAGCCGCAAGGAAGATGGATTTGAATGCGCTGGCGATTCCCTTAGATATTAATCCGGATGAGTTAAACCGGTGGATGGAAGGCAGACATGCTTTTAGTCTGAAAGTTTTAACAGCGATAGCGGCGTTAATTAAAAATTAATTGAAACGCTACAGGTTGTTGTGCTAACGAAATTCAGGTCAGATTTTCCATCACTGCAGCAAAGCCTAAATCTTTTAATTGCTGTTGTTGATAAATTAATTTAATGAGGATTAATATATCCGAATGTTTCGATATATTCGGCTGATTTATAGCGAATATGGTTACAGCAGAAAAGGTTTATTATTATTTCAGACAGAAATTCATCAGAAAGTTTTTATACCGGTTTGGTATCGGGAGTCCTGTAGGCAAAAATGTTTGGGAAGAACAGTTCAAAAACGGGGCATGGGATTATCTTTATTCGGATACGGAAGCGCTGCACTATAAAAGTATTGTGAAATTTTACAACCAGTATGGCGGTGGCAGCGTGCTGGATGCCGGTTGCGGTCAGGGTGTTTTATTTCACTATCTTAAACCTTACATTAAAGGCCCTGAAAGTTATCTTGGCTTTGATATTGCAGAAAATGCAGTGGCAGAAGCCAGGGAAAGATTCCCGCCATATCGCTTTGTGCAGGCAGATTTTAACATTTCTACGCCGGATGAAAAGTTCGATATGATCATCTTTAATGAGTGCCTTTACTATTTTAACCGATTAATTGAACAACTGGATTCATGTTTTGCCAAAAATTTAAATCCTGGTGGCCATGTAATCATATCCATGTTCTATTACGCCGAACATGCACAACTATGGAAAAGATTAGAAAATCACTACACTTTTATGGAATGGGAAGAAGTGCAAAACGAAAAGGGCCAGAAATGGCGCATCTGTATTTTTAAGCCATAGCCGAACCGATAAAAGCAGGTCTTTGTTATAAGCTGAATTTAATTACAGACTCTAGTGCAATACTATAATTTATCCTTATGGGTCTCCGCATTTCTAAATGCGGAAGCTTTTGCCTGTGAACAAAATAAACTTCACAGGCAACGATTATACCTAGGTATTCATCTTCAAAATTTAAAATTGGCGCAGGTCAGCAGCGCCCGCTGGACGAGGATCTGAAAAAACAGATCTTTCTATGCTTTTTAGAAGCTGCTTAAAAATTATAATTTATCAAATACGAAAGTTCGCAAGTTTTTGATGGCAGTACCGTAAAACTTTCGAAGTTTTTCCCCCAACAAAGGCCACCAAAACTTCTCAAGTTGATGCTACTATCAGGGCAATGATGAAGGCCGTACATACAGGTTAATATCTTGCGGCAATCGGCTAAAAAAGATTTATCGAAAAATCCGGGTTCTTGCTAACTTTATCGGTATCCATCAGTAATGTGGTTTGCCTGAATTTTAATTCACAGCAAAACAGATGAAAAGCTTTTTGCTCCGGGCAATGAGCGCATCGGTTGAGGCGTGATTTTTTATTTCGCATGCTTTGGTGGCCTGCTTTAAATGGGCAGCAAACAAATACATTGATTAAGAAGATTTAACTATGAAAATATATTACCAGTCCTTACACCTTCTCTTACTTTTTATTGCTTTGATTGGCGGCATGAATACCGTTAAGGCCCAAAATGGCGACCAGATTTTAGATGGCATCGGAGAAACCGGATTAAGTGCACGGTACCTGTTTAATGGCGATGTGAGGGATTGGTCTAGAAATAATTTTCATGGAAAGCTTCCCGGTACAGCTGAATTTATTAACGATAGCCGGTTTGGCAAAGTACTATCGCTAACGGGAGGTGAGTCATCCTTCCTCACCATCCCTTCTGGCGTATTAACAGATTTAGAATCCATCAGCATTACCGGATGGATTTACCTGCGTTCGAAACAAAACGGCCAGATGCTGTTCGACTTTGGCAAAGATGCAACCAATCATTTTTTTTCTGCGCCAGCGGGTACCAAAGAAAAAGCAGGTTACCAGGCTGCTGTGGTAACAGCTACAAAAACCTATACCGCCTTTTCTCCGGCACCTGCGCTGAATAAATGGGTGCTTTTTACCATTGTGGTGGATGTACCTTCGAAAACTATTGTTACCTATTTAGATGGCAAACCTGTAGCAGAAAGCAAAAATAGTCCTGTGGTGCTTGCGGAGATTTTCAATCAGTCTGCCGGAGGGAAAAACACCCTTTATATTGGGAAATCACTATCGACCGGTAACGCCAATTTAAATGCCTTAATCCACGATTTAAGGATTTACCGCGTTCCGCTGAGCAGAAACCAGGTAGCCGGAATTTACCGCAATGCACAAAGCGGATTGCAGGCAACTGCAGTTAATACCACGGAAAAGAAAGAAGACGATTTGCCGGGATTTTCGCCGGCAACCGCACAGCTTTACAATGCTTACCTGACACAGGTAGCAGATGTAGAAGTAACCACCCATGTGGGCGATTTGCCCAGATTGCCGGGCCATGTAGCAGGAACATACCGCAATCAGTTAAAAGGACCGGAAGTAAAGGTAATCTGGCCTGCCGCGACAGACAATTCAACTGTTCTAAAACCCGGAAAAATGACAATTACGGGGCGCGTTGCCGGAACAAATTTCCAGCCGAAAGCTTTTGTAACCGTAAAGCCTGCTGAAAAAACCAACACGCCTGCCCTAAAATTAGAAACGTTCCATTTAGATCAGTTGACTTTAAATACGAACGTGCAGGGCCATGATAGCAAGTTTATCGAAAACCGCGATAAGTTCATTAAAACCCTCGCTAAAACAGATCCGAACTCCTTTTTATATATGTTTCGCCATGCTTTCGGCCAGCAGCAGCCGGAAGGTGCTAAACCCCTGGGCGTTTGGGATAGTGAAGATACCAAACTACGGGGCCATGCAACCGGCCATTACCTTTCTGCCATTGCCCAGGCTTATGCCGGTACAGGCTACAACCGGGAATTGCATGAAAATTTCTCCAAAAAAATGGAGTACATGATTAATTCATTATATATATTATCAAAATTATCAGGAAAACCTAAAAAGCCAGGTGATAAATATATAGCAGACCCTACAGCAGTGCCGGTTGGCCCTGGTAAAACGGCCTTTGATTCAGATCTGAGTGAAGCAGGCATCCGAAATGATTACTGGAACTGGGGAACGGGTTTCATCAGTGCCTACCCACCTGATCAATTTATTATGCTGGAAAACGGAGCCAAATACGGGGGGCAGAAAAATCAGGTTTGGGCGCCATATTATACCTTACATAAAATTTTGGCTGGCTTACTGGATGTTTATGAAGTGAGCGGGAACAAAAAAGCACTTGAAATTGCCACCAACATGAGCGACTGGGTTTATGCCCGGTTAAACAAGCTGCCACAGGAAACGCTGATTAAAATGTGGAATACCTACATTGCGGGTGAATTTGGCGGAATGAATGAATCCCTGGCGCGTTTATACCGCATCACCGGAAATCCAGATCACCTGAAAACTGCGCGGTTATTTGATAACATTAAAGTTTTTTACGGCGATCCGGCGCATTCGCATGGACTGGCAAAAAACGTCGATCTTTTCCGTGGATTACATGCCAATCAACATATCCCTCAAATTGTAGGAAGCATAGAAATGTACCGTGTTTCAAACGATCCTGCTTATTATAAAGTGGCGGATAATTTCTGGCACAAAATGGTAGATGATTATATGTACAGCATTGGTGGCGTTGCCGGAGCGCGAAACCCGGCAAATGCAGAATGTTTTATTGCTCAACCATCAACACTTTATGAAAATGGTTTTTCTGAAGGCGGACAAAACGAAACCTGTGCCACTTACAATATGTTAAAATTAACGGGTGATTTGTTTCTATTTGACCAGCGGGCAGAGCTGATGGATTACTACGAACGTGGGCTGTACAATCATATCCTCGCCTCTGTTGCCGAAGATAGTCCGGCGAATACCTACCATGTTCCACTCAGACCAGGCTCGAGCAAACAATTCAGTAATGCCGATATGACGGGCTTTACCTGCTGCAATGGTACGGCTATAGAGAGTAGCACGAAACTGCAAAACTCGATTTATTTTAAAAGCAAAGATAACCAGGCCCTTTACGTAAATCTGTTTATCCCATCCACTTTAACATGGACTGAACGCCAGATTGTGGTAGAACAGACCACCAATTTCCCTAATGAAGACCAAACCCAATTACTGATTAAAGGAAACGGAAAATTTGACCTGAATGTGCGTGTTCCGGGCTGGGCGACCAAAGGATTTTTCGTGAAAATTAACGGCAAATTGCAAAAGATTCGGGCAACACCCGGTACTTACCTTACCATCAACCGCAGCTGGAAAGATGGTGATGTGGTTAGCTTACAAATGCCTTTCCAGTTTCACCTGGATCCGGTAATGGATCAGCAAAATATTGCCAGCCTTTTTTATGGCCCGATATTACTGGCTGCACAAGAGCCTGAAGCGCGAAAAGACTGGCGGAAAGTGGTTTTAGATGCCGGTGATTTAAGCAAATCCATTCAGGGTGATCCAAAATCACTGCAGTTTACCATTGGAGATGTCGTTTTTAAACCATTTTACGAAACCTATGGCCGCCATTCTGTATACCTCGATGTGACCTTGAAGTAAATTTCCCTAACTGAACATCACAATTAAAACTATTCATTTGCGCAGAAGCCGGGGCATTATATCAATGCTCGGGCTTCTTTCTATTAAATTGCTTACGTACAAGGCTAACAGGAAAGATATGATCGCGCTGACGGAGGTTCCTGATGTATGATTGCATCAATAAAACCAGCATCCTTCTTTTAAGCTACGTGATCCATTCACATGATTTTCGAAAATCAAAATGGATTGAAACTACTTCGCTCCGTAAATAATCTACCACACTGATCGCTACTAACAGAAATGAACAATTAATACATTCTGTTCATTTTCTATTCATTCAATTTAGCTAAAATCTGCACGTGATTCATCCTTCGTTTATGGGGGTATGAACAAACTATTCATGCTGATACTAATAATGGTATCGATCCAGTCATTCGGCCAAACCGGTTGTCGTCGTATTAGCGATGGCGTACTTTTTCAGAACCAGATTTTCTTAAGTCAAGACTATAATGCCAATCAACCATTTAATGGCGATGTATCTAAGTTTTGTTTGCCATTTGGCAATGCCGGAACTTCATGCCGGATCAGGATTCCAGGCACAACCACGAGCTATCAAGGCACTTACGGATCTTATAGTGCGATTAATTGCGGTCTCGATCACTACGCGATGGGCGCGATGCTGATCAGTGGAATCTTTGTGATGAAGAAAATCAGACGGAAAAGCATTTTGTCTCACAAATCAGTTTAAAGGTTTTGCAATTCTGTTATGCCAATACATCAGCTATTTGATCTGTTATTAAAGAAACAGATCTTGTATAACCACGCCGTTCTGCTTGCGGTAGAATTAGGTAAGCAATCCATTTGGTTAGGTGTATGGGAGCAAAATCACCGTGCAATCAGGTTCTATAAAAAGAACGGGTTTGTGGAATTCGACAGGCATATCTTCCGTTTAGGGGGAAGATGCACAAACCGACCTGATGCAGAGGAAACAGTTGACGCAGCCGGAGCATGGTAAACAAATCCCGGCATCACCGGGCCGATGACCAAACCATCATGAAGTTCGGATTGTTAATGAGATGCATGATGAAACAGCGCAAACCTTCCTATCTTAATTTTGACAAAAACCACTATCCATGGAAACCGGATATTAATTATCGCGAACATCCTGAAAATTACCGCGTTGGAAAAGGGGAACAAGGTGTTCTGATTTGTGAACCCTATAAATCGGAGATTGGAAAGCTCTGGCGCTTTAAAACGCCAGACATTGCCACACACAGCAGTGAAGAAATTTTCAAATGTTTTGTACAATACCTGAGCATAAATGATTTTGTAGGTGCCGATATGGCCCGGAAATTTCTGCAAATGGGTTATACCCGCGCAAGAAGATATGCCAATTATAAAGGCGGCAAAAAATACGACAAAGATCATAACTATGCGGAATTGGCCCGCGGCACCGGCGAAGAAGAGAAAGCAGTGGCAGCCGCTATATTTTACAAACAATGGAAGTTAGCCGAAGCTGATCAGCAGTACAAACAGATGAAAGCTGAATGGAAAAAACGATACGGCTAGATTATCCGGATGGAGTGAGCGGTCGCAACTGGGATTATTAATCATTAAAGCTACTAAGCTTGTGCAGCTAAGCCTCCAAAGGCTTCATTTCCCGGTGTTGGGCAACGATCACTTCGCGGTGCTTTACGCCCCATTTATTCATTGCGGTAATCACTTCATCGAGGGTTTCGCTATACGCTGTAGCACTATACTCCACTGTAACAGGCCGGGTGTCGCAAACTTTTCTGGTTACTAAATGATTCTGCTCCAGTTCGCGCAGTTCTTTCGATAAAATGCGGGGCGATATGCCAATTTCACGAGACAACTCCCTGAACTGCCTTTTTCCATTAATCAGTACGGAAAGAATCACCAGTTTCCATTTTCCGTTTACAACGGCAAGCGTATCCTGTATCGCGAGGTTTGCCCCCTTACATTCATTATCATTTAAGCTCTTATGATATCCCATAGGTAACCGGTATCCTTTATGTAATCCGTTACAAAGCTAGCAAACGTTCGTCTATGTTTGTATAAATAATTTATATCAACATGTCATCAAAAACTAGAAACATTACCGGCTGGGTACTTACCGGTTTACTGGCAGCCGTTTTCATCTTCAGTGCAGCCATGAAATTGTCGGGCAGTAAAGAAGCAATCGAAGGCGCTGCCGCAATTGGAATCTCCCCTTCCAACTATAAAATAATTGCCGGGGTGGAGATTCTGGCGATTCTGCTTTTTATCATCCCAAGAACCGGTGTACTCGGAACCCTGCTTCTGGCAGCCTATCTTGGTGGTGCAATTGCTACACATCTTGAACATCAGCAATCTGCACTGGCTCCGGTTATTATTCAAAGCTTTCTGTGGATTACAGCCTGCATCCGTTTCCCGGAAATTTATGAGCGAATTGCCGGAATGAACATTAACCGTTAGATTAATCATGGAAATAGGCATTGACAGTTTTGCTTCTACAGTTGCGGCATCCGAAGCAGGTACACCTGTACCAGCAGTAGAAGCCATGGATAACCTTTTGGCCAGAATTGAATACGCAGATCAAGCCGGACTGGATGTGTTTGGTATTGGCGAACACCACCGAAAAGAATTTCTGGACGCAGCACCAGCGGTAATTTTAGCGGCTGCCGCAGCCAGAACAAAGCATATTCGCCTCACGAGTGCGGTTACCGTATTAAGCGCAGCAGATCCGGTCCGGGTGTTCCAGAATTTTGCTACACTCGATCTCATTTCCAAAGGAAGAACCGAAATGGTTGTCGGCCGTGGCTCTTTTGTGGATGCTTATCCCCTCTTTGGATATGACCTGAAAGATTACGATGCGCTTTTTATCGAAAAACTGCAGCTGCTCATGGAGATTAATACCAGTGAGGTAGTGAACTGGAGTGGTAAGTTCCGACCACCATTAGTGAATCAGGCCATTTATCCGCGACCGTTGCAGCAAGAGCTACCGATCTGGCTGGGTGTTGGCGGAACACCAGAGTCGTTTATCCGCGCAGGTAAACTGGGCCTGCCCCTGATGGTGGCTATTATTGGCGGAGAAACCCATCGTTTCAGGCCCTTAATCGACCTTTATCGCGAAGCTGGCCTGCGGGCCGGCCACCCTGAGGACCACTTAAAAGTAGGATTACATTCGCTTGGTTATGTGGCGAATACAACCCAACAGGCCGTTGAAGAATATTATCCGGGGTATGTATACACCATGACAAAGTTTGGCAAAGAGCGGGGCTGGCCGCCGGTAACACGTTCGCACTTTGATGCCCAAACCGGACCGAAAGGTGCAATATTAATTGGAAGTGCGGAGCAGGTAGCAGAAAAGATTCTTTGCCATAGCGAGGCCTTGGGTGGCATTAGCCGGTTAACTTTTCAGATGGATAATGCCGGCCTCTCCGAACGCCAGTTATTAAGGGCTATTGAACTGATCGGCGAAAAAATTAGGCCTGTAATAAAATAAGATTGATTAGTTTGAACCACGGCAATAATTATTAGCGATGGTGCCAATATCACCAAAACATGGCTTTAGGCTATTGGTTACAGAGAATATGTTTGAATATTTCGGATCCGGGTAGCAATTTAATAGAAGTGATCAAAAAAATAAATGAAAAAAAATAATTAGCACACAATAAAAGGCTGCAAACTGCGTCTTATTATGGAGAGCGTTAATTTAGATTAAACGGGGATCGTCCACTGGATGATTCCCGTTTTTCATTTAAGACCAATTTCTTTTGCTGGAAGCAAAGTTCTGCATCACACCCACCTGCTCTGCATCTATCACTAATAAATGCACCGCGCAATTTATGTATCCAACAAGGTGGAAAGCTTTTAGAAAAGCTATCGAATATCCCTTTAATGATTATCCGGATACCCTAAGGGGCTAAACACCAAAATAGGTAACCAGGTATTCATCTGACTCCTGTAATTTAACGCTATACAACCCAAAATCTTCATAAAAATTAACGATAGGCTGAAGTAGATTGAAGATTGCAATGCAGAGCTGATCTGTTGTGGGAATTTTTCCCTTCATAAAATCTACATTGATGCTAAGATTTTTATGGTCTACTTTTGCAATAATTTCATTCTCCAGGATCTCATTCAAAGTCTTCGGAAAAGGTAAATATTCATTCTCAGCTGTAAGCTTTTTACTAAAGGTGACCCAGAGCGTATAATTGTTTCCATGATAATTAGCATTAACAGCCTTGCCGAATACCTTAAGGTTTTGATCTGATGTCCAATCTTCGCGATAAAATCGCCTCGCAGCATTAAAACGCGCACTTCTGGTGATATAAATTTCCATGGGATAATTTTAAACTGCCTGTAGCGGGCAACCTCAACCAATAAAAAATGCCGCATCCAGGCGGCATTTTTATTATAATAGCGATTACGCTTGAACCAGGACTTCCTGCCGCATTTCCTGCGCAGCAGCAACCATTTCGATCAATGCTTTTTTGGTTTCATCCCAATGGCGTGTTTTTAATCCGCAGTCTGGATTTACCCAGAGCTGATCTGCAGGAACCACGGCTTTGGCCTTTTCTAAAAGCTGTACCATTTCTGTTCTTGATGGCACTCTCGGAGAATGGATATCGTAAACACCCGGACCGATTTCATTAGGGTATTTAAAATCTGCAAAAGCATCTAATAATTCCATCTGAGAACGTGAACACTCAATAGTAATGACATCAGCATCCATATCTGCAATATTTTGAATGATATCATTAAATTCTGAATAACACATGTGCGTATGGATCTGCGTTTCATCTTTTACGCCACTCGCAGAAATTTTAAAGGCATTTACCGCCCATTTTAAATATTGCTGCCAGTCTTTTCTTCTTAAAGGCAAACCCTCGCGAATGGCCGGCTCATCAATTTGAATGACTTTGATGCCTGCCTTTTCCAGATCGACCACTTCATCACGAATGGCAAAAGCAATCTGATTACAAGTAACCGAACGCGGCTGATCATTCCGCACAAACGACCACTGCAAAATGGTAACCGGTCCAGTTAACATACCCTTTACGAGGTTTTTGGTGAGGGATTGCGCATATTGCGTCCAGTAAACCGTCATGGGTTTCGGACGATCTACGTCACCATAAATAATTGGCGGTTTAACGCAACGGCTTCCATAACTTTGTACCCAACCGTTTTTAGTGAAAGTGAATCCATTCAGCTGCTCCCCAAAGTATTCAACCATATCATTTCGTTCAAATTCGCCATGCACTAAAACATCTATCCCAATTTGTTCCTGCCAGTGAATGGCTTCTTCCGTTTCTTTTTTTAACAATGCATCGTACTCAGCGGATGTAATCTCCCCCTTTTTGTACTTTGATCTCCAGCTTCTTACTTCTGCTGTCTGTGGGAATGAACCGATAGTAGTAGTTGGAAAAAGTGGCAAGTTCAGAATATCCTGCTGTGCTTTTTTCCTGGAAGCGAAAACATTTAAGCGCTGCGAATCTGCCGGTGTGATTGCACCTACCCTTTGCTTAATTTGTTCATTATGGATGAGTTTAGAAGTTTTTCTACTTTCGATTGCTAATTTATTTTGTGCCAGTTTAGCCAGCACCTCTTCAACAGGATTTTCGGTTGCCAATGCTTTTAAAGTGACTACCTCCTCCACTTTCTGTTTTGCAAAAGCCAGCCACTGTTTAATTTCAGGAGTTAACGTTTTTTCGTTTGTTTCCAGGTCCAGGTCGCAGGGTGAATGCAGTAAAGAGCAAGATGGTGCGATTAATACACGGTCTTTTCCCAGTTTTTCAACCGCTTTATCAATGGTAACCAAAGATTGCTCAAAATCGTTTTTCCAGATATTTCTGCCATCCACAACACCAAGTGATAGCGTCATTTCTGCAGGTATTGCGCTTAAAACCTCATCTAACTGCTCCGGACAACGTACTAAATCGATATGTAAGGCCTTTACCGGCAAGGAAACAGCCAATGCCAAATTATCTTTCAATCCTTCAAAATAGGTAGCAACCAATACTTTTAACTGAGGGAAATGTTTTTTAATTTCAGCATAAACATATTGGTACGCTTTTTTAGCTTTTTCATCAATATCAAGCGCTAAGAAAGGCTCATCAAACTGTACCCATTCGGCACCCTGTTCTTTCAATTCTGCAAGGACCTGCAAATAAACAGGCAATAGTTTTTTGATCAGATCCAATTTATCAAAACCAGCTTCTTTTTCTTTTCCCAATAACAGGTAAGAAACCGGACCAATAATTACGGATTTGGTAATAATTCCGATTTGCTTTGCACTAATAAATTCATTAACAATTTTACCCGAAAACAAACTGAATTCCTGATCTTTATAAAATTCGGGAACGATATAGTGGTAATTGGTATCCAGCCATTTGGTCATCTCCATGGCCGTAATATCAAGTCCGTCTTTTTGATAACCTCTGGCCATTGCGAAATAAAGGTCGAGCTCATTGTTGCTTTTTGTAAGAACAACCTTATTGTAGCGTTTTGGAATTGCGCCTACCGTTAACGACATATCCAGAATCTGATCATAATAAGAGAAATCGTTTGATGGAATCAAATCTATTCCGGCCTTCTGCTGCAATTTCCAGTTTTGCTCAGAAATGCTTCTTCCTTTACTTAACAATTCTGCTAAAGTGATTTTTCCAGCCCAATATTGCTCACTGGCTTTTTTAAGTTCTCGGTTGCTACCAATTCGGGGATAGCCCAGGTTGTGTGTTTGCATTTTCAACTTTTTAAATGGTTAATAATCATTGTAAAAAGTCCTTTAAGTTTTCAGGATGCTTTGCGGAATGGATATAGCAGGAAAGACAAAACAATCAGGCACCACAAACCAAAAGCCGTGTGTGCTCAAAAAATGTATTTATCAGACTTCTAGCTTCAAATCGCGAAAGCAACGTCAATCGAAATAGGCAGGTATCCTGGCTTGTAACAGTTTTTATCCTCCTTCCCGCGTAAGCAGTGGACCTATTTGATATAAAACCTTCATGTTACTTACAGTTGCGCGACAGCCCGTGATTCACACACGATTCCCTATTAATTCACCCTAAGTAAAACCTTTTCAATATCGAAATAAAAGAACTTTTGATTTTACAATCAGTTTTTAATTCTGATCAAAGATATACAGTTGGTTTTTAAAATCTTATTAAATAAATAAATAGGAATAAAAATCCAAAAATAAGCTATAATATAGAATAGTATACTTTTTTGTTTGTATTTTAGTACGGTTAAAAGGAAATTATGCTATGGATGGGCTAGACGAAATCGATTTATTGCTTTTAAAAATTTTAAGTGATAACTCCAGTTATACCACAAAAGAACTTGCTGCTAAGGTAAATTTATCCACCTCACCTGTTTTCGAGCGGGTAAAAAGGTTGGAAAATAATGGTTATATTAAGAAATATATCGCCATTATAAATGCTGAGAAATTTAACAAAGGTTTTATTGTTTTTTGCAACATCAGGCTGAAGCAACACGACCGCAAAATTGGAAACCACTTTGTGAAAGACATCATGGAGATTGATGAAGTGGCGGAGTGTTACAATGTTTCCGGCGATTACGATTTCATTCTGAAAGTATATGCCAGAGATATGAAGCATTACCAGGATTTTGTTTTCAACAAGTTAGGTTCTGTTGAGAGTATTGGGAGCACGCACAGTACTTTTGTAATGGCCGAAATTAAAAACTCGCATAATATCAGCTTGTAGATAAGCTCAATTGTGGCATATTAAATTATTCCAAAGTGGGCTGTCTGCCATCTGGGTATCTATGCACCTGATCCGCAGTTAACTTAAGATAACTAATTTATGCTATCGGACTCAAACTTGGGAAATCTACACCCCATTCATTACAAAGTCTACGCACCTTTCTTCTGTAACTCGATTGTGGAGCCATCCAGTTCTTTTTATCAAGTTGCGGCAAGATGCGATGATCACTGTGGTTTGGTCGATTTTTACGCTCAGCGGCTTTTGTTTCAAATAACAGTAGACGTAATGGGTCTGCTACAGGACTTGCTTCGTTGTCTAAATCGAATATTGTACGGGATTCTTCACTATTAAAAGTTTCCTGCTTATATTTCAAGTCTGCCATTAAGGTACTTAATGGAACATCTCCAGTCAAATAATCAAGATCATAAATATCCTTAAAACTCGCGCGATTTGATGCCGCCATTAGTTTTAGCAAACCAATATCTCTGACTGATGCCAATCTCGCACCACTAATGAGTTCTGGTTCATCTAAAAAGTTCGCATTCTGTATAATTTCAACCTTAATGTTTAGTTCGCGCTTTTTCACCCAAAAGCGCATAAACATATACTGGTCACTTTCATCACATGGATAATCCAGTCGAGTTGCATTTCCTTTGAAGTAAGTCTGAATTTCGTTTTCTATTTTTTTGTAACCATTTTTCCCTATAATGCCAGAAAAGAAAAAGTCTATATCTATAGATTTTCTATGATTGTACCTGATGGCAAGGTTTGTCCCACCACCCAGCACTGCATTTTTAAGGCTTGAAAGACACTCGAGTTCGATAATGGTTTCAAGCAGCTCTGCAGAAACGGCTGCCATTAGTACCTGGAAAAGTGCTTGATGTGGTAACGTCGAGCCACCATTGTACAAACTTTATTACTAACCCGCTCCTTGGTGAATTTGAGTTCGTCCACTATTTCTGTACGTTTGTATAAACGCTCCAGGCGCAAGATATCCTCTGCAAATGTACTTTCGGTAGTGGCATAAAGAGCCCTCGGAATAATCAAATCCTTATCCGCTACAACATCCAACTGAGACGGGTTTACGTCCCAGAAAAGTTCCTTTGGAAAAATATCCGCTATGTTATATACCGATTTCATTTATACAAATATATGCAATAGTGTTTAAACAATAATATTGTTCAAATAAAAGTAAATTTGACAATCGCTGATTATCAGGCAAATTACTTGCCATTATCTGTTAGCATTACAATTACATTTGAACATCTAATATTGAAACAATAATTCATTCGCATAACTGCTCACCTTTTCTTATCTATTAAACAATAGCAATTACAACTAAAAAATACACATAAAAAGGTGAGTGAAGCAATGGTTATAAACCAGTTATTTTTCGTTGCGAATAATTACTTTTTGGTAAGTTCTTCAAGGTTTCATCCAGATAACTTACTTTACCATTTTCCAAATCATATACCGCACCAATAATTAGAATCTTACCCTCATTATAGTTCTTTTTAAGTACAGGGTCTAAATTTCGTAACTCTTCTACCTGGTTAATGACATTTAAACGGACCGCATTATCCAGCACATTACCCTTCATTACTGATGCGGTATCAGCAGCACGTTTGATGGAGTGGATCAATTGAGAAATGTGGCCGGGCAGATTGTCAGGATGCTCTACTGCTGCCTTTACTGCGCCACAGTTGGTATGACCTAACACGACAATCAGCTTAGTTTTAAGCATCAGATCAGCATATTCGATTGTACCATAAGAGGCATCTGTCATCACCTGCCCTGCCGTTCGGGTGACAAATAAATCACCAAATCCCTGATCAAAAAGTATTTCTGCCGAAACTCTCGAATCTGAACAGCCAACTATCAATGCAAATGGGGATTGGCCTTCTGCCAGTTTTTTAATCAGGGCCGCATCCTGACGGGGATAAATGCTTCTTCCTTCTACAAACCTGCGGTTCCCGCCCTGCAATTTCTGAATTGCATAATATGGATTGGCAAATGCAGAATCGCGATTAACGATATAATTGTCTTTACGCCATTTAGGAGAACTGTATTTCGAATCGTTTTTGGATCTAACGACCTCTTGTTTCTTCGAACTGGAAATTTTCTGACTGAACGCCACATTCGCATAGGCTAAAAGTGCAATACTGAGCACTGCAATAGATTTTGATCTCATTATTTGGTTTTTAATTATTAGTAATTTTATAGAGGAGCGCTATAAACTAATCTCATACTGATACCTAAGAGATAGATCTGATATCAATCAGCTTAATTATTGGTACTTTATTTATAAAATGAACGGCTTTAATTTTTGTAACTATTTTGCTACTAAAAACACGAAGTTGCAAACTAAACGCGATTAATATTTACTTATTGCGCCGTCATCATTTTCAGACAGACAATTGTTGGTTCATTTATTAAACTTAGTGCTTGAAAAACGGCTCCAAAAATCATTCAAATGCAGACAACATAGAGTTATTAAATATTAATTAGTCTGTAATAGAAAGTATTTCCATAATACTTATCAGACTGAGCATTCTTGAAGAATTATATTTTAGAATTTTCATGTTTTCACCACAGGAAAAGCCGAGGGTTTTAAGATTCTGGTTGCAGGCTATGAAGATATTCTGAAACGCCAGATCGTTTAACGTATTGGCATCAGGAAAGTACTCCCCAGCTTAATAAGATATCAAATTTATATTGAATACTGAATCTTTGGTGATTATAAATAACATCTTCTAAAGGATTGCGCTTTACACTACCCTAATATTTTTATTCAAATTATTTGTAATAAACTTAACCAATTATAATACCATGTCTAACCAGGAAATACTTCCTTAACAGTACACATTAGGCCAATTTCGTTAAGTGCATTTGATACCGGAACATCAATTTGTTTTTGCGAAGAAATTCGTAATACCTTATCGCAGTCTGCAAAATCGATCGTCCATTCATTAATTTCTGTAAAGGCACTCAAACAGTTAGAAACAACAAGAAGCTCCGATTCTTCCGTAATATTGGTGTACATAATGGTGATGTAATTGTTCATATTTTATGGATGTTAATTTGATGTGAATGGAGAAATAGACCCGCTATGTTTTTCCCAAACAAAAGTAATCAATTATTACTAAGTAGTAATCAAAGATTATGATTTATTTGTTTTATTTTTGTGAGATGGAAAAAGATATTGACGAGAAATTACGGGAACTGGAACAAATGCAGGATAGAAATTGGCAACGGTTAAGTTTCAATCTGCGTAAACATTTAGATTATTGGTCGCACGCTAATGTTGACCCTAACTGGAAAGATATGAAATTGTCCTACTGGCCTGTAATCTGTAATATTGGTATAGATGGTTGTTCACCTTCTGAAATTTCGAGAAAATCAATGATTCCGAAGCAGAATATCAGCCGGACCATCAAAGAACTGGAGGCACTTGGCATGATTGAGAGTAAAGCCAGTGAGGTGGATAAAAGAAGTGACCTGCTTTTTCTTTCAAAGAAAGGAAAGGATTTGATTTACAAAGTAAACAGCAATGTAATGGAAATGAACGACATCTACAGTGAAGTTGTGGGTAAAAAGGAACTCGAAATTACCATTACCGCTTTGAATAAAATCTTAGCTTATCATGAAAGCCATCAAAAAAACAGTTAAAAAATCACTCCGTAATAGCAGTAGTTCACCTCCGTCATTTTCTAACATCGCTGCTTAAACTATCATTAAAGGGTTAGCATTTAACCCTTGTTATTGACAATAACCCGGTATAAAAGCCAAGTTAACTTCTCCCCATTTTTCTAAAAAACCAAGCAAAAAAAATAACTTTGGCTATTCTTAAAACTTTTCTATAAGTTTACCGCAACTTTAGGGGTGTCCTTTGCGGACTGAGATAATACCCTTTGAACCTGATGCAGTTAGTACTGCCGAAGGGAAAAGTGATGACAACTCCTGCAATATGAAGTTGTTTTTTCTTTCCTCCACACGGGGCCATTCCTAAAAGTTAAATTTTTAGAAACAGAATGGAAATCACCGTAAATCAACAAAATTACCAGGTTGCCGATGTTTGCACTGTGCAGCATTTAATTACAGAAGTGTTAAATACGCCAGCTAACGGTATTGCTGTGGCTGTTAATCAGTCTATCATTTCTAAAACCGCCTGGGAGAACCACCTCCTCCATCCCAGCGATCAGGTCATCATCATTAAAGCCACACAAGGCGGCTAACCATAAATCTCGAGAAACATGAAGCAAGAAAAAACTCCCACAGACCAGGTATTGACTACCACCCCATTTGCAGCCTCTAAAAAAATATTCGTACAGGGCCAGCTGCACGATATCCAGGTGGCCATGCGAGAAATTACGCTGAGCGACACCAAACTTCACGGCCGCTTTGGCGAAACTGAACCCAATGCACCCGTTACCGTTTATGATACCAGCGGACCATACACCGATGTAAATGCAAAAATTGATGTAAAAAAAGGTTTATCCCGTTTACGTGAAAAATGGATTATAGCCAGGGGTGATGTGGAGCAGCTGGATTATATTTCGTCTGATTATGGACAACAGCGGCTGCACGATCAAAGCCTTGACCACTTACGCTTTAACCACACAACCAAACCTTTTCGCGCAAAAGCCGGGATGAATGTATCGCAAATGCATTACGCCAAAAAAGGCATTATTACGCCCGAGATGGAATACATTGCCATTCGCGAAAACCAGCGGATCGATCTGTTGAAAGAGCAGCTGAATGACCAGCATGACATTATGAACCACCAGCATCAGGGCCATAGCTTTGGTGCCAATACACCTAAAGGGGCCATCACTGCAGAATTTGTTCGGCAGGAAGTGGAAGCAGGACGCGCGGTAATTCCCTGTAATATTAATCACCCCGAAATAGAACCCATGATTATCGGGCGTAACTTCCTGGTAAAAATAAATGCGAATATTGGCAACTCTGCCGTCACCTCCAGCATTGAAGAGGAAGTAGAGAAAGCAGTTTGGGCCTGCCGTTGGGGAGCTGATACCATCATGGATCTTTCTACCGGAAAGAATATCCACGAAACCCGGGAATGGATTATCCGCAACTCGCCGGTCCCAATTGGTACGGTACCCATTTACCAGGCTTTAGCAAAAGTGAACGGCAAGGCCGAAGATTTGACCTGGGAGTTATTCCGCGATACGCTGATTGAGCAGGCTGAACAAGGCGTTGATTATTTCACTATACATGCCGGTGTATTGTTGCGCTACGTGCCTTTAACAGCCAAACGCATTACCGGAATTGTTTCCCGCGGGGGCTCTATTATGGCAAAATGGTGCCTGGCACATCACAAAGAAAATTTCCTGTATACACATTTTGAGGAAATCTGCGAGATCATGAAAGCCTATGATGTTTCCTTCTCGCTGGGCGATGGCCTGCGGCCAGGTTGTATTGCAGATGCAAATGATGCGGCACAGTTTGGTGAGCTGGAAACCCTTGGCGAGTTAACTAAAATTGCCTGGAAACATGATGTGCAAACCATTATCGAAGGGCCCGGCCACGTACCTATGCACCTGATTAAAGAGAACATGGAGAAACAATTGCAACACTGTTCTGAAGCGCCTTTTTATACCTTAGGTCCGCTAACTACAGATATTGCACCGGGTTATGATCACATTACTTCGGCAATTGGCGCAGCCATGATTGGCTGGTTCGGAACGGCTATGCTTTGTTACGTTACCCCAAAAGAACACTTGGGTTTACCCAATAAAAAAGATGTAAAAGATGGCGTAATCACCTATAAAATCGCTGCCCATGCTGCAGATTTGGCTAAAGGACATCCTGGTGCGCAATACCGCGATAATGCTTTAAGTAAAGCCCGTTTCGAATTCAGGTGGGAAGACCAGTTTAACCTTTCGCTTGACCCGGATACCGCTAAAGAGTTCCATGATGAAACATTACCCGCCGAAGGTGCCAAGATTGCACACTTCTGTTCCATGTGCGGACCAAACTTCTGTTCGATGAAAATTACCCAGGATGTGAGGGAATATGCCAAAGAAAATGGCATGGGTGAAGAAGATGTACTGGCAAAAGGCATGGCCGAGAAATCAAAGGAATTTACAGAAAAAGGAAGCGAAATTTATTTATAATGGAATTGATTGTCCTCTCCAATCCTGAAGCAATTGCAAATGAAGCGAAAATCATCAACCAGCTTTTCGAGGCCGGGATGACCCGCTTTCATTTGCGCAAACCAGGTTGGAGTGGCCATCAGTGTCTGGATTTATTGAGAGCTATTGATCCGGCATTCCACCCACATATCGCCTTGCATCAACACCATTTTATTGCCGATAAGACCAACATCAAACGCCTGCATTATCCAGCAAAACATCGTCTTGATAGTAGTGAAGCGGAGATCATTAAGCTGAAAAAAGATGGCTTCACCTGTAGTACAGCTATGCATGAGCTTACAGCGCTACCACATTTAACAGCTTTTGATTACGTTTTTTTTAGTCCGGTGTTTGACAGTATTTCTAAGCCAGGTTATGAAAGTAAACTGGCAAAAGGATTCGTTTTACAAAAGGTGAACGCACAGCCGGCAGTAATCGCTTTGGGTGGAGTTGACGCACAAAACATCCGGCAGATCAGGCTGATGCAATTTGATGGTGCTGCTGTGTTGGGTACTATCTGGAAACAGCCTGAACAGGCAGTAACCAATTTCAAAAACCTGAATAAAATAATAAATTTTAGAAAATGATAGACAGACTTCATTATATCTCCCAGCAGCCCGAAAACGGCACGCATTTAACAGCCATTAAAGCTGCGCTGGAAGCTGGTGCCAAGTGGATACAACTGCGGGTAAAGTTTGAACCGAAAGAAAACATTTTGCAATATGCCTTCAAGGCAGTCGCCTTATGCAATGAATATGGCGCAAAACTGATTGTAAATGATTACCCGGAAATTGCCCTGAAAGCAGGTGCACATGGCCTTCACCTGGGTTTAGATGACAGGCCTGTACAAGAGGCACGCAAACTGGTTGGCACCAAAATGATCATCGGAGGCACTGCAAATACGTTTGAACATGTTCAACAACGGGTGGCTGAAGGCGTGGATTACATCGGCCTTGGCCCCTATCGCTTTACCAAAACCAAGCAAAAG
>Ga0265798_10002846_pt1 | contig 25134 bp, 14 predicted proteins | sample P3T30metagenome_FD_192430 | JGI IMG/M metagenome (GOLD analysis project Ga0265798, IMG submission 192430) | Plant litter microbial communities from East Loma Ridge, Irvine, California - P3 T30 | ecosystem: Environmental > Terrestrial > Plant litter > Unclassified | place: USA: California...
GCCAACGTAAGCCGCATACAAAGAGGTCACGAAACTCACCATTTCTTTGAATGCATTTCCTGAAACGCCGAGGTTGAAGGCAATGCGGCGCGCCTGGAATCCCTGAAGGCCCACGCTGGGATCTACTTCTTCGGTGAAGATCAGATGAGGCGTTTTTTCCGCAACTTCCTCAATGTCCATTCCACCCTCGGTAGAATACATGATCATGTTACGTCCCTTACCGCGGTTCAAAAGAACCGACATGTAAAACTCCTTCGTTTCGCTTTCCCCAGGATAATACACGTCTTCAGCGATCAGGACCTTGTTGACTTTCTTGCCTTCCGGCGGAGTCTGAGGCGTGATCAGCTGCATGCCGATGATCTGCTCTGCGATCTCCTCAACCTGCTGAAGGTTCTTGGCCAACTTTACGCCACCGCCTTTTCCGCGGCCTCCGGCGTGCACCTGAGCCTTGATCACATGCCATCCCGTTCCGGTTTCGGCAGTAAGCTGCTTGGCTGCCGCAACGGCTTCCTGAGCATTATTGGCAACATGGCCGCGCTGCACTTTAACTCCGTAGCTGGCCAGGATTTCTTTTCCCTGATATTCGTGTATGTCCATAATAGGTTATTTTGTAAGGTGAAGCAAAAATAGCGATAATTGTTGATTGTTCATTTGTTCATTTGCTCATTTGTTCATTTGAATTATGGCTCGTTCGACTTTTGACATTCGACTTTCGACTTTTGTCGTAAATTCGCGTCAAATTTTAAATTCATTATGAAACCAACAGAACTTCTATCGCTCGCCGACCAGTTCGGCTGCCCGCTTTACGTTTACGACGCCTCCAAAATCGAGGCGCAGTATAAACGCCTGACGGATGCGTTCAGTAAGGTGGAGGACCTGCGCATCAACTACGCGGTCAAAGCCTTGTCGAACGTGACGATTCTGAAGTTGCTCAAGAAGCTGGGCTCCGGCCTCGACACGGTTTCTATCCAGGAAGTCCAGCTCGGGCTTCACGCGGGATTTCCAGCAGAAAAAATCATCTACACGCCGAACGGAGTGTCGTTCGAGGAACTTGAAATGGCGGCTCAACTTGGAGTCCAGATCAATATTGACAATTTATCGGTGCTGGAGCATTTCGGGGCGAAACATCCGGACGTACCGGTTTGCATCCGGATCAATCCGCACGTTATGGCCGGCGGGAATTCCAATATTTCAGTGGGGCACATCGACAGCAAATTCGGGATTTCGATCCATCAGATGCCGCACATTTTAAGGATCGTCGAGAATACGGGCATGCACATCAACGGCATCCACATGCATACGGGTTCTGACATTCTCGACGTCGAGGTTTTCCTTTACGCCGCCGAGATCCTGTTTGAGGCCGCCACCCATTTCAGGGAACTGGATTTTCTCGACTTCGGATCTGGGTTCAAGGTTCCGTACAGAAAAGACGATATCGAAACGAATGTTGAGGAATTCGGTAAAAAGCTTACAAAACGCTTCAACGAATTCAAAAAAGAATACGGACGTCCTTTGGCGCTGGCGTTCGAACCCGGGAAATTCCTCGTGAGTGAAGCGGGCTATTTCCTGGCAAAGGTTAATGTCGTCAAACAAACGACCTCGACGGTCTTCGCCGGGATCGACAGCGGTTTCAACCATCTGATCCGGCCGATGTTCTACGGAAGCCAGCACCATATCGAGAACATTTCGAACCCGAAAGGCAAGGAGCGCTTTTATACGGTCGTCGGCTACATTTGCGAAACCGATACGTTTGGCGCCAACCGCCGCATCGCTGAAATCCACGAGGGCGACATCCTGGCTTTCCGGAATGCCGGCGCTTACTGTTTTTCGATGGCGTCCAATTACAATTCCCGCCTGAAACCGGCCGAAGTATTGTGGAAAGACGGAAAAGGGATCCTCATCCGCGAACGCGAAACTTTCGAGGACATCATCAAAAACCAGCTCGAAGTAGAACTTTAGATTGCCCGTAACCAAAATTTCAAGGTCGGCCTGAATTGCGGTAATTTGTACCGGATCGGGCCGGCCTTATATTTTCGGGATTACGGTCGGAAATAGATTATTGCCTCACGAAACGTCCGGTAAAAACCTTATACTCCGAAAAAGCCTTAACCGTGTACCATCCGCTGGAAAGCGAGCCGACATGCAGCGTTCCGTTTGCGTTTTCACAGGAAAGTACGATTTGCCCGAGCGGGTTATAAACCTCAATTCTGCCAAATTCAATTTTTGAAGAAGTTGTCAGATGCAGATTGGAAGCCGCTGGGTTCGGATACATAACAAGTTTGTCGAAATTGACATCTTCGATTCCAAGCTCGCATTCCCCGTCTGCAGTAAACGGATCGAACTGACGCAAAACGTCCTGACGGACCGAAACCGCATCGCCTGAAGACGCGTCACGGCACAGGAAAGCACTTCCGTTTAGGTTTCCGCATTTCGGCATAAGTGCAAAGCCTTCGATATTCTGGTTGCTGCCGGTCGGATTCGCGACGAAATATTCGCTGATGACGGAAAACGTTGCTTCCGGAGATGCGGACAGCGAAAAATTGCTCACCTGAAGATAATTCGCGCCCGTGTTGTGCAAAATATATAGCAGGCCGGTGCTTCGGTCAAAGGCAAGATCACAGCTTTCGTTCCTGGAGGTCTTGTATTTCCCGACAAAAGCAAAATCATTGTTAACATTCGGATTGAGATCGAAAACCCAAATGTAGCCGCCGTCCTGATGCGCGACGAACATCAGGCCGCCCATTCCTTTGACCGACGTATAAGGTTCTCCTGTAACCGGACTCGTGAAGTTAGCCTGCGACAGAAAAAAATCGGGAACAAAGACGATGCCTTCGGGGCCGGTATTTCCGGTATCGGACATAGGCGAAGGCGATTGCAGCAGGTTCCAGTGACGCGCTTCGGTAACGGTTGAAAAATCCGGTGTATGCGTATATTTCCGAATCTCGTACTCGTTTTCGTCTATCGTAAAAAATTCGTTATCCGACAGGTTGGCCTGGGTTATACCTTCCGGCCCGCCGCTGAAGCTTTTGTTGGCTATCTGTGAAAACGTTTCGGATGTCAAATTATACTGAAGCACGCGCACGCGACCATCGTTCTGGACGGCGTACAAACGGTTGTTTTCGGGATTCCAGTGCAATCCGCTCAGTTCGTTCACCCCGGATGCATTCATGATGGACGTCAGATTCACACCCGACGCCCAATTTCCGGAAGGCCACGGCGATTGCGCACTCAAAAAGCTCACGGTGAACAAAGCGGTAAAAAATATCAGATTTTTCATATCAGATTTTACGGCGGATTTGCAAGAACAGGATTAAGTCACCAAGTCCTAAAACTATTTAATGTTTTAAATGTTCTTAATGCCTTAACGGTAAATAATAATCAAAAAAATATATCCTTGCTCCGGTTCACACCATTTATTTCAGGATGATAAATTCGCAACGCCTGTTGATCGAATGTTCCTGTTCCGTGCAATTGTCTCCGCATTTGATAAGCGGCAATTCCTCACCGTACCCTTTTGCCTTCATGCGCTTACGGTCGACGCCTTTGTTGGCGAGGTAATCCACGGCCGCATTCGCCCGTCGGTTCGCCAGGACGAGGTTATAGGTATTGGTCGCACGCGTATCGGTATGGGCGCCCAATTCAATTTCCATCGTATTGTATTTGACCATGAGTTCGTACAGCGTATTGAGCACTCCGGCGGCTTCGGGTTTGATTTCCCATTTGTTCAGGTCGAAGTAAATGTTCTCCATCTGGATCTGGATCCGGCCGTCGTCGCGGCGCGTGATGATTTCCTCGGCATCGTCATAGCACTCCACGAAAAGCTCGATGCCGTATCGCATTTTTCCTTCCTCGTTTGTGGTGAATTCTTCGCTGTGCGGAATGTAAAAATCTTTGACCGCTTCAATCCGGTACTTTTTGTTCGGCTGGGTCTTGAACACATAATCGGCCTTTTCGCCCACGACCATGCTTCCGACGAGATTGTTGCCTTCGTCATAGAGCGAAACGGTCGTTCCCGGCAGCAGGTTTTTCGTATTCTTGTCGCGGACTTCGCCTTCAACCAGATAACTCGCCTCGTTTTCGAAGCGGACGAAACTGTAAAGGTTGTCCGTTCCTTTGTTGCGATTCGATGACAGGTAACCTTTGTCGGTTTTTTCATTGACGACATAGGCGAAGTCATCGGCGCTCGAATTGATGGTTTCCCCTAAATTAACCGGTTTGTCCCAGCCCGATTCGTAATTCCGGCTGTAGAAAATATCGAGTCCGCCCATGCCCTGATGGCCGTCGGATGTGAAATAGAGCACTTTTCCGTCTTCCGATAAAAACGGGAAATGTTCGCGATGGTTCGTGTTGATGACGTCGCCCAGATTTTGAGGCTGCCCGAAACTTCCGTCCGGATTCACATCGACATAATAAATGTCGAACGAACCTTTTCCGCCGGGACGATCACTCGAAAAATACAGTTTTTTACCGTCTTTGGACAAAACCGGATGCTGGTTCGAAAACGATTCGTCGTTGAACGGCAGGTCCACAACGTTCGTCCATTTTCCTTCGGTAAACTCGGCGCGCATGATCCGGATGCTCGCGAATTTGTCGTCGCCCACTTCCACTTTTTTGTCTCCTGTCCTGTTGAAATACATGAAATGGCCGTCTGCGCTGAACGTTGCCGAACTTTCATGGGTTTTGGAATTGATGTCTTTCGGGAACGGCGTCACTCTTTTGAGCTGTTCGTTTTCGTCGATGACGGCTTCAAACAGGTCGAGATACGGCTTTTCGTTCCATCCGTAATTGCCCTGTGCCGTCCGATACGACGCAAACACGACTTTATCGCCATAAAAAGAAAGTCCGAAATCACCGTTGCCTGTATTCTTCGACATCGGCTGGATCACGTAATCATAGGGCACATTGAACTGAAGGTTCGATTTGAATTTCGGCGTATCCACAGGGAAACCCAGGTAGGATGCCATAACAGAATCGGCTCTTTCGTAACTCTCGATCCCCATGAGCGCATGCGCATATCTGAACAGGTATTCCTTGTCTATGGAATCGGTTTCCTTTTTCGTCAGGAACAGCTGCGCATACGCACGAACCGCGTCCTTCATCAGATAATTATTGTAATAGCAATCGCCCAGGTTTTTCAGGATTTCCTGGTCAGGCTTGAGCTGCTGGTACATTTGGGCCGCTTTCAGATAGGCGCGCTTTTCAAACAAGGCGTCCGCTTTGCGCTTGTTCGCTTTTTGGGCGAAACACGAAAGGCTTGTCAACAGCGTCAGTATGGCAATTATTATGTGCTTCATTTTAAAAGAATCGTGGCGATTTATCAAAACCTTTTCCTCCAAAAACGTCGTCGAGATTGATGTCCCACAACAAAAATATTTCGTGTGAACCCGAGTTGAAATTCCCCATGTTCGTCAGGCTGTAATCGTAAGAGTATCCGATGCGCAGATCGGGCGTGACGTAAAACCCGGCAAGGCCGCTGATCGAATCGTCGATGCGGTATCCGGCGCCAAGCTCGAACCTGTTGTAAGCGAGCGTGTTCAGTGTGATATCGAATGCCATCGGAGCGCTTTTGACGGCTCTCATCATGGCGGCAGGCTTGAGTTTCCAGTCATCCGACAGCGTAAAAACATAACCGCCGGTAAAAAAATAATGGACCTCTTCAACACCAATCGTCGAGATCGCGTCCTGATGCTCGAGGTGTTTGGTCCGAAGCAAATTCGGGACAGACAATCCTACGTAATAATTTTCCCCGAAAAAGTAGGTCCCTACGCCTACGTTGGGAAATACCCGGTCGATATTGTTGGCAAACGCGGGATCCGGAGCCGTATCGGAATACTGGAAACCATTGAAATTCGCATTGAAAAAAGTGGCTCCCGCCTTGATCCCGAACGACAATTTGTTGTTTTCGGAAACCGGGATCACATAAGCGATATCGGCATACAGGTTATTTTCCTTGACCACATCCCCTATCTCGTCGCTTACGACCGATATCCCGGCTTCGAGCCGATTGGCAACCGGCGCATGCAAAAATGCCGATACCGTTTTTGGCGCGCCCACCGCCCCGACCCACTGCGTCCGGTACAATCCGCCGAGGCTGATCGTGCCTGGATTGTCTGTAGCATACGCTGGATTGATGACGCTCATGTTGTACATGTAGTGCGTGAACTGCGGATCCTGTTGAGCGAATCCGGCCGCTCCGCAAAGCGCGGTCATTAAAAAGATTATATGTTTGTATATCTGGTTCATTTACTCATCATCTGTTAAGATAAACCCTGCCCTGCAAAGGTTTTCGCACGCCGTCGTTGAAATTCAGTATAAAGAAGTAAACGCCTGTCGGCACCACGCCGCTTCCGACTGTAATGCCGCCCTGGGAAGCCGTTCCGTCCCAATTGGGCTTGGACGCGTTTCCTTTGTACAGGATATTTCCGTTGCGATTAAAAATCTCAAGCGTGAATGCCGGATACAACCCGCGAATGTTCACGATGTCGAAATCGTCGTTGATGCCGTCTCCGTTAGGGGAAAATCCGTCTGGAATCAGAAGATCGGTACAGACCGTAAGATCGACCGTAACCTGGAGACGGGTTCCGTTCGCACACGTACCCGATGCGAATTCGGCAAAATAGGTAGTTCCGTTTACCAGAAGATCGGTCGGGGCATAAGGGTTTCCGCCCGTTGCGGAATCGTACCAGATCACCGGCTGGTTGCCTACGATATTCGCGCTCAGGTCGGCGATGGTCGGATTATCGCGTCCGCAGAATTCATCGCCCTGATCTGTAAGCTGAGGCGTTCCCGGCTGCACTACGTCGAAAATCGTCGCGTTTATCGGATCGACAATTCCCGGGCAAGGTGAATTGATCGCGCCGATCGCCGATATGAAAACCGTCGTCTGACCCAGATTAGGCAACTCTGCCGCCGGAATATCGAAGGTCGCCTGTCCGTTCGCAAAAACGACGTTTACCGTAGCGGTTGCTGTGTTCGATCCGGTAAGGGCGTATGTTATCGCGTACGTGCCGTCGGGAGCGGTCGCGCCCGTTATCGAAATCGTGGAACCAAAGCCGAGGCAGGCGGTCGTTGCCGATATTTGTGCATTGGAGAGATTTGCCGTCGGATTTACCGTAAAATCGGCAGAAATCGTAGTGCCGTTATTACCGCACGAATTGCCTTGTCCGACGATTCCATTAATTACAATCGTGAAATTTCCGGCTGCGTTGATGGCTGATGCCGGAATAGCGAACGAAGCCTGGCCACCGTGTACCGTAACGATTCCCGAGTTTCCGTTCGGAGGCGTCAAACCTGCGATCGTATAATTAAAAATATATTGCCCGTCCGGGATAGCCGTTGCATTCGTTACGGTAACAATCACGTCGTTGCCGAAGCAAACCGTGGAAGCTGTCATGGAAGCACTATCGAACGCCGGCAGCAGATTAACGACGAATGTAGCCGAAACGTTTGACAGCGTATTGTCGCAACCCGAATTGTTGTTCCGGATGCCGTTGAATGTGATCGTTGTGCTGCCCGTGTTCGGAACGGACGCGCCCGGAATGGCGATACTGCCGTTGCCGGAGGCGATCGCGAGCAAGACGGTCTGGTTGGCCAGAATGTTGCTTCCGCTCAGGCTGTAATTGACCGTATAAGATCCGTTGGCCATCCCGTTAAAGTTGATGAGGACGTCTTGTCCGGCGCAAACCGGATTCACAACCTGGAAATTGGCATTGGAAAACGTCGGATCGGCCTCGACCGCAAGCTGGACGGTTTCAGAATCGGTTCCGCACGAATTCGTCACGGTGTACGTAAAACTATAGGTAGCCTGCGCGACAGATGCGAGGTTTATCGGATTCACGACGACGATGCCGTTACCGTCGGTCCATACGCCTCCGGATTGTTCTCCGGAAAGCAAGGTATTGAGATCGAAAATTCCGAATGAGGCGCAAACCGTGGCGATGCCTGTAAAGGTTCCTGCATCAGGCTGGGGATCGACAACAACCGTTACGATTGCCGTATCCGTGTCGCAGGGAGCTGTGCCGCCGCTGACGGTATACGTGAACTGGTACGTTCCCGGCCCGGCGATAGAAGGATTGAAAACCGATCCGTTCAGGGCGCCCGTCGCGTTGTCATCGGTAAAAGTCCCGACTCCTTGTGTTCCATCAAGAGCCGCAGCAAGATCGACGGATGTCGCGGTCATACAAACCGTTATGTTTCCGTCGGCTCCGGCAATGGGCGCAGTAAATACCGTGACGTTTACTGTGGCCGTATCTGTGGCGCACAATCCGCCTCCAACGGTGTAAGTGTATAATCCCGGGGCATCCGTGGCCGGATCGAAAATTCCGGTTCCGCTCGCCAAAGCAGGCGACCAGGTTCCGCCGGGTTGAGGCGTTCCTCCCAGGAATGTAATCAGGTCGACGGTTGAATAACTCGTACACAAAATCGCAGTCCCGTTTTCGCCCGCATCCGGGACCGGATTGACCGAAACAGTAACCGTTGCTGAATCATTATCGCACGGCTGGGTGCCCACAAACGTATACGTGTAAATTCCGGGAGCATCCACCGCCGGGTTGAAGACGCCGGTTCCGCTAGCAAGGGCTGGCGACCACATTCCGCCCGGTTGAGGCGATCCGTTAAGCGCATCGAAAAGATCGGATGGAGCGCTGTTGATGCAAAACGTAACGTTTCCGTCCTGGCCTGCATCAGGTCCCGGAGTGACCGTAACAACCACGGCCGCGCTGTCGTTCCCGCAGCTTGCATTCCCCGTTATGGTATAAATATAGGTTCCCGACGGATCCGTCGCAGGATCGAAAACGCCGGTTCCGCTGGCCAAAGCCGGTGACCAGACGCCTCCGGTTTGTGCATTCGGGCCCAAAAGCGCGAACAGGTCCACAGCATTGTTATTCGAGCAGATGTTGAGCGTCGCATCGTTTCCGGCATTGACCGGAGGCACGATCGATACAGTAACCGAAGCCGTATCCGACGGGCACAAGCCGTTCCCAGCCAAAGTGTACACATAGGTTCCGGGAGCATCGGTTGCAGGATTGAACACGCCCGTTCCACTTGATAAAGATGGCGACCATGTACCGCCCGGCTGAGCGTCAGGCCCGAGCAACGTAAACAAGTCAAAAGGCGCTCCACCGGTACAGATATTGGCATTTGCAACGTCCGAGCCTGCATTCGGCGCCGGTGTGACGGTTACGGTGACGCTTCCGGTAAGGGGTTGGACGCAACTTCCGATGGCGGCGCTTATAATTGTAAACGTAGAGGTTGCGGTCAAGGTAGGCGTGATCACCGCCGTTCCGTTGGCATCGAGCGTGACCGTCTGAATCGGGCCTGAATTGATCGTATAGGAAACCACCGCATTTGGAGTCCCTGTAAATACGATTTGGGCGCTTGTCCCGGAACAGATCGTCGGACCTCCTGTAATGGAGATCGCAGCCATAGGCAACTGGACGACCGTTATGGTCACAGATCCGCCAATGGTCTGAGGGCAATTGGATCCGCCGTCAGCGGTAATACTGATCAATGTGTACGTAGTGGTCGACGTATAAATCTGTGTAACCGACGCGCTTCCCGATGCATTCAGTGCAATTGTCTGGTTTGGTCCGCCATTCACGGTATAGGTCACGACCGCATTGGCCGTTCCCGTAAAGGTTACGGTAGCCGTTTCTCCCGAACATACCGTTTGGTCGGCTGCGATCGAAACCGTCGGAAGCGTGAGCACCGTAATGGTGATGCTACCTGAAAGAGGCTGGCTGCATCCGGGACTGCCTGATGTCGATGCGCTTACCAATGCGTAAACCGTCGTCTCGGCATAAGCCTGCGTGATCGTTGCTGTTCCGGATGCGTTTAGTGTTATGGTTTGACTGGCACCTCCATTGACTGTGTATGTTATAATCGCTCCCGGTGTTCCGGTAAACGTAACGGTGGCCGTTTCTCCCGGGCAGATCGTTATGTCTTCGTCAATGCTTGCAGTAGGTGCCGGCACGACCGTGATAACGATACTTCCTGAAATCGGCTGGCTGCAAGAAGGCGTTCCCGTATTGGTCGCACTTACCAGTACATAGGTCGTCGTCGCTGCATAGGTCTGCGTAATAGTGGCGATACCGTTCGAGCCCAGCGTGATAATTTGGTTCGGACCGCCGTTAACCGTATAGGTCACGACCGTGTTGGCCGGACCGGTAAATGTAACCGTGGCACTGTCTCCCGGACAAATACTCACATTGCTTGAAATCGTAACCGATGGAGGCGGCACGACGGCAATCGTGACCGTTCCCGAAACCGGCTGCGTACAACCCGAAACGCCTGTGGCCGTTACGCTTACCAAAGCGAAAACGGTTGTGACCGTATATGTTCCGGTGATGGAAGCCGTTCCTGAGGCGTTGAGCGTGATGGCCTGAACAGGGCCGCCGTTGACAGTATAGGAAATTATGGCGTTCGGTGTACCGGTAAAGGTTACGGTAGCGGTATCTCCGGGACAAATGTTGACGTCTGATGCAATCGAAGCCGTCGGAGGCTGAACGACCGTTATCGTGATGGTTCCCGTCTGCAGTTGCGAACAGGCAGGGGTTCCCGCCGTGGAAACGCTGGCCAGTGTGTAGATCGTCGTAGCGGAATAGATTTGAGTTATCGCAGCCAGTCCGGATGCGTCAAGCGCGATCGTCTGGACAGGGCCGCCGTTAACCGTGTATGAAACGATGGCATTTGGTGTTCCCGTGAATGTCACAGTAGCGGATTGTCCCGAACAGATCGTCTGATTCGAGGAAATCGACGCTACCGGTAAATCGAGCACAGTGATCACAATCGTGCCTGAAACCGGTTGAATACAAGATGTTGGTCCCGGGACCGAAATGCTGACAAGCGTAAAAGTTGTCGTGACCGTATAAATTCCGGTGATTGTCGCCGTTCCGGATGTGTTAAGCGTAATGGTCTGGACCGGGCCACCGTTGACGGTATACGAAACCGTGGCGTTCGGAGTGCCCGTAAAAGTCACCGTTGCCGATTGTCCGGAGCAAATAGACTGGCTTGATGCGATGCTGGCCGTCGGCGGCTGAATCACCGTGATGACAACCGATCCGGACTGAGGCTGGCTGCAGCTCGGATTGCCTCCCGTGGATGCACTCACTAACGTAAACGTGGTCGTGGCCGTAAAAGCCTGCGTGATCGTCGCGGTTCCCGAAGCGTCGAGCGTAATGGTCTGAACCGGGCCGCCGTTTACCGTAAACGAAACTATGGCGTTCGGTGTTCCCGTGAACGTGATCGTAGCCTGCTCCCCGGCGCAAATCGTCTGACTAGCTGCGATAGTGACCGTCGGAGGCGGAACGACTGTAATAATCACGGATCCCGTAACAGGTCCGCTGCAGCCCGGCGTTCCCGCTGATGCCGCGCTTACCAGTGAAATCGTCGTCGTCATTGAATACGTACCCGTCAATGCCGCGGTACCGGAAGCGTTAAGCGCAATCGTCTGAACAGGCCCATTGTTAATCGTATACGAAACAACCGCGTTCGGTGTTCCTGTGAAGGTTACGGTTGCACTTGCTCCGGGACATATAGTCTGATCTGATGTAATCGCTACCGTAGGCAAAGGCAGAACTGTGACCGTGATCGACGCGTTTGCCGGTTGTGTACAGGCCGTATTTCCGCCTGTGGTAACGCCTGTAAGCGTATAAACCGTTGTGACTGCATAATTCTGAGTAATGGAAGCCGTTCCGGACGCGTTCAGCAAAATTGTCTGAACAGGACCTCCGTTAACGGTATACGACACTGTTGCGTCAGGGGTTCCCGTAAACGTGATCGTAGCCTGTCCGTTAGGGCAGACATTGACAGAACTGCTGATAGAGGCGGTTGGTGGCGGCACGATCGTGATCGTTACCGATGTATTAAGCGTTTGCGAACAACTTGGCGTTCCGGCTGTTGCGATTCCGACAAGTGAAATAATCGTGTTGACCGGATACGTTCCTGTTATCACCGCCGTTCCGGACGAATTCAGCACAATCGTCTGAACCGGTCCTCCGTTGAGGGTATAGCTCACCGTGGCATTCGGCGTACCCGTGATCGTAACACTGGCCGGCTGTCCCAGGCAGACGCTTTGATTGGCGGATATTGCCGCCGTCGGAAGAGGCTGCACGGTAATCGTAATCGAGGCAGACACCGGTTGCGTACAAACCGTCCCGTCGGATACAGCTACACTTACCAGCGTATAAACCGTAGTTGCCGTATAGGCCTGTGTAATCGTGGCGATGCCTGAAGCGTTGAGCGTAATCGTCTGATTGGCGCCGCCGTTGACCGTGTACGTCACGACGGAATTTGGCGTGCCCGTAAATGTGACGTTAGCTGTCTGACCCGAACAAATGGTCGTATTGGCTGAAAGCGAGGCGGTCGGCATCGGTAGAACCGTGATCGTAACGGTTGCGTCATCCTGCGGACATTGCGTGGATCCGACGGAATACGTAAATACGTAAGGGCTTCCGGCAACAGTCAGTCCGGAAAGGTTCAGCGTTCCCAAATGTCCGTTTGTCGTAGGAAAAGGTCCCGTCCAGGTTCCGGTCGTATCGGGCGAACCGCCCAAAAGCGTGAAAAGGTTTACCGGAGGAGAAGTCGTAGTCTGGGCCTGGCAAATCCTGAGAACGCCGTCGCCACCCGCATTGTTGGGATTGATCAGCTCCACCGTAACCTCGAGTCTGCTGATGCTTTCGCAAGGCGGATCGACGGATGTCGCATAATACGTCCCGCCGTTGACCAAAGGCGTGTTGGGCGGCAGCACCACGACCGACGTGGGTGTCGCATACCAGTTGTAACCCGGGCCGTTTGGCGTCAGATTGGAAATCGTAGGCGTATTGCCCGGAAGGTTACAGAACCGCTGAATGGCCGGCCCGACCGGTATCGGAACCATCCCGATATTGACCAAAACCGAAAATCGGGACGTTTCGCAACCCGTTTCAGGATTGGTCTGGCTCGCGTAATAAAATGTGTTGTCGGAAAGGACATGGGTGCCAGGTAAAGGCGCGCCGCCCGTCAGTGTAGCATACCATTGAATATTGTTGCCTGTTGCCTGAAGGTCAGATATCGTGGCGTTCGCCGGATCGTCCACGCAAACTCCCTGAAAGTTCAGACCTGTGGGCCTCGTGTAAATCGTGACGACGACTCTCGGTCTCGGAATGCAGTTTCCGGCTGAGCTGTCGGCAAAATAATCTTCTCCGTTAACGAGTTCGGTACCGGCGGGAATCGGTGTTGCAGACGTTGCCGTTGCATACCAGACAAGGCCGCCGCCGTTGTTCGTTCCAACAAGGCTTTCTATCGTCGGAGCCTGGACGTCGCAAAACGATTGGGTCGTATCGGCAACCGTCGGACATTGGGCGAATGCAGGAAGCGATCCGGCCAAAAACAGGAATCCGGCCAGCAGTATATATATAAGTTTAGCAATTGTAGTTTTCCTCATAAGCAAAAAGGACGGCTGTACACACTCCATCGATCCTACAGCTTTTTCGCACAAAAGTACACAAAAGGGCAAGCGATTGAAATGCAAAGCGAAGAATCCCGGAAAATAAACGGAACCCGGCTAATACCAGCATAATATTACTCAAAATAAACATCTCCCCTTTTGTAACAGTTCAATGTTATGAACAAATTCATTAACAGGACTATAGCGCGATTTCAGCCGGAATGGCCCATTAAAGGTCATAAAAAAACCGGCTTTTCACCGGCTTCAAATAACGAAGAAAGGGTTAGTCGACCTTTATGTTCTTATCCGGGAAGTTTTCGATGTTGTACATGATCACTACATCCTGCTGATTGACGTACAATTGTTTACGGTTGCCCTGCTTTTTTCTTGTGATAAAGGAAATCGTAAACGGTCGGCCGTCGTCGTCGGTACAGGTGAAGGGGTAAATAATGTCGCTTTCGTTTTCCTCGATTTTCTCGTAATTCAATATATCGTACAGCTGGACTTCCTGCGAATAAATGAGTATCCTGCCCTTTTTCGTATCCAACGTCACGACGATAGAAGTAGGTTTAAGTTCGGACCATTTGCCCCATTTTCCGTTGGGTTCCTTTTCCATAACGCTGAATCCCGTGGTCAGGAACTTAAAGATCTTTCCGGGATCTTCGGCGGGTTTCGCCGGATCCTGGGCATGAGCGGCCGATGCGACCATGAATAAAACCAGTATTGCAAAATATTTAAGTCGCGTCATTTCAATGAAAATTTATCAGTTCTTTTTTCGCCGTCTCGAACTCGGCCATCATATCGTGCACGATTTGTGCCGCAGGTTTGATATCGCGTATCAGGCCGGCAATTTGTCCTATTTCTAGTTCGCCTTCATGAAGATCGCCTTCGAACATACCTTTTTTCGCACGGGCACGTCCGAGCAATGTCTTTAAATCGTCGATCGAAGGTGTTTTAGTATACAGATCGACGATATCTTGAAAAAATTTATTCTTTATCAGACGCACGGGCGCCAATTCCTTCAGCGTCAGATGGGTTTCACCTTCCTGAAGTTCCACGATCGCTTTCTTGAAATTTTCATGCGCCGACGATTCCTCTGACGCGCAAAAACGGCTTCCTACCTGAACGCCATCCGCGCCAAGCACCATGGCGGCCAGCATTCCTTTTCCTGTCCCGATGCCGCCGGCTGCGATTAAAGGAATCGAAATATTTTCGCGAACCATCGGGATCAATGTAAACGTGGTCATTTCTTCGCGGCCGTTGTGCCCGCCGGCTTCGAAACCTTCGGCCACGACCGCGTCGACTCCGGCGTCCTGGGCCTTCATCGCAAACCTGGAACTGCTCACGACATGAACCACGGTAATGCCGTTTTGTTTCAGGTACGACGTATACGTTTTCGGATTTCCAGCAGACGTGATGACGATCTTTACCTTTTCCTCCACAATAATCTGGATGATTTCGTCCAGGTTCGGATACAGCATCGGAACATTCACCCCAAACGGATTGCTTGTCGCGGCCTTGCATTTACGGATGTGCTCCCGAAGGACGTCGGGATACATCGAGCCAGCGCCGATTATGCCCAAACCGCCTGCATTGCTCACCGCGCTTGCCAGGCGCCACCCGCTGTTCCAGATCATCCCGGCCTGGACGATCGGATGCTTTATCTTAAAAAGTTCGGTGATCCTGTTCATTAATTTTTGATGAATTTTCCTGTCTGTGTGGCGCCCGATGTGGTAAGCCGGTAGGCATAAATACCGGTCGACAGCCGGCTGCAATCCACGCTGTTATTTTGGATGCTGAGTTGTGAAGAAAAGATTGATTTGCCGTATTGATCGTAAATTTCAAAAATGGCTTCATCTGAAACGGATGGAAATTTCACGTTAACCATCGCTTTTACCGGATTCGGCCAGACCACAAAAACGTCTTTACTGACCTCTTCGATCGTCAAGGCGTTTTGCAGCGCCAGAGCAAAATCCGGGACGCCATAACCTTTTTGCGGCGTCGGATTGGCGAATTGATCGGATGACTGCTTCACGAAATCAACAATTTGCTGGTTAGTCAAATCAGGCACGGCCGACCAGAACGTGGCGACCATCCCGGCCATAATCGGGCTTGAAAACGAGGTGCCGTTCGCCGTTACGATCTCCCCGAAAACGTTCGAAACCACGGCAGATTGGCCGCGCGCGACGACATCGGGCTTGACCCGCCCGTCGACCGTTGGGCCTATCGAACTGAACGAAGCGTAATTTTCAAGGGCATTTACCGCTCCGACAGTCAATACGGAATGCGCATCGGCAGGAACGCTAATGTAATTATCGGAATCGCTGTTGCCTTCGTTACCGGCCGAAACCACGACCACCATGCCTCGGGAAAACGCGATATCGGCTCCACGCGATATAAAAGCCTTGTTGCCGTCGCGTTCCTCGTACGAATAATCATAGGCCGGATTGCTGTAAGCCGGGTAACCCAATGACGTATTGATGACGTCTACTCCCAGGCTGTCGGCTCGTTCGGCTGCTTCGACCCAAAGCGATTCCTCGACGGGATTTTCGTATTCGGTTGCTTCGGTGATAAACAGGTAATATTGAGCGTCGGGAGCCGTCCCCACAAGTTCGCCTTCGGCATAGCCACCCATAGTGGAAAGGACCAGCGTCCCATGATTGTTCCTCGTGTAAATATTCTCGTTCCGATCCACAAAATTGTATCCGCCAAGGATCAGGTTATTCTCGCGCAGGCGTTGGAACGGCTGGGCCTGATCGACGCTTGGAAAACCGGCATCCATGACGGCGATAATCTTGCCTTGTCCCGTAAAGTCCTGGGCGTGCAATTGATTCCCGTTGAGCATCTGGATCTGGTTGGCGGATGTTCCGTAATTGAAGTCCGCCTGGATATCCGATGTGCGTGACGCCAATGGCAATGGCTGAAGTTGGTCAGGAAATGGTTTATGTGATTTTTTACCGGATCCGATATCAAACGCATCATTTGCAAAATCGATATAAGACACGAAAGCCAGCTGCGACAGTGAGCTGATGCTTTGCTGGAAACCTCTCACGTGTACCGCGTTGAGCCACTTCGATCTGGCTAAGACCGCGATTCCGGCGGCGTTCTCAATTTGGGTTACGTAAGTTTCCGTTATCGGGACGTCCTTAATGTCAAGCGGGATATTTTGGGCGATGCGCCTGTTTAGGGAGCGCTGAGACAGCATCTGGAGAGGATTGTCTAAAAAGGAGTCTGCGTCTTGTTTATCCGTAAAATAAACCCAGGCATCTTCCTGCGAAAAGGCCGTAAAACCGGAAAACAGCGCAATTATATAAATGAGATTTTTCATGTGGTTAAAGTCGCGTAAGGGCGTTCCAAATATACGAATTGGATCGGCTATTCGGTCAGGATCCGGTAAAAACGAACAAGTATACAAAACAATAAAATGTTAAAAGTACACACTCAAATTGCTAGTTATCAGTAATTTGACTTATAAGTTAAATTATTTTTCGACTTTTAATTTGGATATTAAAAAAGTCCGCCCCTATCTTTGCACTGCGTTCTAAGAAATTATTCTTATCCAGAAAGACCGAGGGAATTGACCCTGTGACGTCTTGGCAACCTGTCTCACGATAAGGTGCCACATTCAACCCGGAAACGGGACAGATAAGTAAGAAAAAGCTATTTATATCTAAACATATACGTGCTCTTCTGACTTATCGGGAGAGCTTTTTTTTTGCTCTTTCGATAGACTGTGTAAGAAAGTTTTTTAAGCCGAAACTAATTTTTCAACTTAAAAAAACAAAATCATGCAAGAGCAGACAGCAATTCTCAACTACATTCCGGTCGACGAACTTACAGGTTCCATCTCGGTTCCGATCTACCAGACGTCGACTTTCGTACAGGACGCGCCCGGCGTTCACAAAGGATTCGATTACGCCAGGAGCAACAATCCGACGCGGAAGGTTCTGGAAGACATCATCGCAAAATTCGAAAGCGGCACCAACGGTTATGCCTTTGCCTCCGGGCTCGCCGCGATAGACGCGGTCGTTAAACTGCTCAAGGCCGGCGACGAGATCATTGCGGTGGACGACATTTACGGCGGAGCCTTCCGGTTGTTCACACACGTTTACGAAAAGTTCGGGATTTCTGTAAAGTATACCGATTCGACGGATGCGCAGAACGTAGCCGATGCCATTTCAGACAAGACCGCGCTGATCTGGATCGAATCGCCGACAAATCCGACGTTGAAGATTTCCGACATCCGGGCGATCGCCAAAACCGCGAAACAACACGATATTTTGCTTTGCGTCGACAACACGTTCGCTTCGCCGGTTTCCCAAAAACCGATCGATTTCGGGGCCGATATCGTCGTGCACAGCGCCACGAAATATATTTCAGGACACAGCGACCTGATCGCCGGGCTCGTCGTGACGGCCACAAAAGAATTAGGCGACAGGATCAAGTTCATTCAGAATGCGTCAGGTGCGATACTGGGGCCGTTCGATTCGTGGCTCGTTATCCGGGGCATTGAAACCCTGACGCTGAGAATCAGGCAGCACGCTGAAAACGCTCAGAAGATAGCGGAATTTCTTGTCGGTGAAAAACTTGTTAAGAACGTCTATTATCCGGGTTTACCAACGCATAAGAATTACGCGATCGCAAAATCCCAGCAAAAATTCCCAGGAGGCGTCGTCGCGTTCGACCTGGCCATTGACGATAAAGACCTTGCGATCAGGATCGTCACGGCAACGAAATTATTCAAGCTTGCTGAATCGTTGGGTGGCGTAAAGTCGCTGTTGTGCCTGCCGTGCGAAATGACGCATAAGTCGATACCGGCTGAAAAGCGATATCAGAGTGGTGTGACTGACAGTTTGATCCGTCTGTCGGTTGGACTTGAAGATGCCGACGACCTGATCGCCGATCTGAAACAAGCGTTTGCCAATGCAGTCGAACGTCAAACGTCGAATGTCGCACGAATTGAAGAAAATACGTTCGTGCCTGCCTGGAAGAGCAATGTCGAAGCAACCTCTGAGGTGGTTTAAACCTTAAAAACTTAACTATTCTTAACTTCTTAATGGTTAAAACCATTTTTATCTACTATTAAGAAATTATTGGAAACCATGAAATCTTATTTTTTTACCATTAAGAAGTTAAGAATAGTTAAGGCTATATGTGTTAACCATGCAAGGTTACTCTTGAGAACCACGGAATCTTCTTTTTTACCATTAAGAAGTTAAGAATAGTTAAGGCTGCATGTATTAACCATGCAAGGTTACTCTTGAGAACCACGGAATCTTCTTTTTTATCATTAAGAAGTTAAGAATGGTTAAGGCAATATGTATTAACCATGCAAGGTTACTCTTGAGAACCACGGAATCTTCTTTTTTTACCATTAAGAAGTTAAGAATAGTTAAGGCTGCATGGAAAACATCTGCAAAATTTCAAAAAAAAGAAGTTTTGAACTTTTTCCGGCAAGCGATCACCACTAAAATCAAATTGTTCCTAACCAACCTGAAAGGCCCTAAAATCTTGCAGGTTAACCCAATAAACATGTCACGAAAAAACCTCAATATCGGCCTGTTCGGTTTTGGCTGTGTCGGCTTCGGATTATACGAAGTCCTGCAAAAAACGCCAGGGCTCAAAGCCAACATAAAAAACATCTGTGTCAAAAACCCTGGCAAGACGCGCCAAATCCCGTCAGAAAACTTCACGTTCGATCCTGACGATCTGCTGAACGATCCGGAAATTAACGTCATCGTTGAACTTATCGACGATGCGGATGCGGCCTTCGAAATCACCAAAAGAGCGCTGCGTTCGGGAAAGGCTGTGGTTTCGGCCAACAAGAAAATGATTGCCGAGCATTTTGCCGAACTGCTTCAGCTGCAGCGCGAAAACAACGTCCCACTTTTGTATGAGGCCGCGTGTTGTGCGAGCATGCCGATCATCCGGAACCTGGAGGAATATTACGACAACGATCTGCTCGAGTCGATACAAGGCATCGTCAACGGCTCGACGAATTACATCCTAACCAAGACGTCACGCGATAAATTGTCGTACGAAGATGCGCTGAAGGAAGCACAGGAAAAGGGTTTTGCCGAGAGCGACCCGATCCTCGATACAGGCGGATTCGACGCCAAATACAAATTGCTCATCCTTCTCGCCCACTCGTTCGGCCATATCGCAAAACCGGACGAGATCCTGAACATCGGCATAGACGGCCTTGGAGCTCTTGAACTGAAATACGCATCGGAAAAAGGACTGAAGATCAAGCTTGTGGCTCAGGCCTTCAAGCATTCCGACGGCAAAATCAGTGCTTTCGTGATCCCGAAATTCGTCTCGCCCGAAGACCGCCTGTTCCATGTTGACGATGTTTTTAACGGCGTCGTGACCAAAACAAGCTTCGCCGACGAACAGTTTTTCGTGGGACGCGGAGCCGGAGCGCATCCGACGGCGAGTGCGGTGTTGTCGGACATTTCCGCATTGACGTACGATTATAAATACGAATACAAAAAGCTGTCGAGAGGAGAAAATGTCGCGTTGACGGATGAACTTGACCTGAATGTTTTCCTGCGCCATGAAAAATCGGACGCCGAAACCCTGAAGCCCTATTTTAAAAATGTCTCGGAATCCTACCTGAACGGGGAAGCCGGTTACATTACGGGCACGATCTCGTTTGAGAACCTGAAGGAAATTCAGAAAAACACGGTAAAGAAGTCGTTTGTGCTTTTGGAAGTAGTCAGTTAGATAATTAGCGAATTAGCGAATGGGAGAATTAGCTATTTAGATAATAGGATAATTAGATATTGGGATAATTAAGGAACCGAGGCGGCGACTGAACGGAAGCAATCTTCAACCGATTTTTAATTAGGGGCAAATATCTCTAACCAATGAAGTTTCCTTTGCAATGTTGAAATGTAAACCACGTTACAAAATTGATTTTGTTTGGTTTACATCCTTGAGGTAACAAACCCCGGTCGTAGCAGCCGGAATTTATTTAAGCTATAACACTTGTATTGAACCCTTATTCTCCCTGTACATTCGCTAATTGCTGATTCCAAACTGGCTAATTATCACATTCGCTAATTCGCTAATTCGCTAATTATCTAATTATCCAATTATCTAATTAACTAATCACCCCAGATCCGATCAATTCGTCTCCAACATACCACGCAGCGAATTGTCCTTCCGTGATCGCCGACTGCGCTTCCTCAAACGAGATATACATTCCCGTTTCAAATTGGTGCAAGGTCGCTTTTTGCAGCGGTTGGCGGTATCGGATACGGACCATGACGTCCATCGTTTCGTTGTCTGAGATGCGCAGATCTTCCCGGATCCAGTGGACTTCTTCCTTCCGGATATACAGCGCCTTCCTGAAAAGTCCCGGATGCGACTGCCCCATTCCCGTATAGATCGCGTTCGATTCCACATCGGTAGCGATGATGAACAACGGCTCTCTGGTTCCGCCGACGTTAAGGCCTTTGCGTTGCCCTATCGTGTAAAAATGGGCGCCGACGTGTTTCCCTACCGCTTTTCCCATTTCAGGTTTGTACGGGATATTCTGAGACGAAAAAGCAAGTTCTTCCTCGACCGAGGCAAATTCCCGTTTCTCATTGGTATAAATCCCTGCGGATTCGTCTATCTGATAAATCACGCCGTCCTTAGGTTCGAGCTGTTGCTGAAGAAATTCCGGCAGGCGAACTTTTCCTATGAAACACAAGCCCTGGGAATCCTTCTTTTCGGCTGTGACGAGGTCCATTTCAGCAGCGATTTTACGCACCTCCGATTTTTGAAGTTCTCCGATCGGAAACAACGCCTTTGAAAGTTGCTCCTGCGTCAGCTGGCACAGAAAATATGATTGGTCCTTGTTCTTGTCTTCACCGGAAAGCAGGCTGTACACGATTTTGCCGTCGATTTCCTTTTCGGATTTTCGGCAATAGTGGCCCGTCGCGACATAATCAGCACCAAGGCTGACGGCGATTTTCATGAACACGTCGAATTTGATCTCGCGGTTGCACAAAACGTCGGGGTTCGGCGTCCGCCCTTTTTCGTATTCGGCAAACATATAGTCTACGATGCGTTCTTTGTATTGCTCGGACAAGTCTACCGTCTGAAACGGAATGCCGAGTTTTTCAGCGACCAGGAGCGCGTCGTTGCTGTCCTCGAGCCACGGGCATTCGTTGGAGATCGTGACGCCTTCATCGTGCCAGTTTTTCATAAAAAGGCCAATGACTTCGTATCCTTGCTGCTGCAGCAGATAAGCCGCCACGCTGGAATCTACGCCACCTGATAATCCTACTACTACTCTTTTTCTATCGTTCGACATTGCTTCTCTTTCCTTTCTTACTTCAAAATTCACTCCTCGTAGCCATCGTTCGACGTTCGACGTTCGACGTTCGACTTCATTGCAAATTTACTAAAAATCCTTCCTCGGAGGCAATTTCTGAAACTTGCGCTGAATCGGATACTTTTCCTTTTTATCCAGCTTCCCGTTTTTGTAAAATTCCCAGGCACCTTTTTTCTGACCGTCTTCATAACGCCCTTTCGAGGCTATGGTGCCGTCGGCGTTGCGGTAGATCGCCTCACCGTGCTCTTTGCCGTTGACGAACGTCACCTCTTCAAGCACGATGCTTTTCTCATTCTCGGCGTATTTTTTATAAGGGCCGTTTTTGATTCCGTCGACGTAGGTCGTTTCCTCGGCCAATTTTCCGTTCTTGTAAAAAACGGTGCGTTTGCCTGCGAGCTTTCCTTTTTTATACTGTTCAAGCGTCATGACGGCGTCCGAGTTTTCATGGTAATATTTCCATTCGCCCTCATACTGCTTATTCACGAGCTTGCCTTCGCTGACCTTGCCGCCTTTCTGGTTGAAGAAAATGTTGTAAACCGAGCCGTCCTGCCGGAACTCACGCGTCGCAATCAGGGTACCCGCCTTCGTATCGTCGAAAAACCTGAAAGTCCCGACTTCCTTACCATGCTCGAAAGTGCCTTCATACCTCGGACGCTTGGATTCCGCATGAACGCCCTTCCACAATCCGTGTTTTTTGCCATCGGCATCCGATTTATTGGTTTCCTGAGCAAAAGAACTGGAAAAACAAATTAAAAACAGGAAGATCAAAAACGCTGTTCGTTTCATTGGAATTGATTTGGACTTATATAACACAAATCGGTGCAAAATATTTTACCGTAATGTCGTGCAAAGGTAAGCATGGTTCATTTTAATAAAACTTTAAAATGGTAACAAATGCTAATTCTTTAGCTTTACCGCCGATAATACTAATATGTAAACGCTATGAAAAAATTAAATTTTGTCAAATCATTTTTGTTCGCTGTCGTGGCTGCCGCCGGATTTTCGTCTTGTTCGGACGACGACGGTTCTTCGGGCAGCCAGGAAAACCTGCTGGAAGTCGCACAGTCGAACGGGTTGACGACCTTTGTTGAAGCGGCCCGCATCGCCGGTATCGACGATATACTCGAAGGCAGCAACAAAAGGACGGTTTTCGCACCGAACAATCTTGCGATGGCGACGTTCCTGTCGGTTAACGGTTACGCCGATTTTAACGATGTCCCGCAAAACGAGCTTCGGGAATTGTTGCTGAACCATATCATTACTGGAGACAGGTCGACGGCGAACATGGACAGCGGATATTTTAAAACGATGGCGCACGGACCCGCATCGACATCGAACGCCATTGATATGTTTATCGAAGTCGCGTCGGACATCACGATCAACGGAGATGCGAAAATTTCGACGCCAAACCTCGATGCTTCGAACGGAAGGCTGCACGTGGTAAACCGCGTCATCGCCATGCCGACCGTTTACAGTTTCATCAAAGCCGATCCCAACCTGTTGACATTCTACTCCGGGATAAACCAGGACGTGGATCTTGTCGACCCTTTGTCGCAACCGGGAATGTTTACCGTTTTCTCCCCGAACGAATCTGCTTTTACGGCTCTTAATACGGAACTCGACTATGACGCGATCACGGATTATCCGGCCGCCGACCTTAAGAAAATCCTGAGTTATCAGGTGGTTCCGAACCTTAACAAATTGTATCCGACGGTTTCCAACGGGGACGTTTTCCCTACCCGTCTTGCCGGGCAAAATTTGACCGCTTCGGTTTCAGGCGGCGGTAAGATGATCGTCGATGTAAACAACCGTACAAGCACATTCACGGATAACCGCGACATACAGGCTGCCAACGGAGTCATTCACGTAATGCCTAAAGTTTTGCTTCCAAATCTCTGATTTTGTATCTCACAATAAAAAAAAGCTTCCCGTACAAGGAAGCTTTTTTTTGTCGTAAGGACATTATTTCTTTTTGTTCTGAGCTTTTTGTGCTTCGGCCTGTTCCATTAATTCCTGCATGCGCTTCTGGAATTTGCCCTGGGTCTTCGGTTTTTTCTTGTTTTCCTGGATCTGGAAATGGATCTTTTGCTCATCGACTACATAACGCTTGATGACGAACATGATCGCGATCGTGACCAGGTTGGAAATAAAGTTGTACAGTGAAAGTCCTGATCCGTAATTGTTGAAGAACAACAACATCATCAAAGGCGAAAGGTAAATCATGATCTTCATGACCTTGCTCATGTCCGGCATGCCTTCCTGAGGCGGTTGCGCCATGGCCTGGTCGCCCGATGTCATTTTCATATAAAAGAAGATCGCGATCGCAGCCAAAATCGGAAACAAGCTCACGTGGTCGCCATACACAGGAATGCTGAACGGCAATTTAGCCACTTCATCGAACGACGACAAATCATCCGCCCACAGGAAGCTCTTCTGGCGCAATTCGATAGCCGACGGAAAGAACTGGAACGATGCGTATACGAACGGCAATTGTATCAGGGCAGGAATACATCCGGCCAACGGATTGACGCCCGCCTTGTTGTACAACGCCATGGTTTCCTGCTGGCGCTTCATCGGATCTTTACTGAATTTTTCGTTCAATTCCGTGATTTCCGGACGCAGAACGCGCATTTTGGCTTGTGAAAGGAACGAGCGGTACGTTATAGGCGACATCGCCAGTTTAATGAGTAGCGTAAACAAAATGATCGCCAGGCCATAGGCGATGAACGATCCCAGGAATCCGAACAAAGGCACGAAAATCCCTTTGTTGATCCATCCGAAAATTCCCCATCCGAGCGGTATGATCTCGTCCAGGTTGCGGTCGTATTCCGATAATAATTTGTAATCGGCCGGACCGTAATACCAATTCATCTTGTAATCGAGCTCGCCTGCGCTGTTGAATGCCAACGGGGCCTTCATCGCGAATTGCTTCGTGAAAACGGTATCGATTTTTTCGTCGTCGACAAGATTTCTCGATTCCAAATCAACGGTCTTGAACGGCGTTTTCGTCAAAAGGATGGACGTGAAAAAATGCTGCTTGAACGCGGCATAAGTAACCTCTTCAACGGTTTCTTTTTCGTCTTTGCCCTGAGAAAGGTAATCGTCCTTCCCATCCTCGTATTCGTAAACGATCTCCGCATAACGGTTTTCGTACGAAACGCTCTTTTCGTTGCGGAACGTCTTCATGTCCCAGTTCAGGTCGACCGGCTTCGAGGTGTTGAGCACTTTGGCCAGGCCTTGCGTACGGATATCGAAATCGAGCATGTAATCGTTCGGCTTCAGGACATACCTGTATTCGAGGAATTGCTCCGGCCCGGATTTCAATCGCAGCGTCAAAACCTGGCTGTCGCCGATTTTGGTAACGGTAGGTTCGAAATACAGATTT
>Ga0265798_10002847_pt1 | contig 25121 bp, 29 predicted proteins | sample P3T30metagenome_FD_192430 | JGI IMG/M metagenome (GOLD analysis project Ga0265798, IMG submission 192430) | Plant litter microbial communities from East Loma Ridge, Irvine, California - P3 T30 | ecosystem: Environmental > Terrestrial > Plant litter > Unclassified | place: USA: California...
TACCGAGTTCTGCGATCTTCGCGACTGCTTCCTTGTCAGCCTGGGCGACGGACTAGTATACTGGCCTGGAGGAGCTGATCAGGGGGTGCTGACCCTTGCTGTCTGGCACGCTCGTCGACACGGCCATGATAATGTACGACTATCTCAACTTGAGCGTTACGTCGAACAAGTACAAGAGGATATGGTTAGACTATATGGTGATCTTCCACAGCCTAGTCCCCTTGGTCTCTATCAGACTGATTGGCAGGCGCTGGAGCGAATCTTTCCGCAGCAGACTTACGATGTGACTCGGACTCATGATCCAACGTACGATGTCGTCCGAAAGTGGTGGGCAGCGGGACGGTATTTTCACCAAGACTAAGGAAGACATGACCGCAAATACGCTTCAGGAAGATGTACATAGCCAACCAACCGGCCTTTCAATGCATGGCTGATTGATGGTCATAGCCGGTAAAGGGCCATGTTAGATATCTAGAGCTGTACCTACATCTTACATTGTGTTCTTGTTGCAATGTTACATGCCTGCATTTTTCTCATAGAGGCCCATCATATCAGTGTCGCCCTCGCCGATAATATGCACATTGTTACCCGTTTGAGTAAGCAATGATGATGTCAAGATAGAACTAAGACTAATCTCGTTGTATGCGGACCTTCACTACAACCTTTTCGAGTTCGTTCTCGTACTAGTGTATTTCTTCTAGCGCCTTATCTGGCCTGTGTGATATCCAACCTTGGAAGGCAAGATTTTGGCTCAAATCCCACCACTTCTCCAACTTGACAGACTTCTGCAAGACCTGATACAGCGGAAGAGAGATGCGTAAGTTGACACCCTGTGTCTCAAGGTCTACGTAGCGCCTGCACAATGATAAGAAAGGTCACTATAGCCCTAACGCGAGATCCACAGCGCCTCAAAGAGACTCCTATGACGGGTCTCTAGGCCCCTTTCAGCGCACAATGCTCAGTATACCTAGCACAACAATATCTGAGGACTGTTATGTAAACGCAACTGCACCTCCAGAGAAGTACATGTGCCACCTGGGCGAAGGTACCCCATACCTGGATGTACAAGGACCATTCATAGGCTCAGGAGGGTACGATGCCTGCTTTGATGACACGAACACTCTGGGAGTTGGCGAAGGGAACGTCGGCCTCGAGAGCTGGAATACGGGGTCCAACAAGCCCGCGATCGCCAATCGCCCACAGTGCACTTCGAAATACAACCCTCAATTCCCACGTGAGACGAGCAATCAGGCGACGATCAGCTCCAGCAACAACACCGGTGGGTCAATTTAGTCAAAAGTTGTGGTAATGTATCGCTAATACACACGCTAGCCTTTCCAGAATACGGCCTTGACTATGACATAGCTTATCCGCATAGGGTAGACGAATTCGAAAACGTTACATCGCCCTTCCCATACTCGCAGTCGCTTGCAGGAGACATCGCAGACGTTGGCTTCAACAGCATTCGTCACCAAATCCGGAGACGTCTGCAGCTGGGCTTCGACGAGAGGAGCTACGGACAGTTTGCGTTCAGGTCATCTTCTCGTCTTCATAAACCTCGGAATAACATTGTACCTACGGGGTTCACTCTTTCCCAGGATTCAGCCCAAACGTTTCTCTCCCCAGATCCGCTCTACAGCGCACAGCCTCGAATTCTCCCCGATCTGAAGGGCGCAACGGTGCCAGGTACGAATTTACTCAGACTCAGCCACGCATGCTTTCTCGGGACCATACCCCTTCCGGATATGGCATTTCATGCGCCTGGTATGGTCATATCTGCAAAGACTGAGGAAGTGCTTCGACGACCTGTACCAGAGTACAAGGCTGGGGCCACTTCGGTGGTGGATGTATCCATGTTATCTGGTATGTTGGCCGTTCAGTCCTCTCTTACTGTTCTTTGGCTTTTGGTCACTGCCAATAGTCCATATCAATGCATGTCCTCTTCCCATCTAACTAGAATTTGTAGGAGACAATTCTCGGAGTGGACATGATCTCTTTGATGAACAGTCGTCTCCTATCTAAGTAGATCGAGCACTTGACCGCCTCGAGAGAAGAACACTGTGAAGGAGAACTCTAGTCGGATGATGGCGAAGGAAACGTGGTTGTCATTGCTGTGCCACACCAGCATTGAAATCACCGAGTCGGTGAGCGCCGCGCACTATTTGTAGCTGGGTACATTGAGAACTGCTTTGTATAGCACATACCACCTTAGATCAATCAGACAAGGTATATCTGACCCGAAGATTGATCCATTGAAGTTTGGTAGCAAACCCGGTGCATTGAAAACCGAGCACGATCGAGTACATTGAGATGATATTAGAGCTGAGCGGCCACAGCACATCGTGTACTCGACGCCTTGTGATATATGGCGACAAAGCTGCGGTGTTTATAGTCTACCCGTCAAGGTTACTTCTACCGGTCGCATTATTGTCTTTTAAGTGTCTCTCAGCATCGCGATAAGCATTTTTCAGATCTTCCGACTTATTATGATCTCCTTTAGAAGACCGTATATTGGAAAGCAGATGGTGGCTGTGAAGGCATCATAAAGGCTAGCGCAGCCCCTTGGCCGCAACAGCCGAACGCGGACGTTGTACCCTCGTCGACCCTTTCTTTCGCCCACCTCAACATCCAATCGCTGCTTCGCGCCCTGCTTAACTCGACATAAACACAGCAGCCATATCTAACCAAGCTCGCTAGTATAACCATCCAGTGCAATCCTTGACAAAGACATTTGGTAAGGCTCGCATGGCGCGCTGAGCCCATCGTCGACTTACTTGCCGCCCTTGCTACAGATACTGTACTCCCAAAACTGATCGACTATCTTCGAGATCCTTGCCGCAACCATTAGCGCACCGCAAGTTACTCCGCTAGGCTCACTGCCATCGCAGCCGAGGAGGTTACCAATGCCGCCACAGCAATACCCAAGTAATTGGGCGCGACAAGAAAGCCAACCATCCACTGAGCGAGCCTCTGAGAGCCACGAGCCCTCTCGTACACCGCAGTATCATTCTATCGACGCGATGTGGCCCACCGGCGCAGACGAGTTCGTCTTTGGCGCTACCCTCAGCGTAGACGAAGCGCACCAGTCTGCGCATGACCATCAACAATTCCCTGGCGGTATATACCATGTAATGGAAGATGAACAGCCAGCGTCGTCGTTTACGTCGCAGTCTATGCATGATCCAGAGACTACGTCGCCGGCTAGTGACCTTTACGCCTACGCTTTCGCCCCTCAGGAGCTTCTCTTTACGCCTAGAGACAACATGCACCCCGCGACGCGGCATTTGCCATACTATGCTCCGTCTACAAGCATACTTGCTATACCTCAGGTCCGTACCGCGTCCAAGAAAGAACCCAGGAAGACTTCGATGAGAGTGCCCAGCAAGGCCAACGGAGTGGCCAAGCCTTACCAACAAACAACCAGTATAAACATCAAGGCCATCGCCAATTATGACTTTGAAACTGGGAACGCCCATCGGTTACAGCCTGCTAGCCCACTGCACAGCGATATATCACCGCAACTCACCAAATCACTGTCGGGCTCACTCGGACCGCGAAGTGACTCGCTGGGTCTGGCAGCAGCAAGCTTGGGCGTCGAGAAAGACAGTGGCAATGACTTACCAACACCGCATGTTGAAGCCGACGGCGAGATCTCCGCAGCTATACGTCTTCGAACGCCAAGCAAAACTCAAGGAGGCAAGAATCTTGCTCGAGCATTGGGCTTCCTTGGAGGTAGAACCAGCCCGATCGGCCCCGGCGTCTCAGGCTTTGACTTCACATTCGCTAACCTTCTCGACGCAAGGCGCCAATATCCTGGCCAACTTACCATACATCGACAGGCGCTTCTTGATTCCGAAGACTATAACTCAGCATTCGAAGAAGACGCAAGGCTGAGCCGAGACCGCTGCAATCAAGCTATTCTAGAATCCTCACCGGATGCGTTACCGGAAGGCACCTACCTTCTTGATCTTGGCGGCGGCTTCCAGGTCACAGTCCCGCTCGATCCAATAATCGAAGCTACGTTCAAGCAAGGCGGCCAAGGGACCATACCACCCGAGGGTCTTGTACGCATCGCCGCGGAGATGAACATCGACATGAAAGACTACCGTATCGATGGTAAACCGCACCCGGTATACAGTATGGGCGCCCCAAAGCAGGTTGATATCCGGTACTTGGGCTCGACACCTATAAGCATAGTGGAGATGACCATCGTGAGTATATATCGATCGCTCAAACGAAGACACCGCAGCTGATATATCGTATAGTGGTTTCCTGCGCATGGCTCACTCTGGCCGGACTGGACACAGAGATTTGCTCGAAGTGGCTCGACGCAAAATAATATCGCTGACTTGATTGTGAGTTCAGCTCTCCTTTCCAGCTCTTGTCTTTCGTAGGCTAATGTTTTGAAGAACCGCGCTTACAACACCGACGCCGTCGAAGGTGTCGGCCCGTCGACCATCAGTCAGCAGACGAACAAGTATAGTCGTGAAATCCAAGAATTGTCTGGCTCTCGTGGTCAGGAACAGCAGCATCTCTCTGCGATCGCGGCTCCTCCAGTTACATCCTTTTCTTGCGGGAACTGGACACCGCCTGTAAACGAATACCGACTACTCGACTACTACGTCCGCGATCTTGCGAACGGTGTCGATCGCGGAAACTATCCTTCCGGATTAGACAGGGGTCTTCTGACTCAAGTGATCGAGTATGTGGTCGACAATCTAGACGAGTGGGCTGATCTCTTGCTCAGCGATGTCCCGTTCATCGAAGATTTGGGTGGTTACTTTCAGACAACAAACCCGGCTTTCGGACCTGGGATGGAGAACCCAGACGAGGAGGCGTTTCGCCGTCACAGGCTACAATTAAAACGATATCGCAAGACGATGGCGGATTATCGCATCCAGCAAAAGAAGGACAAAGCAAAGTTCGCGATGGGGAGCCAAGACCAGGCTCAATGACCAGTGAGGCTGAGCTTTAGACATACCAGTCATTCCAGCTCCTGCGATCTCTTCTCATGACACTCAACGGATGTGTGCCATGGATAGATCCGAAATCTATCTCACGGAGGTCTCGGAGCCATCACCCAGCTTTCGACACTACGATATTCCCATTAGGAGACCGCCATCTCGCCATCCCGGTCTCACGACACGACTCAACCATATGAGGTACACGGTCTCGGGCATCCAGCGACGTTGGCGAGGATCGCAGAGAAGTGTCTCGATGAGAAGTCGCTGGTGCGACGTCCTTAAGCAACGGAAGAAGAGCTGTCAGAAAACTTTGTTAGTGAAAACACAATCGCGGTGGGATGCGAACTAGATCGAAACCTGTAAATTGCTCCACGCTTTTCATGCGAAGCCATCCGATCACAACGTCAATCCTTTGAAAAGCTTTCTTCTATCTCATGACCAACTGGAAAGTGCCCTGACACCGCTTCTCACTTCCTGGTCAGTTACGTCATATCCTGCCCATACGAGGAAATATCTTCGAACTTAGCATCAGTTGATCAATTAATCAGTCCCTATCTTGAGAATACTTGTCAGTCTCCTTTAATTCGCAAAGTGCGTTACACAAGGTCAGCCACGATAAGGGAAGGAACGAGTCGAGTTATTGATGGATTTATACATCTACACACGATCAAGGGGTCGACCAGAAAGACCGCAAGTACCGAACTCCAGATGTGGTGGCGAAAGAGCAAGGCTCATTTGTGTGTTGAGAAAGGCCTGGTCCGGGGCAGAGGCAGTGTATTATGTACCCCCTTTTGTCTTCACGAAAGCTTCATTATCCTACTTTCTTACACGCACTCTGTGTACATTTGTCCCTGTCACTTCATCAAGAGTGATTATGGGCACAGAAGCTTGAACGGAATGAGGTGATGCTTCGGTGTCTCTGTCGCGCAGATCATTGAAGTAGATGAGAAGAGACGACCGAACCAATGGAAGACATGCTATAGGAGTATCTGGTCGGATATCATGAGCGTTGCAATTAGAATAAGACACAAAAAAGGCAAGGAAGCAATTGGATAGAAGATCTCGCAGTTATCCAAATGATTCAGTAGATGATTTCGTGCGTGTTGCTGCGACATTAGTTTATGGGACGGGTAATTTCGAACATAGTCGAGCGGTTCACACATGTGACATTCGCTCAAATGGCAAACTTCATTACATTAACTACAACGAGAAAGGTTCACGTGATAATAGAGACGTGTGTTTACACACTACACGGTAGCTTTGAGCAATGTAATGTTGATCTCAGACAGTATCACGCACGATATCACATCCGCGAATGTTCCCAACAAGACGCCTTTGTTCACGTCAACTGAAATAATTCGCATATTACTCTTATTCGTTGGCACGTCTATGACTGTATCGCTGGAAGAGCCTCGCTTCCAAGCTACGAAAGGCAGTCTAGACATCTACGTGCCTCTTTTCCATTCATCTGCCAGTATATCATCCTCACACTTGAACTTCACCACGACAGATCGCTCAAGCCTCAATCCTCCCACCTATAGCCGTGAGCCTCTGCATCCTTCCTCACCATAGCCCGATATTCCTCATGCGACGCAACATGCCTCTTCAAAAACCCCGCATCGCTGTAGCCGGCCGGAAGGTTTCTATCAATAAGCCAATATGCAATGAACGCATCTAGATCAGCCAGCATAAGGTTCGAGCGATTCATGAACTGCGCTTGAACGAGGGCTTCGGTGAAGGGACCGCGGTCAAGACCTTGGGGAAAATTGCACGGATGAACACCCTCGGCGCAATCGATAAGCGCGTATGGTATCTTGGCGATGTCGAAGCCCGTGTGTCGGTTGACACCGGGTGTATATGTGTAGTGACCGGTCGTGTGGATGATCGGCTGCGGTGCAGGCGGCGGGGCTCTTTTGACAGGCTTTGTCACCCCCTTCTTCTTTTTCCAGTCCTTTACCCAGGTGCGTGCGTCCATACCGAAGAGACAGTCCAGACCTTGGAGAAAGTGCTGACGGTTCTTCGTGATGGAATGTCAGCTCAGTACAATACGCGCGTTCGGGTAGCCATGGAAGAAGACTCACGATGATCCAAGCCTGGACTTTTGGTGTGATTCCGCTCTGTGCGAAACGGGCTTGCACTTCGGGAATCTGCGCATGAAGGGGAAAGAACTTGAGACGAGTTAGCAGTATCTCGCGAGACTGTAAGGGGTTTCAAACCGTAAGAATCTCCAATGCGGTCAGCGGAATAGTGAAGACGGACAGATCGAATTGTGAGGGGGTTGCGATACTGTGCAGTGGATGGAAAGGCCTCTGAAGTACGTCGTGGGGCGGCATCTTGTTGTGTAATCCGGTATGGATGAGTTGATGCGATACGGACGGCGAGTATAGATCCGTGAACCCAGGTCCAAAGTAGCGCATGCTCTTGTCACCTTCAGGAAAGAAACCGTTTTCGTTGAATCTCGCGCGACCTTTCTTGACTTTCCTGTCGTGCTCTGAATCGAAGTCGTCGTCATAATCGTCATCGTCGTCAAGGGTAGAAGTCGCTCCAGACCGCGAGCGCTTTCGGGTTTTCCCCCGTGGGGTGGCGCCGCTAGACGCGCGCGGACGCTTCTGTTCCTCACTGCGACTGACGTCGGCGCCTTTGCGAGGGGTTTTCCTGGGCGTTTTGGTGGCAGCACCGCGCTGGCGGCCAGTGGTGGGACTGCTCATGACCGTAATGGGGGCGAGAGACGAGAGATGGGGGAGCTTGATAGCGCTAAAAGAATGGGGGTGTAGAAGAGACTTACTTTGTTTGCCAATAGTCCCTCACTCAAGACGATAAGCGAGCACTCTGAAGCCTACTTTGACGTCAGATTTTTGCATTTGCTTGTCTAATCCTAGTGAAATCTCCATATCTTCGGGACATTCCACGTAAGAGGGTGTGGAACTCCTCAACGCGACAAATCCGGGGGCGGAGGGGAGAGCGTAGCGCTAGTAGACCGGACCATGGAATCCTAGCAAGTGAATCAATTGGCTGCCTAGCAGCGGCGCAGCAATGAATGGGAACAGGCTACGATTTTGACTCGGACTGGGGCCTCGTCTTGGTTCGGGCTAGCCATAGAGAACATACTTTGATAGTCAATATGATTGTGATAGCTTTGAGGAGCAATGAAAGAGTTGGGCAGCCTAGAATACCAGTCATCAGAATTGATGAACACCTGTATATACCTACGCGTGCATCTCATCGTGATCAGACAAGGTCCAGAAACGCTGCACAATCGCGTCGGGAAGCGCAGGCAAGTGCGTCTTCATTGGGCGTACCACTAGCTCTTCGCCCTTTCCCAGACAGAGAAGCACAGCAGAACCATTGCTCGTGTTCTCCTTTACTGTCGTCTTCAACTCGCCCAACAACCACACAAGCTTACGAAGAGCTACTTGTCGCTTGCCGTCATCCTCATAGGTCTTCCTCATCTCCTCTGGAGTGAAGAGTTTCTCGATCGAAGAGAAGACACCATCCTTGTTCATTCCAAGAGACCACCGCGAAGTTCTACCGACCCAGATTTGATCGAGGGGCTTGCTCTGGTTGTTGCTCTTTAATTCCATTGTCTTGCTGTGAGAGATCGACTTTCCCGCCAGAAGCACGGTGGTCGAGTCAGAGCTTGCGGGTCGGATGGTAATGTTCGCAATCTCGGGCTCGGGATGCGATGTGGATTTCGCCAACATTTCCTCGATTTCGTTCCAGGAGGGCTGCTCATCGGGCATGTATGCGTCTGTCTCTGCCCTTACCACGATGTTGAGGCCACCGAAATCGTACTGTATGGTATGGTGATGTCCTTCCGCATCTTGAAGATCAGGTTCCAGTTGCGTCGTCCAGGCAGCCTCAAAGTTACGCCCGTACGATCCGTTGGAAGAGCCAGCCATACCAGATCGAAGCCGTCGCCCCACGATCAGAGTATTACCAACGACGTGGAGAGTCAGTGCGAACGGCTGACATGATACATCCTTGACGTATGTAATGAGCGAGGTCATTGATCCACGAGCGACGAGGACATCAACGTCGTCGAAACGCTTGCTTGGCTTCATAACAGTAAGAGCCTGGAAGAGTGGCTCGAACTGGAATCGCGGTACCTTGGCTACATGTTGATCGATATAATAGCGTCCTGTGTCTGGCTCCAATTTCAACGGGGCAGGTGGCTTCGTGAACATCGGCGGAGTCCCAGGAACGTAGATAGTAGGAGTATTGCTGTAAGACTTGAAGCTGTAGCTGCAAAGAAGCTCATAGCTCTTATCCGACACATGGTTTGGCGACTCGGGTATCGCCTTGGCCAGCATATTGAAGATGATCTCGTTGCTCGTGTTGGCGTTCATCCAAGGATCATCCCGTCTGCGCTTTAGATATCGCTTCCACCAAGCCACGGCGGACTTCCACGTACTGCCTTCTACGTAGACACGGTCGAGGGCGATGATGGTGACCGAGTAAACAGCTAGTGCAGCCAAACCCTGCCACTTGCTCCATGACTTGGAAATATCCATATCGGCAGACACCAGGTCCGACTCGTATACTGCAGTCGAGAGTGGGCTGAACAACGTGGAGCAGGTGCGGAGTCAGGAGGATCGTGTGCTGCACTCTTGCTTCAGTAGTCGATCTAGGGGTTGAGCGAACGTTAGGAAGAGTGGTGATAAGCTTCCGGGTGGTCGGTGTGTTGAGCTAGGCGGTGGGATGGTAGAGTTCGTATATATCGATGAGCAATAAGGTGAATATACGGCAGGAGAAAGGCGACGCTACACTCATGGGCTGCAGCCAATAGATGGCAGTAACGCAGGGAACGATCAACATCTGCCATGAGTGCCTGCTTCATTACGCCGACACCGATAGAATTGAGTGAATTCACAGCGAGAGAGCTGCAAATCGCGGTCGGCAATCGCTGCCTTCAAGTCTATAACTCGAGATTAGCGAATCCAGTGATTGCCATCAAAACTAGCAAATCATCGCGCCCACAAGCAGGATTCGGTGGTTTGACACAGCTTGACCGCTCCTCTGTGACCGCATGTCTTAATTGTAGAAGGCAGCAGGCGTTTGTCAGGCTACCATGCCGAAAGCGCAGTGCAGTCTTATAGGCTCAGTCCAAAGTAGCCGAGCCATCCAAGCGTTTGTCTCGGTGTAAAGCAAGGCGACGATATTGACGAAGACATCGAATCATCGAGCTCCCGAGATCGTCTCGCTGACGATCAGTATGTCGGCGGGAAAAGTGCTGTCCTCGTTTAATCAGTGGCGTGTCTACGTTCTATGAGCTCGCATTGTCGCGTCGATGCCCGAGTGTTGATTTAGCATGGAGAGCATGTGCGTGGGGGAAAGCTGTTGGGCGAGGTTTGACAGTTCGATGGCCGAAGTTCGAGGACGTGACGCGTGTGCCACCGTCCGCTGACGTAATGACGCGAGTCCCAAAACGCGCTACGATCTCGCTAAACCCAACGAGCTGATCACGTGCATGGCCCGAAGTCCGTCATCACCGTGCAGCAGACTTCATAGCGACCTCTCGACTTCATTTCGCTACATTGAAGCAACTCTCTACCCTACTTCCACGACGACTACCGTGGTGTGGATGTGGGCAAAGTCCCTCCCCCTCCCCCATTCGGCACAACATCATTCGGATGACCCAGACTCATTTCCGCACTCGAACCCCCATTCCCTCTTATGCCCACAAGCTCCGGTAACGATGATAGATCGAACGGTATCCGCTTCTTTGTACTGGTGCCAGTATGTTGTCGTTGCTTCCGCCGATGAAGGAGCCAAACGGGCGCGCACATGGCCATTAACAAAAGGATAGCGAAGCCGACCGCGATACCGGCGATTGCGCCTTTGGGTAGTGGCGATTTACTTGATGAGTCGGGGTCGGAAGGAGTGGTCTCTGCAGCCGGCGATGGAAAAGCCTCGGTCGAACACGAAGATGAGCCGTCTGGTGCTGTTGAACACTCGGATGTAGGCAGGATGAACTGGATTTGCTTGCCGATGACATGGATATCCCATGTATACTCAGACTCAGATCTGGTCGTGGTAGCAGTGATAGAACCTTTGCCTTCAATGCACAAGATCTCGGCTTGCGTGCTAACAGTATTGTCGGGATAGCTTAAGCAGAGGAAGTCCTGTGTCGCGGCCTGGTACGATGCGTAAGAACTATACCGGTAGGTCAATCGACTGAACCTGTCATGGTTTGGATATATGAGCAGAACTTACGAAGGACAGCATGCGACTTTGGTGTAAGTGGAAGGATCACTGAAAGTACTTCTTCCTACATCGACCCATCCTCCTGGACATTGTGCTGCAGGAGAGTACAAGATCGCCGAGTAAGAAGTAAGGTAGGGGCCTATCCAGTGTGTACCCGGCGGGAAACATTCGCTTGCTACAGTGGCTTTGCCGTCAGATCCACATGTTCGATCTCGCATCCACCATGCGCAATTTGTGCTTTCTGAGTCACAGTTTCGGACGGCACGAGAACAGTAAGCTGGTGCGGTGAAAGGCGTAACTAGCGATCCGTACGGGGCTGCGGAGTCTGGTGTTGTCACGGGCGACGAAGACGTGCGATAAGGGGCGTCTGTGTTGCTGGAAGGAGATGATGATGTTGTTTGTTCGCTAGCAGAAGACGACGACGAAGATGTAGATGGAGAGTCGGCCATGTTGCGGATAAGAGAGGATGATTTTGGCTACGAGAAAACGAAGATGAGTATATGGGGATCGAAGGTACCCGTGCATTCATATGCAACGTATAGCAACGGGGACATTATAATGCGGCGCATGACATCGTCGGCTAATGAAAGGACGGTCAACGGTGTGACGAGATTCGCAAATGTTGCTTGAGTTCCGCGCCGTATGCTGCGCCGCACATCTGCCCATGCGTTAAAGCGGGTGAGAGATTGATTCTTGGCAACCAACCTTGCCGGAAATCTTATGTTATGTATATGACGATGATTGGCATAAGGGATGATCAAACAGAGCTGCGCATGCGCAGTGGGATACCGCGCTCGGGATGGCCGACCCGCGCATATCACGGGACTTGAGAAGGCGCAACCGAACAAAAGCCTAATAGCAAAGGATCACGAATACAACAGAGGGATGGTTCAGTCGGTCTCGAACGACCAAGTGGTCAAAACGTCTCGCTCTTTGCTCAACAGTACGGGTATCAATATAGTAACAAATGAGGAAAAGATCCACGCCATCAAAAGCCATTAACGCCCTGGTGTGAGCGCTGTTTCCAACCTCGGCGACCTAACCTCAGGCTGTGGATGAAACAAACCATTCGAACTCGCCATCTGTGTAGGCGGAGAAATCGTGCCATTCTTCCCCACAAACTCCGGTAAAGCGTCGTGCTCTCCACTCGGGCTAGCTTTCGGTATCGGCGAGTGGTGATGCTGGTTTGTTCGGCGACGCCAGAGGAAGAGGAGTCCGCCGGCGAGTGCCAGTCCGGCGACTGCGCCCACGGCGATGCCGGCGATGGGGCCAGTACCGAGATGACGTGATTTGGGTTCTAAGGAATCGGCAGGTGGTGGGTTGTACATTGGGGGACCGAAATCTAACGTTGGTTCGCTGAGAGGGGTGAAGGTTGCCTCTGAGGCCAATGCAGTGGTGAGGATCGCCTCAATTCTTGCGGCCCAAGCGGCTGTATTGTCGCTACCATCTTCGCTGGTAAACCATTCAGAAGCCAAGCTTCCATCCGTCTGGCAGGCCAAGACCGAAGTCGAATTGGCGGTCCAGGTGATCGAACTGGTACAACTCGAATAATGGTAATGCGCTGAGTAACCGCTGGTAAATAACGTCAGTGACTGCCAAACATGATGACTGGAACCTGCTCACGTTGGACAGCATACTGCGGTGGTCCGGCTTGACGGGTCTATAATCTGACTTTGCGTTGCCCACCCATCAGGACATCCTGTAGCCGGGGAGTATGTCAAGCCCGAGTATGGGTATGGACTGCCTGGAAAGCATTCGCTAGCACGGGTGGGGCGTCCATTTGAACCGCAGGTCTGATCGCGCTCCACGAACCCACAACTTAGGGTAGGTGTGCCAGTTGAAGTTCCACTAGACGGTGTCTCAAGAAAACATGACGATTTGACAACGTTATTGCAATAAGACGGCGGTGTGAAAGGGGTCATAATCGAATAGGAGGGTGTCGTTCGCGTCGAAGAGGAACTGAAGAAAGTCGTCATGGATGCAATTGGGAAATCGGCCATGGCTGAGGTCGGAGAGGCGATGAAATCGCGTACCACTGCAGACAAGACGAGACCAGCAGCGAGCATTTGTAGTACTCACAAGTGATGGGAAGGATGAGGTCAAAGCGCAGCCCTGCTCCGCCGCCCCCATGCTCCCGTTGTGTGAGACCATGCAAGCCTCGCGAGTGGCTTCCCTCTCTCCAATGAGGGTGTGGGTCTATTAGCAGGCGCGTGCAGACAGCATGCATTCCGCGGTGTGCCTTAAGCCACTTTAGGCTCATTGGATCCTGCTGGGATGTTGAGCGAGATTTCAATAAGGACATGGCGTTGAGTCGCTCGGCTGGGTTGTTTGCGGCGTATCGGGGACAAAGCATCCAGGCAACCTCCGACGGCATCGTGGTTGACGTCTGTAGTACGAGCGATGGATTAAGAGTATGACTGTGAAAATGCTACGCGATACATGCAAGGCTGACCTGCCTGACCACCCTTACCTTGCGAAAGCGCAGTTCGCGTTTAAACTTGCCTTTTGAGATGCGGTGTGTGGGCAGTGATGGCGTTTGGGGGCCAAATTTCCTTTGACAGCATAACAACTAGGTGGCACAGTTCCCAAAAGATTGGGTCTCGATGCTGGCTGTGGAGGCTGTGTCGCTCAGGCGCTCTATCTCAAGCAATAGCAAACCGCCTATCAAGCGATAGCGATAGGAACATTGTGTATGTTATAGGCAACACGATTCGGAAGACCGGCGTGTTTTCTGCGCGTCGTGGTTTTGCCAAGGAATCGCGACGGGACATTCGGGGCAATTGGGCAACGATGCAATGATGCGGAAGTAGAAGACGCGAATTCGTGTGCGCATACGTGCGAAAGTTCATCATGACTGAAATGAGGCCAGATAGAGGGTGACAGTGTGTTTCCGCGGCGGTGGGTTGAGATGAGGTCGGAGTTGCGTAGCACAAAGCTAGAGGCGCAAGCAGCGTGGCGGCGAATTGCGGGGAAGGCGTGACCAGCAATGCAGCACTTCTGTGAATGAGCAGACCGCAATGGACTTCATCATTGAATCTGGCTTACGAAAACATGGGCTGATTAGTATGCTCAGCGATTGTTGTTGAGTGAGCAAAAAGGCCCGGCCTGTCCAGAGGGCAATTGCCGAGAGAACGTGACCTGGCGATATGTGGCTCCGAGATCCTCGGCCCAGCCGTCGCGACTATGTTGCCCCACAACTTAAGTTAAGAGCTGTCTCCGCCTCCGCATTCACTCACCATCTCCCCTAAACATCGCCTTCCTCACTCACAAACCTCAATTAATCGCTCGTCTCTACCTTCACAATGACCGACCGCCTCAAGTCCATCGTTTCGCACATGACGCCCTCGGCCAGCGGCATCTCGGCCCTGTAAGCTCCACCCGGACAGAAATGACACGTGAAGAACGCGCGGCGGATGATAAGGGAAGAATGCAGCGCTGACAGCCATCAACAGTACCACCAAGAACCCCGACGATGTTGTCATCACCCTCGCCTTCCGCACTCCCCTCACCAAGGCGCACAAGGGCGGCTTCAAGGACACGACCCTTGACGGCATCCTCGTCAAGACACTCAAGCAAGTCGTCGCAAAGTCGAACCTCGATCCCGCCGTAGTAGAGGACATCTGCGTCGGCAACGTCTCAGATGCCAAGGCAGCCTACTATGTCCGCGCCGCCATGCTCGCCGCTGGCTTCCCCAACACCACATCCGGCTCGTCGCTGAACCGCTTCTGCTCTTCGGGACTCAAGGCAGTACAAGACATTGCCAACCAGATCGCCGTCGGCAGCATCGAGTGCGGTCTCGCCATGGGCGCTGAGAGCATGACAGCCGGCGGCGACAGGCTCGAGAGGCCGTTCGTCGACGAGGTCCTCGAGAACCAGGAGGCGAAGGACTGCATGCAGCCCATGGGCCAGACCTCAGAAAACGTCGGCAAAGACTTCAACATCTCGCGCGAGCGCCAGGACAAGTACGCTGCTGAGTCATACCGGAGAGCCGAGGTTGCGCAGAAGGCGGGCTGGTTCGACGACGAGATTGCGCCCATCACCACCCAGATCAAGGACCCCAAGACTGGCGAGGTCAAGACCGTCACCCTGACCAAGGACGAGGGTATCCGCGCCGGCACCACATTTGAGAGCCTGCAAAAGGTCAAGCCTGCCTTCCTTCCCCACGGCGATCGGTCACACGCCGGAAACTCGTCGCAACTCACAGACGGTGCCGCTGCCATCCTCATGATGAAGCGCTCCACTGCCGAGAAGCTCGGCCAGCCCATCCTCGCCAAGTACGTTGGCGCCACCGTCGCTGGTCTGCCACCCCGGATCATGGGTATCGGCCCGTCCGTCGCCATCCCCAAGCTCCTCTCCAAGTTCAACATCACCCTCGAGGACGTTGACCTCATCGAGCTTAACGAGGCCTTCGCTTCCATGGCCGTATACTGTCTCGAGACACTCAAGATCGACCACCAGAAGCTCAACCCAAGGGGAGGTGCTATTGCGCTGGGTCACCCGCTCGGCTGCACCGGTGCGCGCCAAATCGTCACCGGTCTGAGCGAGTGCAGGAGGCAGAAGAAGAAGGTTCTCCTCACCAGTATGTGCATTGGTACTGGTATGGGTATGGCCGGTCTGTTCATCAACGAGCAGAACGTGTAGGATATTTAGTATATAGCGTTGTATATGAAGCCATTTTCTATCGTCTACATCGATCTTCATTTACCTTCTCCGGCCTATGCGTATTCACATCCTTCTTTGGCGTCCTGCCCGCATTACTCCGCCCAAACCAGGTGCACCTACCTGATGGGTTACTATTCGATCTTTTTGTTGGCTGACACGCGACTTCCGAGCAAGAACAGGGGACGTTGTTTCCTTCTTGGGAAGGCGATTTCGTGTAGTCAATACCTCACTTTTCCTGTTGAATTATAACCACAGGAACCGCGCATCTGCTCCAAAGGCCATCTCGATTTCGGCAAGCCCAGCATCACAGATTATCTTCCGGCATATCAACGCCAAGCCGCAAGTCCCCAGAACCATGGTACGTCAGGAAGCTGGGATTTTAAAACCTGCTTCATCAAGGAGTCCCTCTGCATACCATCATTTTCAAGCCTACCCGAATCGCACGAAAGCTCTCGACGTATCACCTGCAAGCCATCTGCGCGCGCGCAACGCACCACCTTCTCCGATAACACCAATCAAAACCTGAGAGAAAACGTCAAGAGATGTCGGACAATAGCAAAGACACTGTAAAAAGCCCTAGTGAGATGGCGAGCGTCCCGAGACGCGCGATCCCCGAGACTATGTACGACCGCGTACAGCACCTCCCGGAGTACAAGGTTTGGGTGGCTGGTGGTGGTCTGGCGCGATTCGCCGATGAACAAAGTCTGGATACAGATTTTGTAGATCACCCCTTCCTCACCAGCCCCCAGGTCCAAATAGCATACGATGGGATCCTGCGAACAATGCCCAGCGTTTTGAAGGAAATGACGTGGGACATGAGGCCAGAGCAGCCGACCTTCAGCCAGCGAACAGCACTCCGGACAATGCACGAGCACGATCAAGGCAGCAGTTCGGCTGCAACTTCGGATGATGACGATGGCAGTGGCGACAAGACGAGCGAGCATGAATGCACAAGCGAGAAGGAACATACAAGCAAGCAAACGAGCGACGTTGTGAGTCGCAAGACTCGGCAGCCTTAGATACATCTTGATACCAACCTTGGAAGACTCAGAAACGATGTACGACCGAGTTCAACACCTTGCTGGATACGAGACCTAGGTAGCTAGTGAAAGCCTGGCACGTTTTGCAAAAGAACATGTGCCTTCATGACTATTACAATCCTCATGTTCGGCAGTCGTTCAATGACGTAACGGTTACCGCCGCATACATCACAGCGACATACCTAGGTATACACCAACTCTACAAATACCACACCTGAAACATACCAAAAATCCCGTAAACACATCCCAGACATCTAGTCCACCGCTAAAATGCCACACCCAAGCCTCGAATACACCACTGTGCAACCCCCCTCATCCACCTACCCCCAAAACGCCACCCGCAACAACACCTCCGGCACCGACGCCTCCGTCCTCGACCGCCTCAAGATCCGCGAAATCTGCGAAGGCTGGGGCATGTACCGCGACGCCGCCGAATGGCAAAACTACTCTTCCATGTTCCACCCTGGCGCCTACATCACTACATCATGGACCCAAGGCCGCCTCGACGACTTCATCGCATCCTCAAAAGAAGGCTTCGAGAAACAGACGCCTCATGGCCCGTTCCCGTATATTCTGCATCGCATCTGTGGCCAGACGGTCGATGTACAAGGCGACAGGGCGATAAGTAAAATGAAAGTTACGATTACTTGTCGCATCATGCTTGACGACATCGAGATGGATAACGAAGCCGATACCCGTTTCTTCTTTTTCTTATCCAAGAACAAGGCTGGGAAATGGGGTGTCAATTTCATGACGTTGCTGTTTGATAAGGATAAGATGGTTCCCGTAGTGCCGGGCAAGGCGTTCGATGTTCCTGAGGAAGAGGTCAGACAGTATCCGAGTGGGTATCGGTATCTGGCCTGGGCGGAGAGTAAGGCGGGGAGGCCGCCGAAGATGGATTTGAATGCGCATGGGCCGGAGAGAGATGTGTTGTATGGCAAGTGTAGGGTGTGGTTGGAGGGAGGGGATGTTAGGCCGAATCTTACGGGGGAGGATTTGGAGGAGTGGTAGATTGTGGGGGTGGTGTTTGGGTGAGGTGATGGTCACGAATTAGTTGATGGCCTCTGAAAAAGCAAAAGGATACATTAGAGACATGTAATACATGCCAGTAATATTGATGCGCAAAAACAATAGCTAGTAGCTCCCATGAGAGTCGAACTCATAACCTTCACGTTTCAAGTCGTGATCGCCAACCTCAGTCGTGGAGTTTGGACCCCACGAGCGTCCGAGAGAAGGCGGCGCTTGAATAGAAGCGTGATGCGCTACCATTGCGCCAGAGAATCTTCTTTCTACTTGTGAGATAGCCCAAATCTTCGTGAGCCATATACCTGGCTCTTCCCGTCCGCACCAGACTGGACATCCGCGCGACCTTGTAGTCCCTAGGCAGTGTCTTCAACCTTCACACCCTTCTGCTTCTTCTCCACCGGCTCCTCCTTGACCACTACCCCCTCTTGGTCAACCGGCTCTTGCGGTGTCGCATCCCGCTTCCTCTTCCTAAGCTTGGGCTTAGGCTTGGGCTTAGGTGTCGGCGTATCAGGTGTTTGCAGTCTATCATTCGGAGCAGCTACAGGCCTCGGTTGAGGCACCTCAGGAATGATGTTGTAATGCTGAAACATCGGTGTCCTGGGCATGAGCCGACGTGTTAGTTTGTCGTGGTATACCGCACCTGCTTCCCCGAAGATGGGACTGTCGAAGTTATTGGTTTCTATAGCTTCGAAAATTTCATCAATGTCTTCTTGGGGCCGGGGAACTACTTGAACTGGCGGATGATTGACGAGCGTGGCTGTGGGTGTTGGGCATTGAGGTGGAGTGCCTGACATCGCACGAAGAGCTTGATGCGACTCCTGGGGACGTTGATCGCTTATTGGTAATGCGGCCTCTGGACAGGCTTGACTGGCTGACATTCGCTCCGTAGGTCTCCGCGGTGGAAACAACTGATCATACAGTGGTGGCGGGGAAGGCATACTCAGTGTAATCGTAGGTAGATTTGGTGGAACACTAGTCGCACTTGCGTCTTCCTCACCTTCCAGGCGAGCTTGACTGTCTGCAGATGCTGCATGCATCTTCGCGTCTGTCTGAGTATCACGGACCTGAGGCGAAGAGTGAACAGCTTCGGAGACATGTCGCGAGATCGCTACTGCTTCTTTTGGTGGTTGACTATCGGATTCGCGGGCGGTTTCCATCGGATATAAATACCTTTTGCTGTAAGTTGTAAAGTTAGGTATCAGGGAAGTGGAAGCCATTGGTTAGCCGATATTTAAACAAGAAGGCAACGCGGTCACTGAGCCGATAGCCGGGCAGTGGGCGAAGTTCGAGCATTCACCGAGATCAGTGGTGACTTAACGGCCGATCAAGAAAAAGCTATTCACTTCTGGGCGAGTTGGAAGTGGTGTGGACGAGCCTCGTTTGTGCATCTAGAAGGGAGTAGGCACATCAAGTGGCTAGAAGAGTCCGCCACGGCTACAAAACCGGGAAAGAACGATCAATAGTAAGGGTGCCATTCCGGCCGACATCGATTTCGAATGATCGGATACAGTCAATCTATATGCAGGCCACAGACCACGAGGTTTGTTCGAAGACGAAGTCGATGCATGCTGACATGAAGTCGATGGGCGGGAAAAATGCTGCACCGCGGTGGTGCGAGCTTTGCGCCATCACGGACCAGCCGAGCCGAATCGTTCCCTACACGACGACAGGCCATGTAACGGCTTCAAAACATTCACTAAGGGCTGTGCTGCTCGAGAATGAAGATGACGGCGGGTGTTGTAAAGATCTGAAATGGATTGTGATGAAACGATGTTAAGGTACGTGAATGACGATCGATGATGCGGCTAGATTTTGACTGGCCAATCAGCAGCGACTTGCCTCAAGACGAACTCATCGACGGCTTTGAGGGTCCCTACTTCTATCGCGTCTTCAGTGAGCACAGTGCGACGACTTATCAGCCCAGATTCTCGGTCAGCGCAAGTTTGTTCCAGTCCAGGTGTGACTTTTCGTATACTCATCTGAGTCTGGATTACATAGAAGAACACCTTCGTCTTCGCGACTCACAAGCTAGTCCTTTCATAACGGTCTTTAGCGACTTCGGTAATCTTTGTCGTCTTACCGTATGACTTTCGTGCTAACTGGTAACAGCTGCGGCCTTACGTGGAGCGTTTGACCTCTATGTCCGGGGTCATGAAGCTATCCAGGTAGTTCAGATCCAGGCTTCAGGCCTGGTCACCGATTTTGCAAGTCCAGCGGGCAATCATAGTGCTGTGATACCCTTATGGCATGGCACAACAGGTCACAAAGACCGGTGGCTATGCATGGCTGATCTTGGACCAACCCTCGGTGTCAACCCCATATACATTCGCCCTTCAGAATGGCTGGCGTGTGGCTCAATATCCAAAGCTCGGTTCTCAGCGGCCTGGCCGATCATTGGAGGACGACTGTACTTCAACGAAGAAACGAGCGAGGATCTCGTAGATCTTTTCACGCACGTATGTGGACATGTGCCGGAACGTGTCCTAGGCCATGATACGTCCGAGCGATATGAATACGACTGGGATGATGGATGCTTTGTTGGAACTCGGCGTTGGAGCGATGCGAGCGCGTCGATCCAAGAAACGAGCGTGGCTGGCGCGGGACTGGGACTTGGGCTTGCTGTTTCACAATTTGCGCGGCCGACGCCATTCGGGTATGCCGGCTATCTGCGTGGAATGGTTGTGATGGACTAATGTATCCTGTATCCTGTAAAAGTATTGTACGATTAGATGAGGTGGACCTGCAAGGAGATCTGCAGGGGGAAGGCAGCAGTGGCATTAGGCTCAACTAGGCTAAGCGGGCTACGCCGTAACGTTGTCACACATGTCAGCAGCCCCTCTTCTCTACAGCAGCATTTTGGAGTACGATTGATCGCAAAGATTAGCAGGCTTAACAGTAGCAAGCTGTGCGCCGAGAGATTTTTCACCCAAGACACCTCTTCGACAAGATGGACGCTATGTAAGCTACCATCATGCCTCTCGAATTCTGGATCGTTATAGCACTGACATCAGCGTAGCACATTGCGCAACCAAATTGAATCGCCCCTACTACGCCTGCCAGCAGAACTTCGCCATCGGATTTATGAATACGCCTTTCGCAAGGATTGCATCGATTACCATTCGAACAAATTCCGCTCAAGACCTGACTTCAACCACAATCCTGTGCGCAAAACAAGCGCACCTTCACAATCCCTATCGTTACTCCTCGCGTCTCTGCCAGTATGCCGCCAATATTATGCGGAGACGGAGCTACTAGTATTTCAGCTCAGTCCCTTCCGTGCACGTCCCAGAGATCTTGTTGAAGCTACACAAAAGATGCCCGAGGACGTGCAAAACGCCATTACAGTCCTTCGCGTCTATGAGAACCGAGATTGGACGAGCACGAGGGTATATAACACGTCTGGCTTCCCTCATCTTCCGAGCCTGCGAAAGGTTGAGGTTCATGCTTGGGCTCCTAGGGTGGTGGGGAATGCGCTCTCATTCGCGTATGAATGGAACAGACTTCATGCTCCGAAGGACGATGAGATTTTTGAGCTAAGAGTTGAGAAATGGTTCAGGGACCTCAATGTGGAACAAACTGAGGATGCGCTCGTGAAGGTTCGAAAGTGGATTAGCAATTTTGTTCCAGAGGAGGTTGAAGTTACGACGATTGATGCTGCGGTTCCCTTCTATTACCACACAATGAGAAATGAATGGGAGATTGTGTAGGCCGAGGCGAGGCATGCAGAGAACCTTTTTGTTCACCAGACACTTCTACTATGATGCCGCACTTCGCGCATGAGGATAAGTTTACAAAGCTTGTAGCTTTTGTACCGTTACACTGTGTTACATGCACCGTCGCTATATTCTTTGAGCTCACAGCTTCCGTAAGATCAAAACGCGCCCACCGCCAGCATCTTTCCGATACTGATGCAGGTCCGTCTCCACAACCTCAACCTCCTCCTCCTTCTCCAGTCTCTGGACTTCCTTCTCAAACCCCTTCTCCACCCAGAAGCTATCCAGCACAGTCGCGACGACAACCCCGCCATCCTTGACAACCCTTACGAACTCTCCCAATGGCTCCGGCCCTAGATGACCATGTGTGAATGTACCACAGCACGTCAGCGCATCGAATTTTCCGTCCTCAAACTCCAATCTCTTCGTCAAATCCGCCGTCGTAAGGTCATCGTACACCGCGGTGTTCTTGGCAACGGCTAACATGCCTTCGCTGATGTCGAGGCCCAGAATATCTGTAGCGCCAAGCTTGGATAGTTCGATACCAACAAGGCCGGTGCCGCATCCTGCGTCCGCAATCTTGAGGCCAGCGAGAGGCTTGTCGGGTGAGATGTGGTTCAACTTCAGGCCTCGGGCTACTGCTTGTGCGACGAGGCGTGGCGCGGTGAAGTCATGCAGAGTCATGTCGGAGTCGTATGTCTTCGCCCATTCGTCGTATAATTCGCGCGACTCTCCGGTAGTTTTGGCGGCGAAGACGCGGTCTAGCAGCGTCTTCTCGTGTGACGTTGCCATATTGACGGTGTGATGTGTGTCGGGTGATACCGATGTGACTGGGTGCTTCTGAGGTGTTATAAAAAGCAATGCTAAAATAATCCTATAAAACTGGAGAATGCTTGATGATAATTAGGGTGGTTGTTCGTGATGAAGTGGTACCTAAGTGGACGTCTACCGACAGGTGTCACGCGTGACGTCATCAGTCGCGATAAATGATATCGCGACAACACCATAATGGCACAACGACACTACCTCTAAAACGAGCACTACCCAGGTGTTATTGCTAAGAAGTCTCGAACGTCTCCGCGGCACTCACATATATCGCCATCCTCTTTCTAAGTTCTTGACTTTTCTCCGACTCTATATCTCTCTTCAAATTTAATACCAGAACCTTCTCCTAGTTCGGAAATTTCCGCAATGCTTCCAGAATTTTGTCAAAGTTACTTTTTTTGAGCCGTCTCAGCGATTTATCATTGAACACCGACAAGTTCTTGAGATGTGCGACGACTTTAGCAGGCATGGCATTCGTGATAGCTGCAAGTTCTCCGAAGCCAATATGAAGCGGGCTCAGCAAGAATGGCAAGAAGGCAGTTTCATGATGTATCTGCCGACAGATCATTAATGTGGAAAGGAGCCAATCCAAGTTCTCATATGGACGGGACTCGCGTCGAGGACGATGAGCAACTCTGATTAGGAGGTGATGTCGAGCGATGTGAAGGATGTCAATGAAGTGGCAAGTGAAAATGTACCCATAGATCTGGTTACGCAGCTCTGGCGGGAGACGAAGCAATGGAGAAGCTGCCTGATTTCGTTTCGTACTGCTAGGGTTAATAGGATCCTAAACAGAATGACCCATGAATCATTTCAGTAGTGGTGCGTACATTTGGTCTGCTTCAGATTTCCGCAACTTGCTGATGAGAACGTGCTTGTCACGACGCAGGTATTCGCAGAGCGAACAGCTACACGTGGTATGTGCGCCATGCGATTGTTTTGACATGCCTTGGATTGATTGAGCGAAGAAAACTCGTTGCAGCTAGTACACCAGACGAGGATTTATACGGACGATGGGCTGTATGGACACTCGCACACACGCGGACAAAGACCAATCTGCATCACAAACAGTATGCATCACCAGGTTACTCTCGTAGCATCGGGGTTTTGACCGAGCTGGATCACATGTTTGCTCAGCCGACAGTCGATATAGTGGCGTGTCGCGTACAGGCTTTGGATGAGAGGATAAGTAGCTGGAATTCACTCTTACTAGTGGCGACCATTCGGTATAGGCAACGTATGATGTGATGCAGTGATGTATAGAGTAGATATATAGTATGTATTAGCGAAAAGAGGTAACGCATGAGACGAAGACAGCGTATCAATGAACGAAGAATGGCTGGAAAGGGAAGACGACGCTATGCTGGACCAGCTGAGCTTCCATGGTATTCTTCAGGAAGCCTTGAACGTAGATTCAATCCGTTCACAACATAGCCAAGATGGCTGCCATCATCGCCACACCACCACTGCCAACCTCCATCTTGCCCGCGCTGCCGGTGAAATTGCTCATTCCTGCCATAGCACTGCCTGTCGGCATGACCATGCCATCAGACATGGTCATACCACTCTGCATGACCATACTGTCGGACATTGTCATGCCACTCTCCATCGACATGCCCTTGGACATAGAAGACATCGCAGACTTCATGGCAGAGTTCATCGATGAAGCGCCCGAAGAAAGGGCCGCTTCGCCTGTTGGGGCGGGCTTGTTATCCCAGGCCATTGTGACGGGAGGCGCGGAGGGAGACATCATCGGGACCATTGATGTGATGGTGGAGGAGCTTTGTGCGAATGCGATGGGAGCGAAGGCCGCGACGGCACCGATGATCGTGGAGGAACGCATCGTGAGATGTTTGGTTGTGCGAAGAGGTTGTAGAAGTAGAAGGAGGTCGTCCAGTGCGTTCGTGTCGGTTCGTAAGGAGTGTATTAGGTGAGTCCGGCTCGTGGATCTGGGGTATAGTTTTCTGAAGGTTTTGTAGAGAGCGAGAGCTTTGAACGGCTAATCGCTAGGGGACGCATCACATTTAAATACCTTTCTACACATCACGCACTTGCTCGAAGAGCGCCCATCGTTTCGCAACCTAAGAGCTGTCATCGCGTATATCATCTTCTGCGACAATCAGGGCATCCGGATCTTCAGCCTCCGATCCACTGTGGCGTCTTGCAGCGTCGCGAACCAGACATTTTCTCGTGAAACAAGCGATTGCAGGGACAATGGCTGTCGATTTCGGGGTGAGGAAGTTTGGAGGGTGTTCGAAGTTGGTTTCGGTTGGAACATCGATCGACGCCAGTCCGTGCATTGCCGAAACGCCAAGGCTGAGGTTTGCAGACTGGGGAGCCAACCTCACCTCTTCGTTCCTTCATCAATCACAGCGTTACCGACAGTGAATCCATCGAATGACCATTGCCATTACTTTACATGTGACCTTTTCGGATCTCTTTACTCATCAGCTACGGTTCACTGGTACTACTCTCTCGCCTGCGTTCGCTACTGCCTTTTGGCAGGATGCGGATACCGTGACATAACACGGCTATTGCCATCCATGAGCCAACGACCAAAACCTCAACCCCCAAAATCCAAGCACTTCCAAATCTTAGGCAATCATCGCCCTCCGCAGCTAATCGTCAATCATCGCCGCGAACTCATCCGACATCCAGTACCGGTCGATCCGAATCTTCACGATGAG
>Ga0265798_10002848_pt1 | contig 25121 bp, 23 predicted proteins | sample P3T30metagenome_FD_192430 | JGI IMG/M metagenome (GOLD analysis project Ga0265798, IMG submission 192430) | Plant litter microbial communities from East Loma Ridge, Irvine, California - P3 T30 | ecosystem: Environmental > Terrestrial > Plant litter > Unclassified | place: USA: California...
TAGTGAAATGACTTGCGGATGCTTCACGTCGGGGACTGGCTCCTGTCACAGGGCGTTCGCCCTGAGACACGAGCCGGTCCCCGGTATCTGGTTGGTCGCGGACCTATATTTGCTTACCGAGACGCGCTATGCGCGCCGCAGCACCAATGTCGGAAACCGCTGCCGCATCCCGTCAAGCGTGGCTTCGTCCGGATACGCCGCGCCGGTCGCCAGCCGCAGTCCCGCATCCGCGCACCCCTGCGGCCTGAACTGCTGCACGACATAATTGTCCACGCCCAGCGCCCGCAACTCGTCCGCCATCCGCAATAGCGCCTCCGGCGACAGCAGGGCGGGATGCACGGTCGTGCGGCACTCGTATGCCACACCGCTGGCCAGGATCGCCTCGACGCAAGCACGCGCGGCGACGCCGCTGCCGGGGACGCGCGTAATGCCCTGATACTGGTCGAACGGCGCCTTGACGTCGAATCCCACCCAGTCGGCCAGCGGCAGCGCGGCCCGCAGCCGGTCGGGATAGATGCAGGCCGTGTGCAGGCCGACCTTGAAGCCCAGTTCGCGGACGGCGCGCATGGCGTCGGGCAGGGCAGGGTCGGTGGTGGGTTCGCCGCCGCTGAAGACGACGGCGTCCAGCAGGCCGCGCCGGCGCGCCAGCGTGGCGAGGATGGCGTGCCAGTCCAGCGGACTTTGTACGGGCCGTTCCTGCAGATGGGGATTGTGGCAGTAGCCGCAGCGCCAGGCGCAGCCCTGCACGAAGACGACGGCGGCCAGCTGGCCGGGATAGTCGGTGGCCGTGAACGGCGTGAAGCCGCCCACGTTCAGCGGGCGGCCGGCGCTCATCGCGATGCGCAGGAGGGCATCGCCACGCGCCGTTCGTCGAAGTGGCGGCGCTCGTGGAACTCGCCCTGCTTGCCGGTGTTGAATGACGATACGGGGCGATGGTAGCCCATTACGCGGGTCCAGATTTCGCAGGGCTGGCGTTCCGGATCGTCCGGGCTCAGTGTCATGTCGGTCATGGTGACTCCTTCTTTACAGTGGTTGAAGAACGGCGCGCTGCCGGCGCTGCAAGAGCTCGGCATCGCATTTCGGGCAGAACGGGTGGCTGCCGGACAGGTAGCCATGCGTCGGGCAGATCGAGAACGTGGGCGTGACGGTGATGTACGGCAGGCTGAAACGCTCCAGCGCGCGGCGCACCAGCGTGCGGCAGGCGGCGGCGCTGGAGACGGCTTCCGTCATATACAGATGCAGCACCGTGCCGCCCGTGTACTTGCGCTGCAGCGCGTCCTGCCGTTCCAGCGCCTCGAACGGATCGTCGGTGAAGCCGACCGGCAGCTGCGACGAATTGGTGTAGTAGGGATTGCGGTCCGTGCCGGCCTGCAGGATGCCGGGGTAGCGCTTGCGGTCCTCGCGCGCGAAGCGGTACGTGGTGCCTTCGGCAGGTGTCGCTTCCAGGTTGTACATATTGCCGGTCTGTTCCTGGAATTGCAGCATCCGCGAGCGCACGTGATCCAGCAGACGCAGTGCCAGCGCGTGACCGCGCTCGCTGGTGATGTCGTACTCGTCGCCGCTGAAATTGCGCACCATCTCGTTGATGCCGTTCACGCCCAGCGTGGAGAAATGGTTGCGCAGCGTGCCGAGGTAGCGCTTCGTGTACGGAAAGAGGCCGTCGTCCATATGCCGCTGGATCACCTTGCGCTTGATCTCCAGGCTGATCCTGCCCAGTTCGAGCAGGTCGTCCAGCGCGGCCAGCAGGCCCGGTTCATCGTCCGGGTGCAGATAGCCCAGGCGGGCGCAGTTGATGGTGACGACGCCCAGCGATCCGGTCTGCTCGCTTGATCCGAATAACCCGTTGCCGCGCTTGAGCAGTTCGCGCAGGTCCAGTTGCAGGCGGCAGCACATCGAGCGGATCATGTTCGGCTTCAGCTCGGAATTGAGGAAGTTCTGGAAGTAGGGCAGGCCGTAGCGGGCCGTCATCGCGAACAGCAGTTCCGCGTTCGGGCTGTCCCAGTCGAAGTCGGGCGTGATGTTGTAGGTCGGGATGGGGAACGTGAAGGCGCGACCCTTCGCGTCACCGGCCGTCATCACTTCGATATAGGCGCGGTTGAGCATGTCCATCTCGGCCTGCAGGTCGCCGTACGTGAACGGCTGCTCGACGCCCGCGATGATGGGCACCTGCCCGCGCAGGTCGTCCGGGCACGTCCAGTCGAACGTCAGGTTCGTGAACGGCGTCTGCGTGCCCCAGCGCGACGGCACGTTCAGGTTGTAGATCAGCTCCTGGATCGACTGGCGCACCTGGTCGTAGGTCAGGGCATCCGCACGGACGAACGGCGCCAGGTACGTGTCGAACGAGCTGAAAGCCTGGGCGCCGGCCCACTCGTTCTGCAGCGTGCCGAGGAAGTTGACGATCTGCCCGCACGCGCTGGACAGGTGGCGCGGCGGGCCGGACTCCACCTTGCCCGGCACGCCGTTCAGCCCTTCGGCCAGCAGCATGCGCAGCGACCAGCCGGCGCAGTAGCCGGCCAGCATGTCCAGGTCGTGGATGTGCAGGTCGGCGTTGCGGTGCGCCTGACCCACCTCCGGCGGATAGACGTGGTTCAGCCAGTAATTGGCGATCATCTTGCCGGACACGTTGAGGATCAGGCCACCGAGCGAATAGCCCTGGTTGGCGTTGGCGTTGACGCGCCAGTCCTGGCGGTCGAGATATTCGTTGATCGACGTCTCCACGTCCACCAGCGACTTGCGGTCCTGCCGCAGGCTGCGGTGCTGTTCGCGGTAGACGACGTAGCGGCGCAAGGTCTGGCGATAGCCGGCGTCGTACAGCACGCTCTCGACGTGGTCCTGCACTTCTTCCACGCACAGCGGCGTTTCGCGCGCGGCCTGCAGCCGCAGCACCGTGTTGTAGGCGAGACGCTGGGCCGCCTCGGCGCCGTATTCGCCGCTGGCCGCGCCGGCGCGGCGCACGGCGGAAAGGATTTTCGCCGCATCGAAGCCCTGCACGCTGCCGTCGCGCTTGACGATGGTCTTCAGCGCCGCGGCCTGATCGATCTGTTCTGTTGTGTGTTTCACTTTTTCTCCGGGGGTTCGGTGATGGCCTAGGTTAGCGACGGGGCGCGCTGGGGTGCAAACCAAACGGCCGGTGGGCTGCGAAATCCTTGATGCAGGTTAAATACGGCTTGCTGGCTTGTTCGCGGGCGCTGACTTCGGAGGCCTCCACGTCGGGGACAGGCACCACAGAACGGTGCCAGTCCCCGGTGCGCGAACGGCGCCGGCCGGAGAGCCGCCGGGGACTGGCTCCTCTTCGGGCGAAGGCCCGACGAGGTGCCTGTCCCTGACGTTTACCGAGCGCTCGCCAGCGCACGGATGGCCTGCACGAACGCCGCATCCGGCTCCACGTCGAGGCGCGTGCTGACCGCGCGGATGGTGCCGTCGGCGCCCAGCAGCGTGACCCGCGCCGTATGCCCGATCTCGCCGCCCGTCAGCGCCCGGTAGCGGATGCCCAGCGCCGCGGCGATGCGGCGCGTGTCGGTGTCGTCGCGCGGCACGGCCACGCGCCAGCGCCCGGCGTCGAGACGCTGGCTGCGTGCCAGCTTCGCCAGCGTGGGCGGATCGTCGCGCAACGGATCGAGGCTGACGAGCAGCACGCGCACGTTGCGGCCATCCGGTCCCAGCGCCGCCAGCGTGCGCTTCAGTGACTCGATGACGACGGGGCAGGCGCTGCTGCAATCGCCGTAGAACATCGCCACCAGCACGGGGGCGCCGGCCAACCCGGCCAGCGTGAAACCGCTGCCGTGCGAATCCGTCAGCACCGTGTCCAGCCGGTACAGCGAGGCTGACGGCAGCGGTGCCGCCGCTACCGTGCCGGCCGCCAGCAGCAGCGCCAGCGCGGCGGTGCGCAGAAGTCTCGTCACGTTCATGGTTTTTCTCCTCCATCGCGGGCGCAGCGAAAGCCGAGGCGCGCGCCATCCTGGTTGCTTTCCAGCGCGGCCAGCAGCGCCACGCGCATCAGCACCGCGTAGTTGCGCCGGTCCGCCAGCGACACGGCGCCGGCGCCGCAGAACTCCAGCTGGCGCTTGCCGCCGCCGGCGCGGCTGTCCGCGTCGACGAACAGGCCGTTGAAATCCTCCACCCACTCCCACTGCAGGCCGTGCAGGTCGTGGATGCCGTAGACGTTCGGTGCGGCCCGGCCGATGGGGCCGGGCACCGCGGGGCCGGGCGACGAATACCACGCCAGGATGGTGGCCAGCCACGCGGGATCGTCGCGCGCATCAGCCCGGGTCGCATCCGCACTGGCGGCGAATTCCCACTCGTGCCAGCGCGGCAGGCGTGCACCTTCGCTGGCGCAGTAGGCGGAGGCGGCATGCCAGCTGACGTGTGTGACGGGAGCGTCATCGAGCCCGCCATCGAGCGCCGACAGGTAGCGGGGGCCGGCAAACAGCGCCGGCGCCTGGCCGCGCGACCACTGCGGCGCCGCCGCCAGGAAGGCGCGGAAGTCGGCATTGCTGACGGGCCGTTCGCGCAGCAGGAACGGCGCCACGGTGACGTCGGCCCCGGCCGCGTCGGCCGGCACCACGGAGCGCAGCACGCCGCCAGGCAGCGCGCGATAGGGCGCTTCGGCCATCGCGCCGCCGCACAGCGCCGCCGCCAGCAGCACCGAGCAGTGCATCGCCGGCGCGCGCGTCATTTGCCCCCGCATCATTTTCCACGGCTGGCACGCATCGCGCGCACCTTGTCGGCATCGAGCACCGGCTTGCCGTTGTTCATGTCGGTGCTGATGTAGTTGATGACGGCGGCGATGTCGTCGTCGGACAGGTCCTGCGGCGGCATCACGCCGTTGTAGTGTTCGCCGTTGACGACCAGTTCCCCGCTGCGGCCGTTCAGGACGATGTGCGCCATCTCGTACGGCCGCTGCTGGAAGAAGTCGGAATTGGCCAGCGGCGGGAACACGCCCGGCACGCCCTTGCCGTCGGGCTGGTGGCATGCGCTGCAGTTGGCGTCGTAGACGGCCCGGCCGCGCAGCTGGGCGGCGGGAGCGGCAGCCGGAACGGCTTTCGCAGCGGCGGCGGCAACCGCAACCGCCGGTTTCGCGGCCGCCTTGGTCGCCACCACGGCGGCACCCGCGAGCGGGCGCTTGATGCCTTTCGCATAGATCTCCGGCCGCTCCGGGCCACTGACGTCCAGTATCCCGAGCGCGCCCTTGTTGAAGGCGCGCGTCAGCGAGTGGTCCACCAGCGCCAGGTCGCCCGGCACGCGCGGCGTGAACTCGACGATGGTGGCGCCACCCGTCGGTACCATCGTCGTCTGCACGTTCTCCTGATAGTGCTTGCCGCCTTCCGTGTAGACGCGGTCGAAGATGGTGCCGATGACGTGGAAGCTCGACGTGATGTTCGGCCCGCCGACGCCGAAGAACATCCGCACCGATTCGCCTGCCCTGGCCTTCAGCGCGCGGGGACCGGTCAGCGCGCCATCGGCGCCGTTGAAGACGACGTAGGTAGGGCGCTCGTCGATGGCTTTCTGCATGTCGAAGTTCTGCAGGCCGGCCGCGCGGTAGGCGCCGCTGGTGTAGAAGTCGCCCTGCATCACATAGTATTCATGGTCTGCCGGCTGCATGCCTTCCGCCGGCTCGACAAGGATCATGCCGTACATGCCGTTCGCCACGTGCATGGCCACGGGCGCCGTGGCGCAGTGATACACGTACAGGCCTGGCGACAGTGCCTTGAACGAGAACACGGCCTCGTTGCCCGGCGCGATCAGCGTCTGCGCGGCGCCGCCGCCGGGGCCCGTCACGGCGTGCAGGTCGATATTGTGCGGCAGCTTGTTGCCGGCCAGGTTTTCCAGGTGCAGTTCGACGGTGTCGCCTTCGCGCACCCGGATCATCTTGCCCGGCACGGTGCCGCCGAAGGTCCAGAAGGTGTAGCGGGTGCCCGGCGCGATCTCGCGCTCGACTTCCTCGACGGTCAGGTGGACGATCACATTGGCCGGCGTCGTGCGCGTGATGCGCGGCGGGACCGCGGGTGGTGCGACCAGCTCCTGCACGACCGAGGGCAGTGTGACCGGCTGCGCTGCGCCGGCGGCGAGGAAAGCGGCGGTCCCCAGCAGGGCGGCCGCCATGGCGGTCGAACGATCGCGGGCACGTGGTTGGATGTTCTTGTTCATGCTCTTCACCTTGTTGTTGGTTGGCCGTCATGCTTGACGACGTACCCATCGTAGGTGTGTGCGGAACGGAAATCCTTGATCCAGGTTGTCGAAAACGGATGAGTCAGAGGAAGGGTACGACCTGCTTCGTGACGGCCACGCAGACGATGTAGGCGAAGACGGTCAGCGCGGCCACGAACGTCCACGGTTGCCGGCGCCGCAGCGTCACGGCACCAAGGCCGACGTACAGCAGCAGCGCGATCACCTTGGCGCCCAGCCAGTCCTGGGCGAACGGATATTGGCCGCTCAGCACGGCCAGCGTCACGGCGCTGGCCAGCAGCACCGTGTCGACCAGGTGCGGCAGGGTGCGCACCCAGCGCCGGGCCAGCATGGCCGGCGCCGCCAGCATCCACAGGCCGCGCAGCAGGAACAGCAGGCCGCTGGCGACCACGCAGGCGATGTGCAGGTTCCTGATGGCGAAATAATGCATGTCAGTCGGCCACGAGAAAGTCGATGACGACCTGGCCCGGTTCGCGCGCCACGTACGACGCCCTGATGCGCGGCCCATAGTAATGGGCGATCTGCTGCAGCAGCGGCAGCGGATCGTGGTCGTTACAGAAGCGCATGATCTCGCCGGGCGCCAGCGCGTCCAGCGCGCCGAAGATGGCGGCATGGCGGAAGCGCTTGGCCACGCCGCGCGCGTCGAATGGGTAAATGCCGTCCGGGCCGGCGGGCTGGGAACAATCGTGGGACATGTGAACTCCTTGAAAGGTGAGTGGCCGGGCAGCGACCCGGCCAGGATGAATCAGGCGTTACGGGAACCGGCCGGCGCGGCGGCCAGCGCGGGACGGCGCAGCAGGCGCCAACCGAACAGCGCCAGGAACAGGCAGCCGACGGCAAACACGATGTCGCCCGGCACGCGCAGCCAGACCAGCGTTTCCATCAGCGGCGAGTGCACCAGCTCCGGCGAGCGGGCGTACCACATGCCTTCGGTGATGCTGGCGGCGGCCTGCACGATGCCGGCCGGGACCAGCGAGATGAAGACCATCATCGCCAGGCCGACGTTCAGGCACCAGAACATGGGTTTGAGCAGGCTGTCCGCCCAGGCCGTACGGTCCGACAGGCCGCGCAGGCAGAACAGCAGCAGGCCGATGCCCAGCATGCCATACACGCCGAACAGCGCGGCATGGCCGTGCGCCGCCGTCATGTTCAGGCCCTGCATGTAGTACAGCGCCAGCGGCGTGTTGATCGAGAAGCCCAGCAGGCCGGCGCCGACGAGGTTCCAGAAGCCGACGGCGATGAAGCACAGGATCGGCCATTTATACGTCTGCACCCATGGCGCCGAGCGCGAACGCTGGTAGTTGCGGAATGCTTCGATGCCGATCATCGACAGCGGCACCACTTCCAGCGCGGAGAACATGCCACCCAGCGCGATGACGAACGTCGGCGTGCCCGTGAAGTATAGGTGGTGCAGGGTGCCGAGGATGCCGCCGAACAGGAACACGATCGTTTCCAGCACGATGGCGCTGTTGGCGGCGGCCGCGCGGATCAGGCCAAGGCGCACGAACAGCAGCGCGATGACGGCCGTGGCGAACACTTCGAAGAAGCCTTCCACCCACAGGTGCACCAGCCACCAGCGCCAGTATTCGATCATCGAATAGTGCGTATGCCGGCCCCACGTCAGCGACGTGGCATAGAAGCCGCCGATGCACAGCGCGGCCAGGAACACCATGACGATCAGCCCACGGCTTTCCGACGGTTTTTTCAATGCGGGCATCAGCGCGCGGCCCAGCAGGGTGACCCAGAACAGCAGGCCGACGAACAGCAGCACCTGCCAGATGCGGCCCATGCTGGTGAACTCCAGGCCCTGGTTGCCGAGCCAGAAGGCAAACGCGGTGCCGCGGTGCTGCAGGGTGCCGAGCCAGCCGAAGGCGGTCGAACCGACAACGATGAACAGCAGCGCGTAGAACAGTACGTCGACGCCCAGCTTCTGGTATTTCGGCTCATGGCCGGAGATGGCGGGCGCGATGTACAGGCCCGTGGCAAGCCAGGCCGTGGCGATCCACAGCACGGCGAACTGCGTATGGATGGTGCGGCTGACGGAGAACGGCAGGATCTCGCCCAGCGGGATGCCGAAGAAGCTCTGCCCCTCGACCGCATAGTGGGCCGTGATGACGCCCATGCCCACCTGCGCCAGGATCAGGCCGATGACAACAAAGAAGTACTTGCGCGTGGCCCGCATCGACGGCGTTGCCTTCAGGCTGAAGAGCGGATCGGCCTTCGGTGGAACGGGATCGGCTTCTTCCTTGTGCGTGGCGTGGAACCAGATCATGGCGGCGATCGCGCCGATCATCAGCACCACGCTGGCGATCGACCAGATGCCGGCACCGGCCGTGGGACGGTTGCCCACCAGCGGCTCGTGCGGCCAGTTGCTGGTGTAGCTCAGGCCGGGCTGGCCGGGACGGTCGGTGGCCGCGGCCCAGGCGGACCAGAACATGAACGCGGGCAGGGCGTCCAGCTCGGCCGGATCGTTCAGCACGCCGGGCGCCATCGCGTACTGCTCGCGCAGGGCGTCCATGGCCGGATCGGCGCTGAACACGGCGCGATAGTGTGCCGCCACTTCCCGCACGGCGGCGGCGCGGTCGGCGGACAGCACGATCTTCCCGGTGGCCTTGTCATACGTATTGCGACGCAATTCCTCCTGCAGCCGCGCGTTCAGCGCGGCCTGCGCGGGTTTCGACAACGTGTCGAACGGGGCGCTGTGATCTCGCTTGGCCCAGATCTCGCGCAGCGCCAGCGCTTCGCGGTGCAGCCAGTCGGCGGACCAGTCGGGTGCCAGGTAGCTGCCGTGGCCCCAGACGGAGCCGACCTGCTGGCCACCCGCCGCCAGCCAGGCCTGCTGGCCCTCGTCGACCTGGCCTTCGCGATACAGCGTGGCGCCGTCGGCGCTGACGACCGCTTTGGGAATGGGGGGCGCGGCAAGCCAGATCTCCGATCCTACCCAGCCGAGAACGGCGAAGGAGAGAGCGCAGATGACGGCGAGCCAGGTCCAGAGTTTGCGTGTGGCGTGCATGGCGTGGTTCCTCATCGTGGTTGAACTTGTGGCGGCCTGTGTGACCGTCTGGGCCGATGTTAGGACCGGAAGTGAAAAGAAGCATTTCAGATGTCTTTTTTCTTGATGCAGGTTATGAACGGTTGGCGGGGCACCGTCCGATAATCCGGCCATGTCCAACGGGAGAACACCATGCACCTCACAGCCTGCACCGACTACGCCCTGCGCACCCTCCTGATGCTGGCCGGCCAGCCGGACCGGCTGGTGACGATCGAGGAAGTCGCCGTCAGCCACCGCATCCCCAAAAACCACCTGACGAAGGTCGTGCATCGTCTCGGCCTTGCCGGCTTCCTGCGCACGGTGCGCGGCCGGCACGGCGGCATCGCGCTGGCGCGCCCGCCCGCCGCCATCCATATCGGCGCCGTGGTGCGTGCGATGGAGCAGAACTTCCATATGGCTGCCTGCTTCGATCCGGGCCAGGGCGACTGCCTGTATGCGGGCGGCTGCGGCGTGCAGGCGCTGTTCTTGCGGGCTACGGCTGCCTGGCTGGCGGAGCTTGACGGCGTCACGCTTGCCGACATCGCGCGGCCCGCGACGCCGCCTTGCGCACCGCAGCCGATGCGGCGGCTTGCCGTCGCCTGCGCGGACTAGTCCTTTCGGCCTAGGCGGCTCACCTGATTGCGCGCGCCGTGGCCGACCTCCTGCCGATGGTGATTGGTGACGCCGATGCGTACGCTGGGAGCATCGGTAAAAGAGGGTTGAGGAAAACATGAAAAGCGACAGAAAAAAGGACAGGCGGGCGCTCACGGTACTGACCAGCAGCACCTTCTCGTTCACGGTGTGCTTTGCCGTGTGGATGATGTTCGCCGTGCTGGGCATCCCCGTGAAGAAGATGCTGGGACTGAACGAAACGCAGTTTGGCCTGCTGGCCGCGATGCCGGTTCTGAGCGGCTCGCTGGTGCGGGTGCCGCTGGGGATCTGGACGGACCGCTTCGGCGGAAGGATCGTGTTCTTCGGTGTGATGATCGCCACGGTGATCCCTGTCTGGCTGATCGGCTATGCCACCGCCTACTGGCAGTTCCTCGTACTGGGCCTGTTGCTGGGCCTTGCGGGCGGCTGCTTCGCCGTGGGCACGCCGTACGTGGCGCGCTGGTTTCCGCAGGAGCGGCGCGGCCTGGCGATGGGCATCTTCGGCGCGGGCAATTCCGGTTCGGCCGTGACGAAGTTCGTCGCCCCCGCCATCATCGCCGCGTGGGGCTGGCAGGCCTTGCCCCGCGTGTTTGCCGTCGCCATGCTGGCCACGGCGCTGCTGTTCTGGTGCTTCAGCTATACCAACCCCGCGCACAACGTGCCGAACACCACGTCGTTTGCCGCCCAGCTGCGCGTGCTGAAGGACCGCCGCGTGTGGCGCTACTGCCAGTACTACTCCGTTGTCTTCGGCGGCTACGTGGGACTGGCGCTGTGGATGACCAAATACTACGTGGGCCAGTATGGTTTCGACCTGGGCGCCGCGGCGCTGCTGGCCGCGTGCTTCTCACTGCCGGGCGGCGTGCTGCGCGCGCTGGGCGGCTGGGTCTCCGACCGCCATGGCGCCTACAAGGTCACGTGGTGGGTCATGTGGGTATGCTGGGTGTGCTTCTTCCTGCTCTCCTATCCGCCCACGACGATGCAGGTGCAGACGGTGGACGGCACGGTCGCCATCGACCTGGCGCTGTCGCCATGGGTGTTCACGGCGCTGCTGTTCGTCGCCGGCACCGCCATGGCGATCGGCAAGGCCTCCGTCTTCAAGTTCATCGGCGACGAATTCCCCGACAACATCGGCGCCGTGTCCGGCGTCGTCGGCCTGGCCGGTGGCCTGGGCGGCTTCGTGCTGCCGATTCTGTTCGGCGCGCTGCTGGACCTGACGGGTGTGCGCTCGTCCGCCTTCATGCTGCTGTACGGGACCGTCTGCGTCTCGCTCGTCTGGATGCACTACTCGTTCCGGCCGCAGGGCGCCGCCCCGGCACCTGCCGCCACCGTCGCCAAAGCGGCCTGAATTCACAGGCTGAAGTCATTCACATCACAAGGAGCACGTCATGAGCAAATACCTGATCAGCACGTGGGAGCCCGAGGCGCCCGCGTTCTGGCAACGCAGCGGCAAGACCACCGCCAACCGCAACCTGTGGATCTCGATCCCCGCGCTGGCGCTGGCCTTCGCCGTGTGGATGGTCTGGAGCGTCGTCGTCGTCAACCTGCCCGTCATCGGCTTCACCTACAGCACCAACCAGCTGTTCTGGCTTGCCGCGGTGCCCGGCCTGTCCGGCGCCACCCTGCGCATCTTCTACTCGTTCATGGTGCCGATCTTCGGCGGCCGTAAATGGACGGCGCTGTCCACCGCGTCGCTGCTGGTGCCGGCCATCGGCATCGGTCTCGCCGTGCAGGACCAGACCACGAGCTACCCGACGATGCTCGTGCTGGCACTGCTGTGCGGCTTCGGCGGCGGCAACTTCGCTTCATCGATGGCCAATATCAGCTTCTTCTACCCGAAGGCGCAGAAGGGCTATGCGCTGGGCATGAACGCGGGGCTGGGCAACCTGGGCGTGTCGGCCGTGCAGTTCGTCGTCCCGCTGGCCATCACGACCGGCATTTTTGGCGCCATCGGCGGCGCCGCGCAGATTCCCGTGCAGCCGGGCCATGGCGACGCGCTGTGGCTGCAGAACGCGGCATTCGTCTGGGTGCCGTTCATCGTCGTCAGCACCTTGCTGGCGTGGTTCGGCATGAACGACCTGGCATCGGCCAGGGCGTCGTTCGCGGAGCAGGCCGTGATCTTCAGCCGCAAGCACAACTGGCTGATGTGCTGGCTGTACACGGGCACGTTCGGTTCCTTCATCGGCTATTCGGCCGCGTTCCCGCTGCTGACCAAGACGCTGTTCCCCGAGGTCGATCCGCTGCGCTATGCCTTCCTGGGACCCCTCGTAGGCGCACTGGCCCGCGTCGCTGGCGGCATCATCTCCGATAAGCTGGGTGGTGCCCGCGTCACGCTGTGGACGTTTGTCGGCATGATCGCCGCGGTGTTCGGCGTCATCTCGTTCCTGCCGCAGGCCGGTACGCCCGGCAGCTTCACGGGCTTCTTCTGGATGTTCATGCTGCTCTTCGCCGGCACCGGCATCGGCAACGCGTCCACGTTCCGCATGATCCCGATCATCTTCATGACGCAGCACCAGCGCGCCGCCGCCGGCCAGCCGAAGGCCGTGCAGGACCAGGCGATCGTCGATGCCAACAAGGAAAGCGCCGCCGTGCTGGGCTTCACGTCCGCTGTCGCCGCCTATGGCGCGTTCTTCATCCCGAAAAGCTACGGCACGTCGATCGCGCTGACGGGCCGTCCGGACGCCGCGCTGTACTGGTTCATCGCGTACTACGGCACCTGCATCGCCATCACGTGGTGGTGCTACGCCCGCAGGAACGCGACGATGCCTTGCTGAACACGGAGCCCGCCATGGACAAGACCCGCATCAAGGTGCAAGCCTTCCTGTCGAAGGTGCCGCTGTTCGCCAACCTGCGCGGCGAAGAACTGGATCGCATCGCGCTGGGCACCAGCAAGGTACGGGTCGAGCGGGGCGAGCTGGTGTTCCAGCGCGGCGAACCGTGCGTCGGCTTCCACATCGTGCTGTACGGGCAGGTCAAACTGTCGTTCACGTCCGCCACCGGCGCGGAGAAGGTCATCGAACTGATCGGCCCGGGCCACAGCTTCGGCGAGGCGCTGATGTTCATGAACCGGCCGTATATCGTGACGGCGCAGGCGATGGAGGACACGATGCTGCTGCACGTATCGAAACCGGTGATCTACCGCGAGATCCACGGCGACCCGGACTTCGCCTGCGCGATGCTGGCCGGCCTGTCGCAACGGATGCATGCCCTGATGAGCGACATGGAGTCCTATTCGCTGCGCTCCGGCACGCAGCGCGTGGTGGGTTACCTGGTCAAGGATTGCGAGGAGGAGGCCAGTTCCGAGCTGACCTTGCCGGCGGCGAAAGCGGTCCTGGCCTCGCGCCTGAACCTGACGCCGGAACACTTCTCGCGCATCATGGCGGACCTGTCGGCGCGCCAGCTGATCGCGTTCAAGGGCCGGCATATCGTCATTCCCGATGTGCAGAAACTCAAGAGCTGCGCCGGCTAGGAGTTCGCCATGGCCAAGAAATTCCCCATCAAACCCGTCCACCCCGAGCGCATCTGCTGGGGGTGCGATAAATATTGTCCCGTCGACGCGCTCGCATGCGGCAACGGGTCGGAACGGACGCAGCACCCGGTGGAGCTGTTCGGTGAGGATTGGGAGGAGCCGATCCTGCCGTTCAAGGATGCAGCGTCGGACGGGCGTCCAGACGATTGAGAATCAGGACCGCTCGCGCATCGCCTCCGCGATCTTCTGGTCGGTCTTGTACTGGCTCAGCGCATACACGGCCCAGATGGTGGCAGGCAGCCAGCCCAGCAGGGTGATCTGCAGGATCAGGCAGATGATGCCGGCGATCGGGCGGCCGATCGTGAAGAAGGTCAGCCACGGGAAGATCAGGGCAATCAGCAGGCGCACGGGGTTTCTCTTTCAGTTTGCCCCTGCTTCCGCGAGGCGCCGGTCGGGCGGTTGCCCTTCGAATTTGCGCACATCTTACCAGCCGGGGCAGGGACGGGCCAGCAACTGGCCGTCGCGGCTGCTTCGCGCTTGAATCGTCTGGCAAAAAAGGCAACTCTGCGATAGACTCTTTGTCACTTTTGATTCTGGCGGAGGCAGCATGGCTGACCGGTTCTGGTTGCAAATTGCAAGTAACGGCGCCCGCGCCCCGCTTGGTGGACACGCTGCCTTCGCACCAGGCGCCAAGTCAGGCGGCCAGGCGGAAACATCCAGCGCCGTCGCGCTCAGTTGTGGCGGCGCACCGGGTGCCCGGTTGCAGGTCGCGACGGCGTCCGCCAGAAAATCAAGGTGTGCCGCTGCGCGCCTGCCGCAGCGTGCGTAGTTCGTCATACCACGATCCCACTCTCAACCACTGGAGAAACCATGCGCAAATCCCTGGCCGTTCTGGCCGCCGTACCGTCCCTTTTGTTCGCCGCGAGCGCCCATGCCGGTACATTGCCATCGCTGACCGTTCCGACTTTCTCGCTGCAGTACACGGGCTACGAGGGATGGAACAACCTCACCAGCGATAGTTATCCGGCCGCGGCCCACGTCGTATCGACCAATGCTTCGGCCACCGTCATCGGCCTGGACAGCCACGCGTCGCAGTTGCAGCAAACCGTGACGGGCACCCGGGGAGCATGGCCAACGGAGGTCTTTTCGACGATGCGCTTCGAGGCGGCCGAGGGGTATCGCATCACCAGTGTCGTGTTTTCCGCCACCGTCAGTGCCACCACGACGCCGCCTGAGGTGCCGGAAGGCGCCGTCGTTGTCGACCCACATACGTGGAACAGCTACGCCTGGAGTTATCTGTTGATCAGGCCTGTCGGCAGCACGGCGCTGCCCACAGCAGGGTCGCGGCGCGAGAACTTCCTCGAGCCTGTCGATCTGGTCGCGAGCGAGCAGAACAGCGGCGACCTGCGCAGCTTCGACCTGTACAGCCAGATCGGCGCCTCGGCGGCCGTCTGGGGCACTTCCTACCAGCTCCCCGGCGTGCAGGATATCTTCAAGACCTACGGCACCACGACGGTCTCCTACCTGAACCCGACACTGACCGTGTATACGGCGCTGGCGCCGGTGCCGGAACCGGGCACGTGGGCGATGCTGGGTGCGGGTCTGTTCGTGATCGGCGCAACACGCCGCCGCAAGAGCGCCTGACCGGGCGGGGCGCGCACGACAGCGCCGGACTCGTTTGCCGTCATTCTGATATGCTTATTGCAACAGAACGCTGGCGGTTCCGCTCTTGACCGCGGGGCCGCCGGCGCGCTCCGAGCAACGGCAGCGACGGCCCAGCGGGCCGTCGCGCCATCCAAAGGGAATGACGATGAAAAAAATGATGACGATTCTGGTGACCGGCCTGGCGCTGGTCGGTGGCACGGCCAACGCGGCCGGATGCCTGAAGGGCGCCGCCGTGGGCGGTGTCGCGGGCCACGTGGCCGGCAAACACGGTGTGGTCGGCGCAGTGGGCGGTTGCGTTGTCGGCCGCCATATGGCCAACAAGAAGGCGAAGAAGGAAAAAGCCGCTGAGCAGGCACGTGCCGAACAGGCCAAACGGGACCAGGCCGCCGCCCAGGCTGCTCCGGCGCGCTGACCCGCCGGCTCAGTTACCGCGAGCGGCCCCCACAGTGAGCCCGCTCGCGCCCACGCGTTCCGCCAACGCCGGTGTGGCCGCCTGCCGCTTCAGCCACGCTCCCCACAATTCAACGCCCTTCATCAGCTGCAGCGAGTAGTCGAGCGACGGGTGCGTGCCGTCGAACGACTCGCCCGGCGCCAGGTTGCGGAAGAAGAAGCCCACTTCGTCCTCGTTGACGGGGCCGGCCGACAACACCGTTTCGTAAGTCTGGTTCGGCGTGACGACGACCTGGCGAATGCGGCTGGCGGCAAACGTGGCGAACAGCGGGGGATCGGCGTCTCCCGCCATGTCCATCGCGCGGCTGTGGCAGGCCAGGCAGCTCGAGCGCGGGTCGTCGACGGGACCATTCATGCGCCCCAGGTAGCCCAGCTTGCCATCCGGCGCACGCGTGGCGAACTGCGCGTCCGCCACCGGGTTGACCCAGCTTTCCTGCGGCCGTTTGCCCTGCGCGAAATCGGCGCGCGTGAAGCCGGGCGACGTGCCCCATTCCAGGCCGGCCGGCACCAGATTGTCCCAGTAGTCGGCATGGCCGAGCCGACCGTCGAAGTAGAACGTTCCGAACACCCAGCCATTCAGACCATTCTCGGGTTTGTGCTTGAGCGCCACGTCCACCTGCAGCAGCCGCAATGCGACAAGCTGGCCGTTGCCGCGGATATCCGCTTCCCACGTCAGATTGTTGCCCTTCAGGTAGGGTGCTTCGTCGTCCGTGGCGTCGGTGAACAGCAGCTTGGCGCTGACGGTGCCCTCGGGGAAGCTGAATCCCGCTGTGGCCGGCTGCGCGCGGTCTTTCCACACTTTCGCGAACGCTGTCGCGCCCGCGCGGTTGTAGAAACCGACCGCCCAGTTGTTGGTGCGGCGCGTCTGCTGCGCGCTCAGCTCGTGCAGGCGGCTGCCCCGTTCGAACGTCAGGCCATGCACCGGTTCGCGCACCGGGTGCATCCACGCAGCGTGGTACCAGTCGCGCTTGCGGTTCTTCTGCAATTGCCAGTCGACGGCCGTGTTGCCCTCGACGATATAGGCCAGCACCGCCTGCAGATACCGGTCGGGTTCGGTCCGATAGTCGATCGCCGCCCATGCCGGCTCCTCGGCCTTGGCCGTCTTCGGGTAATTGTTGCGCACCTTGAAGCAGGGTTTGGCGGGCACGCAGGGACGCTGCGCCGACGTGCGGAACTCCTGGCGCGCCAGGCGCTTGTTTTTTTCGCTCATCGTCAGGGCGTGGGCATCGGAACCCGGCAAGGCGGCCAGCAGGATACCCGACACGGCAAGCAAGGCAAGGCGTGGCAGCAGGTTCATCTCGGGCTCCGATCGGCGACAAGGATTGCCCATGCTAGCAATGCCGGCGCGACCGGTCACCGGGCGAGACACATTTACGACAAGCGCCGCACAAACGCGTGACGGTCCTGGGGGCGCACTGCTCATGCACGCTGCTCATGTATACGTCAAACGGGCGTCACAAACAGAGCTTAGGGTATCGATCTGGCGCCGGCATCCGGCGCTGTCATCGGCTGGCCCGTCAGGTGCCACACGAAAAATCGCCTGACGTGGTCTCATCCCAACGCGGTTCAACACTTGCAAAGGTATGCCATGTTCCCATTCTCTCAATCCGTCACGCCCGCCGTCCGTTCGCACCTGGACGCCCAGGTCGCGTTCCTGAACGATATGTCGAAATCGCTGTCCCGCTCCTTCCAGGACCTGTGCCAGCTGAACATCCAGCTGGGCCAGTCGCTGATCGAGGAAAGCACCATCGCCGGCCACCGTCTGCTGACGACGAATCGCCCGGACGACGCCATCTCGGTCGCCGCGTCGCGCGCCCAGCCGGCGTCGGACAAACTGCGCGCCTATGGCCAGCACATCTCGCGCGTGGCCGCCGACGCCCAGGTCGAACTGGCCCGCGTGGCCGAGCAACACGTGCAGGAAACGTCGCGCACGGCGCAGACGCTGGCCAATGAAGTGGCGCGTGTGGCTGCGGAAGAAAGCGAGCGCAGCAAGCGTCAGCAGGAAGACAGCATCAAGAGTTTCCGCGATCCGTTCCAGTACGATTCGCGCCGCAGCAGCGGTAACGGCAGCAGCGCGCATGGCCACCTGCAAGCGGCCGGCGACGGCGGCAGCATGCAGTTCGATGGCGAAGCGGGTGGCGCGTCGGTGCATGGCAGTGTGCAGGGTCACGCTGCGCAGCCTGCGCAGCAGTCGGGTAAGGGCGCAGGCAAGAACGGCTGATTGGTAGTCCTCGGCGTGTAGCGCTGCGAAGGTCTGTTTCGCTTCTCCGTCGCGGACGTCGGGGGCAGCACGTCGGGGACAGGCACCTCGCGGGCCCTTCGGCCCGAGAGGTGCCAGTCCCCGGCTGCTCTCAGTCCGCGGCGCTGGCGTACCGGGGACTGGCTCCTGTTGCGGGGCGCAGCCCTGCACAGGTGCCTGTCCCGGACGGGCATGTCCCCGACGTGCTGCATCCGGCGTCCGTGACAGTCGCACCGACCCTGACGTCAACGTTCGGTGAGCCACCCGACAAGGCATCGGTCACAGCCGCACCGACGCTGTCGTCAACGTCGCAGAACCATCCGACAAAGCTGCTATGCCGCCCAGCGCAGCGGCATCCCGTCCCGGTCGAACGCGACCATCTTGTCCATCTTCCCCAGCCGGATCGCCGCGATCATGGCACGCAGCGCCGCTTCCGCCTGGCGTGCGTCCGGCCACTGCAGCGCCGTGCCGGACAGGGTGCTGACCAGCAGCACGTCCCAGTGCGCGCCGCCCAGCGCTTCAACGGCTTCCTGAGCCAGCGTCGTAAAGTCCGTCACATCCGTGGCGCGCTTGTCCACACATGCCACCGGCATCAAGGCCTGGCGTCCGGGGCGTCCGGGTTCCGCCTCCAGCGCCGCAAAGGTGAGCAGCATCAGCTGCGGTTCGGGACGCGCGCGGGCGGCGTCCAGCAGGGTGGCAAAACTGTCGATCGTCATAAGGTCCTCTCCATAGGCGCCCACCTTCGCATGCACGCACGCGCGCGGCAATACGTCCGTTGCGCAGCGCCCTAGTACCAAATGGCTAGTCAGCCGTAGTCCTTCCTTGGCCCCCGCAAGCACTTCCTGCCGATGTTCAGCACCGAACGCCGTCGCTAGACTGGTTGTCATCACGGCTCCCTGCATGTCGCAGGGGGCGGCGCCCGCGACAGGGTGCGCAACCGGTTCAAGGAGGCAGCATGAGTCATTTTCTGGATCGCCTGAAATTCTTCAGCCAACCCAAGTCCACGTTTTCCGGCGGCCACGGCGCCGTCGTCCACGAGGACCGTACCTGGGAAAACGCCTACCGCCAGCGCTGGCAGCACGACAAGATCGTGCGCTCGACGCACGGCGTCAACTGCACCGGTTCGTGCAGCTGGAAGGTCTATGTCAAGAACGGCCTGATCACCTGGGAGACGCAGCAGACCGACTACCCGCGCACCCGTCCCGACCTGCCGAACCACGAGCCGCGCGGCTGCCCGCGCGGCGCCAGCTATTCGTGGTACGTGTATTCAGCGCAGCGCGTCAAGTACCCGATGGTGCGCGGCCGCCTGATGGAGATGTGGCGCGACGCGCGCCGCACGATGGACCCTGTCGCGGCCTGGGATTACGTCAGCCAGAACCCGGAACGCGCGGCGCGCTACAAATCCGTGCGCGGCCTGGGCGGGTTTGTCCGCGCCAGCTGGGACGAATGCAACGAGATGATCGCCGCCGCCAACGCGCTGACGATCAAGAAATATGGCCCCGACCGCATCGTCGGCTTCTCGCCGATTCCCGCCATGTCGATGGTCAGCTACGCTGCCGGCACGCGCTACCTGTCGCTGATCGGCGGCGTGGCGCTGTCGTTCTACGACTGGTACTGCGACCTGCCGCCCGCATCGCCGCAGGTCTGGGGCGAGCAGACGGACGTGCCGGAATCGGCCGACTGGTACAACTCGACTTACCTGATGGTGTGGGGCTCGAACGTGCCGATGACGCGCACGCCGGACGCGCACTTCTACACGGAAGTGCGCTACAAGGGCACGAAGACGGTGGCCGTGTCGTCCGACTTCGGCGAGATGGCCAAGTTCGGCGACATCTGGCTGGCGCCCACGCAGGGCACCGATGCCGCGCTGGCGATGGCCATGGGCCACGTCATCCTGAAGGAATTCCACACGGCCGGGCAGTCCGCCTACTTCCGTGAATACGCCAGGCAGTACACCGACTTCCCGATGCTGGTCCTGCTGAAGGAACACAACGGCGGCCTGATTCCCGACTACTTCCTGCGCGCCTCGCACCTGGCCAACAACCTGGATGAAACCAACAACCCGGAATGGAAGACGCTCGTCATCGACGAAGCGTCCGGCCGCATCGTCGCGCCGAGCGGCTCGATCGGCTTCCGCTGGGGCGAATCCGGCAAATGGAACCTGGAGATGAAGGAGGGCGGCAACCGCGCCCCCGTCGATCCACGCCTGTCGGTGATCGACTGCGCCGACGAGGTCCTGCCGGTGGGCTTCGCCTACTTCGGCGGCCGCGACGCGTCCGATCTGCTGCAGCGTAACGTACCGGTCAAAAGAGTCACGCTGGCCGACGGCACCACGGCGCTGGTGACAACCGTGTTCGACCTGACGCTGGCGAACTACGGCATCGACCGCGGCCTCGGCGGCGGCAATGTGGCCAGGGACTATGCCGACGATGTGCCGTACACCCCCGCTTGGCAGGAAAAACACACGGGCGTCAAGCCGGCGGACGTGATCACGGTGGCACGCCAGTTCGCCGAGAACGCCGACCAGACGCGCGGCAAAAGCATGGTCATCGTCGGTGCCGCGCTGAATCACTGGTACCACATGGACATGACGTACCGCGGCATCATCAACATGCTGATGATGTGCGGCTGCGTCGGCCAGTCCGGCGGTGGTTGGGCGCATTACGTGGGCCAGGAAAAACTGCGCCCGCAGACGGGATGGACGCCGCTGGCCTTCGCGCAGGACTGGAACCGGCCGATGCGCCAGATGAACGGCACGTCGTTCTTCTATGCGCACACGAGCCAGTGGCGTCACGAGAAGCTGCACACCAGCGACATCGCCTCGCCGACCGCGGGCGACGATGTCGCGCCGATGACCTTGTTGGACTACAACGCCAAGGCGGAACGCATGGGGTGGCTGCCGTCGGCACCGCAACTGCAAACCAATCCGCTGGACGTGATGGATGCCGCGGCCAAAGCCGGCATGGACCCGGCAACCTACGCCGTCCAGCAGATCAAGGAAGGCAAGCTGCAGTTCTCCTGCGACGACCCGGACAACCCGGCCAACTTCCCGCGCAATATGTTCGTCTGGCGCTCCAATATCCTGGGCAGCTCGGGCAAGGGCCATGAGTACTTCCTGAAGTACCTGCTGGGCACCCAGAACGCCCTGATGAGCGACGAGGCGGACTGCGTCAAGCCGCGCGACGTCAAGATCCGCCCGGCCGCCGAGGGCAAGCTCGATCTGCTGGTGGTGCTGGACTTCCGCATGTCGACCACGTGCCTGTACGGCGACATCGTGCTGCCGACAGCCACGTGGTACGAGAAGGACGACCTGAACACGTCCGACATGCACCCGTTCATCCACCCGCTGTCGGAAGCCGTGCAGCCGCTGTGGCAGTCGCGCTCGGACTGGGAAATCTACAAGGGCCTGGCCGCCAAGTTCTCGGAAATCGGTGGCGAGTACCTGGGTACCCGCAAGGACCTGATCCTGACGCCGCTGATGCACGACACCCCCGGCGAACTGGGGCAGCCGTTCGATCCGAAGGACTGGCGCGCCGGCGAGTGCGAGCCGGTTCCGGGCAAGACGATGCCGAACATGACGGTCGTGGAACGCGACTATCGTCAGATCAGTAAAAAATTTACTTCAATTGGGCCCCTGCTGGAAAAAATTGGCAATGGCGGCAAGGGTATCAGCTGGAAAACGGGCCACGAAGTCGATGTCCTGCGCGGCATCAACCGCACGGTCCAGGAAGAGGGCGTGTCGAAAGGCCAGCCGCGCCTGAACACGGCCATCGATGCGGCGGAGATGATCCTGTCGCTGGCGCCGGAAACCAATGGTCACGTGGCCGTGAAAGCGTGGGCGGCGCTGTCCGAGATTACGGGACGCGATCACACGCACCTGGCGCTGCCGCGCGAGCACGACAGCATCCGCTTCCGCGACGTGCAGGCGCAGCCCCGCAAGATCATTTCGTCGCCTACGTGGTCGGGCCTGGAATCGGAAGAAGTCAGCTACAACGCCTGCTACACCAACGTGCATGAACTGATCCCATGGCGCACGCTGACGGGCCGCCAGCAGTTCTACCAGGATCACCGCTGGATGCGCGACTTCGGCGAAGGCCTGTGCGTCTACAAGCCGGCGATCGACACGCGCACGACAGCGGCGGCGCTGGGGGCGCGCCCGAACGGCAACAAGGAAATCGCGCTGAACTTCATCACGCCGCACCAGAAGTGGGGTATCCACTCGACGTACTCGGACAACCTGCGCATGCTGACGTTGTCGCGCGGCGGTCCGCACGTGTGGCTGTCGGAGACGGATGCGAAGGCGGCGGGCATTGTCGACAACGACTGGATCGAAGTCTTCAACGTCAACGGCACCTTGACGGCGCGGGCCATCGTCAGCCAGCGCGTCCCGGCCGGGATGACATTGATGTACCACGCCCAGGAAAAGATCATCAACGTGCCGGGCGCGGAGATGTCCGGCAAGCGCGGCGGCATCCATAACTCGGTCACGCGGGCCGTGACGAAGCCGACGCACATGATCGGCGGTTATGCGCAGCTGTCGTGGGGCTTCAATTACTACGGCACCGTGGGCTCGAACCGCGACGAGTATGTGGTGGTGCGCAAGATGAACAAGGTGGACTGGCTCGAAGGCGAGCTGGCGACGACGGCATAAGAGGAGCAGACAATGAAAATCAGAGCGCAAATCGGCATGGTGCTGAACCTGGACAAGTGCATCGGCTGCCACACCTGCTCCGTCACGTGCAAGAACGTGTGGACGAGCCGCGACGGCGTGGAGTACGCGTGGTTCAACAACGTCGAGACGAAGCCCGGCATCGGCTATCCGAAGCAGTGGGAAAACCAGGACAAGTGGAACGGCGGGTGGCGCCGCACGGACGCGGGGAAAATCGAGCCGCGCCAGGGCGGCCGGCTGAAGATCCTGGCGAACATCTTCGCCAATCCGAACCTGCCGCAGATCGACGAGTACTACGAGCCGTTCACCTACGACTACGAGCATCTGCAGAACGCGGCGTTGTCGCAGACGCCGCCCACCGCCCGTCCCATCTCGATCCTGACAGGCCAGAAAATGGACAAGATCGAGTGGGGCCCGAACTGGGAGGACGACCTGGGCGGAGAATTCGCCCAGCGCAGCCAGGACAAGCTGTTCGACAACATGCAGAAGGAAATGTACGGCACGTTCGAGAACACGTTCATGATGTACCTGCCGCGCCTGTGCGAGCATTGCCTCAATCCGGCATGCGTGGCCTCGTGCCCGTCCGGCTCCGTCTACAAGCGCGAGGACGACGGCATCGTGCTGATTGACCAGGACAAGTGCCGCGGCTGGCGCATGTGCATCTCCGGCTGCCCGTACAAAAAGATCTACTACAACTGGTCTTCCGGCAAAGCGGAAAAGTGCACGTTCTGCTACCCGCGCATCGAAGCGGGCCAGCCGACGGTGTGCTCGGAAACCTGCGTGGGCCGCATCCGCTACCTGGGGGTGCTGCTGTACGACGCCGACAGGATCGAAGCGGCGGCCTCGGTGGCCGACGAGCGCGACCTGTACCCGGCGCAACTGGGCCTGTTCCTGAACCCGCACGACCCGGAGATCATTGCCGAAGCACGCCGCCAGGGTATTCCCGATGCGTGGCTGGAATCGGCCGCCCGTTCGCCCGTCTACAAGATGGCGATGGAGTGGAAGGTGGCGTTCCCGCTGCATCCGGAATACCGCACGTTGCCGATGGTGTGGTACATCCCGCCGCTGTCGCCGATCCAGGCGGCCGCCGAATCGGGCAAGCTGGGGACCAACGGCATCCTGCCGGATACCGCCAGCCTGCGCATCCCCGTGCAGTATCTGGCCAACCTGCTGACGGCCGGCGACCAGGTGCCGGTGCTGAAAGCACTGGACCGGATGCTGGCGATGCGCGCCTACATGCGCGGCAAGAGTGTCCAAGGAACCGAAGATCTGCAGGTGCTGACCCAGGTTGGGCTGGACAAGGCCACCGTCGAAGACATGTACCACATCATGGCCATCGCCAACTACGAAGACCGCTTCGTCATCCCGTCCAGCCACAAGGAGATGGCCGAGGACAGCTTCAACGAGAAGGGCAGCTGCGGCTTCAGCTTCGGCAACGGCTGCTCGGATGGCGTGTCGGATCACAGCCTGTTCGGCAAGAAGAAGCAGGGTTCGACGATCTTCATGTCGATGCCGAAGTCCAGGAAGAAGAAAGAGCCGGAGAACGCATGATGGACACCTCACACGACATGCAGTGCTACCAGGCGCTGTCGGTATTGCTGCAGTACCCGGAGCCGGAACTGATCGACTGCCTGCGCGAGCTGGAAGCAGTGCTGGAGCGCCGCCCCCTCTGGCGCGAACGGCTGCAGCCGCTGCTGGCGTATCTCGGCACCACGCCGCTGATCGACCTGCAGCAGCATTACGTGGCCACGTTCGACCGCAATCCGTCGCATTCGCTGCACCTGTTCGAGCATATCCACGGCGAGTCGCGCGACCGCGGCCAGGCGATGGTCGACCTGCTGGCCGAGTACCGCAACCACGGGCTGGAAATGGTGGGGGACGACCTGCCCGACTACGTGCCGCTGTTCCTCGAGTTCCTGGCGCAGCAGGAAGAGGACGAGGCGCGCCGCCTGCTGGGCGACGCCGTCCACGTGCTGGCCCACCTGGGCCGCAAGCTGGCCGCATCGGGCAATCCATATGCCGCCATCTTCGCCCTGCTGGAAGGGGAGAGCCCCGTGCCCGCGCAAGCGCTGACCGAACCGCCCGTGCGCGACATGGACGAGGCACTGGAAACGTTCGGCCCCGGCGCCGACGGCGTCGAGCCGCTGCTGCCGGCCGCCGGCGCCGTGCAGCCGCTGCGCTTCTACCCTAAAACGACCGCCTGAAAGGAGCCATCATGAACTATCTGCACCAATTCCTGTTCGGGATCTACCCGTACATCGCCCTCGCGATCTTCCTGCTGGGGAGCCTGATCCGCTTCGACCGCGAGCAGTACAGCTGGCGCTCGGAATCGAGCCAGATGCTGCACGCGGGCGCGCTGCGCTTCGGCAGCCCGCTGTTCCATATCGGGATCATTGGCCTGTTCTTCGGCCATGCCGCCGGCCTGCTGACGCCCGTGTGGGTCTGGGATACGATCGGCGTGGCGCACGGCACCAAGCAGCTGTTCGCGATGGTGGCCGGCGGCGTCATGGGAACCTTGGCATTGATCGGCCTCGTGCTGCTGCTGGCGCGCCGCTTCGCCAGCGACCGGCTGCGCAAGGTCACGACGTTCAAGGACAAGATCGTGCTGCTGTGGATCCTCGCCACCTTGCTGCTGGGTCTCTCGTCGATTTATTCGTCGGCCGGGCATATGGACGGCCACATGATGGTGCTGCTGATGAGCTGGGCCCAGCACGTCGTGACGTTCCGCGCCGATGCCGCCGCGCTGATTGTCGATGCGCCACTG